>PPYF01269293.1_pt1 | contig 10025 bp, 10 predicted proteins | sample 1559871 | NCBI WGS metagenome assembly PPYF01 (sample SAMN08240021, study PRJNA423297) | Human gut metagenome, whole genome shotgun sequencing project. | reverse complement strand
GGGATGGGGTCTGGGGAAGGGAGGGAGAACCTTTCTTCAGAAAGGTTCTCCCTCCCTTCCCCAGTCTTCACAATCCACAAAAAAAGCGCGGAACCGAAGTTCCGCGCTCTTTATTCATGCGACGGGGCCGTTGCTAGGACTGCGACGCGATGTGCAGACGCTCCACCGCACGCTGGAGAGCCAGATGCGCGCGGACGAGGTCCGTATCGGCAATCTTCGCCGCCAACCGTTCCTCAGCACGCCTTTTGGCGGCCTCGGCACGGGCAACGTCAATGTTTTCACCAAGTTCCGCCGATTCGGCCAACACGGTGAGCTTGTTGTCGGAGACTTCCGCGAAACCGCCGGAGACGAACACATGTTCCGTCTTGCCTTCGACGCGGAAGTACAAATCACCGATGGCCAGAGCGGACAGAAGCGGAATGTGATGCGGCAGGACGCCGAATTCACCTTCGATACCCGGAACACCGACGTAATCCACGGGCTGGCTGACCACAACTTTGTCAGGTGTGACGATTTCGAGCTGAAGCGTGGATTCCATATCAGGCTCCTAGTTTTCCTGGCGCTTCTGGTACTTGGCCAGAGCCATGTCGATATCGCCCACCATGTAGAAGTCGTCTTCCGCGAGGTGGTCGTAATCGCCGTTCAGAATGCCCTTGAACGCCTTGACCGTGTCTTCCAGCTTCACATAGACGCCGGGCGTACCGGTAAAGGTTTCGGCCACATGGAAGGGCTGCGACAGGAAGCGCTGGATGCGCCGGGCGCGGGCCACCACGAGCTTGTCGTCGTCGGACAGTTCATCCATACCGAGGATGGCAATGATGTCCTGAAGTTCTTTGTACTTCTGCAACACCTGCTGGACGCCGCGGGCCACCCCGTAGTGCTCCTCGCCCACAACGTTGGGGTCGAGAATGCGCGAGGTGGAGTCGAGCGGGTCCACGGCGGGGTAGATGCCCAGTTCCGCGATCTGACGGGAAAGCACGAGCGTACCGTCAAGGTGCGAGAACGTGGTCGCCGGAGCCGGGTCGGTCAAGTCGTCGGCGGGAACGTACACGGCCTGCACCGAGGTGATGGACCCCTTGTTGGTGGAGGTGATGCGTTCCTGCAACGAACCGAGGTCGGTACCAAGGGTAGGCTGATACCCCACCGCGGAAGGCATGCGGCCCAGCAGAGCGGACACTTCCGAACCCGCCTGGGTGAAACGGAAGATGTTGTCGATGAACAGCAGCACGTCCTGATTTTCCTCGTCGCGGAAGTATTCCGCGCAGGTGAGGGCGGTCAGGGCCACGCGGGCACGGGCTCCCGGAGGCTCGTTCATCTGGCCGTAAACGAGGGCGGCTTTCTCAAGAACGCCCGCGTCCTTCATTTCGTGATAGAGGTCGTTCCCTTCACGGGTACGTTCACCAACACCCGCGAACACGGAGATACCGCCGTGCTGCTTCGCGATGTTGTTGATCATTTCCATGAGGATAACGGTCTTGCCCACGCCGGCGCCGCCGAACAGACCCATCTTGCCGCCCTTCGGGAAGGGAACGAGCAGGTCAACGACCTTGATGCCGGTTTCGAGCAGTTCCACCGAGGTGTTCTGCTCCACGAAGCTGGGGGCTTCGCGGTGAATGGGCAGATATTTTTCAGCTTTGATGGGGCCCATTTCGTCAACGGGACGGCCCACCACGTTCATGATGCGCCCAAGGGACGCCGAGCCCACCGGGGCCATGATCGGCTTGCCGGTGTCAACGACGTCCATGCCGCGAACGAGACCTTCGGTCGCGTCCATGGCGATGGTGCGTACAACGTCGTCGCCCAGGTGCTGGGCCACTTCGCAGATCAGATCGGGCGCATCGCTGTTGTTGGGATTCTTGATTTCCAGAGCGGTCAGAATGTTTGGCAAATGACCGTCGGGAAACGCCACGTCAACGACTGCGCCGATGACCTGAACGATTTTGCCGATGTTTTCACTCATAACGATTGCTCGCTCCCTTATTTCAGAGCTTCCGCGCCGCCAACGATATCGATGAGCTCGTTGGTGATGGACGTCTGACGCGTCTTGTTGAAGAGCAGCGTCAGGGCACCCACCATTTCGTCGCAATTGCGCGTGGCGTTGTCCATAGCGGACATCCGGGCAGCGTTTTCGCTGGCGGAGGTGTCCAGAAGGCCACGGTATATCTGCACATTGACGAACCGGGGAAGGATTTCGGCAAGGAGCTTCTTCACTTCGGGTTCGTAAGTGTATTCTTCGGACACTCCCTTCGGGGAAGCGCCGTCTGCGGCGGAATCGGCTGGCGCGGGCGCAGCAGCCTCCACCGGCAGCAGGGTCTGAACAAGAGGAACCTGTTTTGCCATGGACACGAACTCGCCGTAGATGAGGATCACCTCGTCCATGGCCTTGTGCGTGTACCCGCTCACCACATCCTTGCCGATGCCGGAAGCGAGGGTGAAGTCGAAGTTGCCCATGACGTCCGCATAGTCAGACAGGATTTCAAAGCCGGTCTTGCGGATGGCGTCGCGTCCTTTTTTGCCTACGCAAATGAACTTGACGGTTTTCCCTTCGGCCGCTCTCGTCCGTGCGGCGTCCAGAGCCTTGGCGATAAGCATGGCGTTGAAACCGCCGCACAGGCCGCGATCCGAAGTAGCCAGAATGATAACCGAGACATGGCACTCCGCCCGGCGCTCAAGGAGCGCGTGGGCCGAGCCGTCGGACTTGGCCGCAAGATCGCCGAGCACAGCCTGAAACTTTTCCGCGTAGGGGCGGAAACGCTCAATGCGGGACTGGGCGCCACGCAGCTTCGCCGAGGCCACCATGTTCATGGCCTTGGTGATCTGCTTGGTCTTGCGGACCCCGACGATCTTCATTTTGACGTCTTTCAACGAAGGCATGCGCTACCGTCCCCTAGGCATTATAGCCCTTTTTGAACTCAAGGATGGCGTCCTTCAGCCGGCCTTCCAGATCGGCGTCCAGAACCTTGCGGGCCACGATATCGTCAAGGATATCGGACTTGGAGCTCCGCATATAGTCGAGGAAGTCGCGTTCAAAGGCCTGCACGGAGGCAACCGGCACATCGTCCATGAAACCGCGGGTGGCGGCGTACATGGACACGACCTGTTCCTGAGTGGGCATGGGCTGGTACTGCGGCTGCTTGAGCAGTTCCACCAGACGCGCGCCGCGTTCCAGTTTCTGCTTCGTGGACTTGTCCAGATCGGAACCGAACTGGGCGAAAGCGGCCAGTTCGCGGTACTGGGCGAGGTCCAGACGCATGGTGCCGGCGACCTGCTTCATGGCCTTGATCTGAGCGGAACCACCCACGCGGGACACCGAAAGGCCCACGTTGATGGCCGGACGGATACCGGCGTTGAACAGATTGGGCTCCAGGTACACCTGACCGTCGGTGATGGAGATCACGTTGGTGGGGATGTACGCGGACACGTCGCCCGCCTGCGTTTCGATGATGGGCAGAGCGGTCAGGGAACCGGCCCCCAGGCTGTCGTTCACCTTCGCCGCGCGTTCGAGGAGACGCGAGTGGAGGTAGAACACGTCGCCGGGGTAGGCTTCACGTCCCGGAGGACGACGGAGCAGCAGGGACATCTGGCGATAGGCCACCGCCTGCTTGGACAGGTCGTCGTACACGATGAGGGCGTGCTTGCCGTTGTTGCGGTAGTATTCGGCCATGGTGCAACCGGAGTAGGCCGCGATGTACTGCAGCGGAGCCGGTTCGGAAGCGGTGGCCGAAATGATCGTGGTGTATTCCATGGCACCGTGCTTGCGCAGGGTGTCGGCCACGAGCGCGACCGTGGAACGTTTCTGTCCGATGGCCACGTAGAAGCAGTGCACGTCGGAATTCTTCTGGGCAAGGATGGCGTCGATGCAGATGGCGGTCTTGCCGGTCTGACGGTCGCCGATGACCAGTTCGCGCTGCCCGCGGCCGATGGGAGTCATGGCGTCGATGGCCTTGATCCCGGTGACCATGGGTTCGTGAACGCTCTTACGGGCGATGATGCCGGGAGCTTTCACTTCCACGGCGCTGAATTCGGTGGCTTCAACCGGTCCGAGGCCGTCGACGGGAATGCCGAGGGGGCTCATGACGCGCCCCATGACGGCATCGCCGACGGGCACGGAGAAGATGCGGCCGGTACGCTTGACCGGGTCGCCTTCCTTGATGCCGGTATCTTCACCAAGCAGGGCTACGCCCACGTTGTCTTCTTCCAGGTTGAGCACCATGCCCAACAACCCGCCGGGGAATTCGAGAAGCTCCATGGACATGGCGTTCTGCACGCCATATACACGGGCGATCCCGTCCCCTACGGAAAGCACAGTGCCGGTTTCGGTGGCATCGACACGCTGCTCGTAGTTCTGGATCTGCTCTTTGATGATCTTGCTGATCTCGCCTGCATTGATGTGCATGATCCTATTCACCCCTCTTGATGATGTCTCTGAGGATAGTCAACTGCGCACGAAGGCTCGCATCCAGCACCTTGTCCCCCACCTGAAGGACAACCCCGCCGAGGATGGACGGGTCCACCTCGAACGTCAGGGCCAACTGTTTGCTGGTCTGCTTTTCAAGCGCGGCAAGGATGCCCGCCTGACGGTCTTTATTGAGGTTAACGGCAGTCAGAAGTCTGCCGCGGACAATGCCCTTGGCTTCGTCAAGGAGCTTGCCGAAACATTCGACGATCTCACCGAACAACGGGAGACGCTCCTTGTCAGCCAACAAAAGGCAAAAATTCTTCACGACCGGATCGGCATCAAGACCGGCAAGGAGCTGCGACAGAACGTTCCGCTTTTCAGCCACGCTGATGACGGGAGCGCGGAACAGCCGCGCCAGTTCGGGAGCTTCATCAAGCAGTCCGGCCAGCTCGGAAAGGGTCTTCCCGAAGGCCTCCAGTTTGGGCATGCCCTGTTCCTTGCCGAGGGCAAAGAGCGCATGGGCATAGCGCTGCGCTACGATGTCGCCGTTCAATTGAGCACCACCTTTTTCAACGCGTTATCGATGAGTTTCGCGTGCTTGTTCGCGTTCAGACGCTCTTTCAGCGAGGCTTCGACGGCTTCGATGATTTCGTCCGCGATCTGGTTGCGGAGCGCATCCACGGCGCCCTTGGTTTCGGTGTCGGCGGCGCGGGCGGCCTGCTCGCGGATTTTTTCTGCTTCGGCCTGCGCTTCGGCGATCAGGCTGGCCTTGAGGGCTTCGCCCTGCGCGCGGCTTTCCTCAAGGATGGCTTCCCGTTCCGCGTTCAGGTTGGCGATGCGGCCCTGCAGGTCCTTGAGCTGTTCCTCGGCCTCAAGTTTGCGCCGCGCGAGGCTGTCGAGTTCCTCGGCGATGTTCGTCCGCCGCGAGCTCAGGCTGGAAACGATGGCCTTTCCGCCGGCGCGCCACAGAATGTACAGAAAAACGCAAACGTTGCCGACGCGGGCCAGCAGGTTGATCCAAGCGTTGTAGGGATCGCTGTAATGAGACACGATGCCCAGCAGCACCAGCGTGGCTACGGCCACCAAACCGTCTTTTGACTTGAAAAAAGAGACGAGCGCGTTCAAGGATTCCCCCGTGCGTACCGTGAAACGTTATCCGAGGATTTTGGCCAGCGCCGCGTCGGCGAAGCCTTTCATTTCGGCCTGGAGCGTTTTGTGGGCCGCATCGGCGTCGGCGCGGACGGCCGCCTGGGTTTCCCGCAGACGGTTCTGCGCGTCGGCGTTGGCGGCGTCGAGAAGGACGCGGCTTTCGGCTTCGGCGTCGGCCTTGGCCTGCTTGCGCTGCAGATTGGCGGCGGCGCGGGCCTTGGCAAGTTCCGCTTCGTAGTTGTCCAGAAGTTTCTGGCCATCAGCGGCGAAGGCGTCGATATCCCCGGCGAGCCCGGCCACCTTTTCCTTGCGTTCCCGGATGATCTTCCGGATGGGCGCAATCAGGAGGTAGTTGAGCACAACCAGGGTGATGAGAAAGTTCGCCAACTGGAACCATAACGTAATATCAAGATCTATCACGCAGGAACTCCCTTCATAAACGGCTAAACGTACAGAATGGGGGTGTTATATACTAACCACCAAAATGTGTCAAAGGTTCTTCTTAAAAGCAAAAGATCACAATCCCCTTTTGACGAAAACGGACATTCCGCGCCCTGTTTTTCATAAGATGTTCTCTTTCAAGTTGTTCTTCACAGTGCGCCCTCGGTGTTCCGGTGGGGGCGGGGGTGCGTTGCGCCTTGTGAAAAAGCGAGCGTCCACGGCGTTCCCACATCCTTCCCGGTCACGTTTTGAACAGGAAGCGGCGCATGGAAATGTTCAGCACCAGCCCGATCAGCGAAAAATTCACGAGTGTGGCGCTGCCGCCGTAGCTGATGAAGGGGAGAGGGATGCCGACCACCGGCATGATCCCCACAACCATGCCGGTGTTGACCGCTATTTGCCAGAAGAAATAGATGAATATGCCCGCCGCCAGATTGCTCCCGAAGCGATCCTTCGCGCTCCGCACCGTGTTGAAGATGCTCAATAAAAACAGACTGAACAGGGCCATGAGCGCCACGCACCCCACGAAGCCCCACTCCTCGCCGAACACGGCGATGGCGAAGTCGGTGTGCTTCTCGGGGAGGAAGCTCAACTTGCTCTGCGTGCCCTCAAGGAAGCCCTTTCCCCATATCTGACCGGAACCGATGGCTATTTTTGACTGGATGATGTGATACCCCGCCCCGCGCGGATCGTTCGAGGGATCGAGGAAGGTCATGATGCGCTGCTTCTGGTAGTCGTGCAGCGCGAACCACGCCATCGGCAGCAACAGCGGGATGCTCACAAGGCAGACCAGCAGGACCCGTTTCTTGAGCCCGTGGTACAGGATCATGCCGCCGAGGATGGCCAGCACGGTCAGAGCCGTGCCGAGGTCCGGCTGAAACACGATGAACGCCGCCGGAATACCGCCGACGCACGACACCTGGAACAAACGCTTCCACGACAATGGTTCGCCGTCCAGCGACAGGACCTGCGCCCCCATGAGCAGCACGGCGATCTTCGCCATTTCGCTCGGCTGGAAGTGGAAGAAGCCCAGATCGATCCAGCGGCGCGCGCCGTAGATGACCTTGCCGAAAATGGGGATCAGGCACAGGGAAAAGACCACCAACAAAAAAAACGGCAGGGCCATAGCCTGAAGGTGGCGGTAGTCGAAGCTCATGCAGGCGAGCATGGATACGAAGCCGAAAAGGCCCCAGATCATTTGCCGTTCGTAGAACGGGGCAAGGCTGATGCCGTCCTCCACCCGGACGCCGCTGGCGGAATAGAGGTTGCCGATCCCCACCCAGAACAGCAGGAGCGTGGCCGCCAGCAGGCCCCAGTTGATATGCGTCAGCAACCGTCTGTCGATCACCATCGGACTCTCCCTTTCGGGGCTCCGCCCCGGACCCCGGCAGGGCGCCGCCCCGCACCCGCCGGGGGGCGAGCCGCCCCCCGGACCCCGGCGCAAACGGAACCGCGTGGGTTCTTTCCTTTTTCAGGTTGCGGAAACGTCCGTTTCCGCAGCTTCTTTCTTATGCGTTCCCTTTTGCGCCGCGTTCAGCATGTCTGAAAGGCTTCTTGGGCCGCCGCCTCCCGGCTTCGTGCGCCGGGAAGAGAGGCGAAAAGGGATTCGATACCGCCGAAGTGTTTGCGGGTGAGGCCCGGGGAGGACGCTTGTTTCAAAAAAAGTCCTTCCGCGGCTCCTCTCCCCTAGTCCTGCCGGGCCATGCGTCCCGGCAGCCTGTGCGGCTGCGGGCCGAGGGGGGTCCCATATAAAATGTTGTAGACGTCGCGGGCCACGGGACCCGCCGCCGAGCTGCCGCCCCCGCCGTGCTCCAGCATGACGACGACGACGATGTCCTCCCCGTCCTTGCGCCCGTAGGAGGCGATCCACGCGTGGTCGCGTTCCAGATAGGCCATTTCGGCGGTACGCTGACGGCGATCCCCGACCATACGGATTTTCACCACCTGCGCAGTCCCGGTCTTGCCGCCGATGATCGCGTCCTTGCGGCGCAACACCTTGGCCGTGCCGATGTCGGCGGTCACGCGCATGCCTTCGACCACGAGCTTGCGGGCCTCGTCGCTGAACGGGATGGTCCCGCGCACTTCGGGCTCGGCGCCCGCCAGCAGCTGCGGCTTGAGCAGCTTGCCGCCGTTGAGCAGCGCGCTCACGAAGTCCGCCATCTGGAGCGGCGTGACCAGCGTGTACCCCTGCCCGATGGACACGTTCAGTGTCTCGCCGCGGTACCACGCCTCGCCCGAGCGGCGCTTTTTCCATGCCTTCGACGGCACGAGGCCGGACTTTTCATGCGGCAGATCGATGCCCGTGGGCGCGCCGAACCCGCACGCCTTGGCGAAGGCTTCGATGCGGTCGATGCCCATCTTCTCGCCGAGCACATAGTAGTAGACGTCGCAGGAATGCATGAGCGACTGGACCAGATCGACCGCGCCGTGCCCGCCGCGCCGCCAGCACCGGAATTCCCGGTTGCCGAGCTTGACCGCGCCGGTGCAGACCACCCGCGTCGAGGGCGACACGCCCTCCTTGAGGAACAGTCCGGCCATCATGAGCTTCCAGACCGATCCGGGCGGGTAGACGCTCTGGATGGCGCGGTTCTGGAGCGGATGGAACGGGTCGTCGCGCAGCGCCACCCATGTTTTCTGGGACAGGCCGCCGACGAAAAGATTGTTGTCGTAGGAGGGGTTGGTGACCAGCGCCCGGAGCCGCCCCGTGTGCGGCTCCATGACCACGATGCTGCCCGTCTGGTCGCCGAGCAGTTCGGCGAGCCGCTTCTGGAGCTTGGTGTCGAGGCCGAGCTGGAGGTTTTCGCCGTTCTGCGGTTCCTCCACCAGCGTCTTGCCGAGCGAGCGCCCGAGCACGTCCACCTCGACGTTGTACAGGCCCTTGTGCCCGCGCAGACGCGGCTCGAAGACGTACTCCAGCCCCTGCTTGCCCACCGTGTCCCCGAGGGCGAGGTAGGGATCGGCGGCGAGCTCCTGTTCGTTGGCTTCGGCGACGTACCCGAGGATGTGCGCGAATTCCTTGCCTTCCGGGTAGTGGCGTTTGGAACGGGTCACGATTTCCAGACCGGGCCAGTGCATGAGCTGCGCCTCGATGCGCGCCACCTGCTCAAAGGTCATGTCGGAAAGCAGCAGGATGGGCTCGAAGGGCTTGACCTTGCGCTTGTCCTGCTGAAAACGGTTCGTGAGCTGATCCAGCGGGATGCCCGCCCATTCGCTGACCTGCGCCAGCGTGGCGTTGATGTCCTTGCAGTCCTCGCGGATCAGCGCGAGCCCGAAGGCGGGCCGGTTCTCCGCGAGCAGAACGCCGTTGACGTCGCGGATGAGGCCGCGCGACGCATACACCGATTCCTGCCGCAGGTGGTTGGCCTGCGCCTGCTGCGCGAAGTCGGCCCCCCGGTGTATCTGGAGATACCAGAAACGGATCACGAAGGTGAAGAACAGCAGCCCGACAAGGCACTGCAACAGCACGAGCCCGCTCTTGGGCGGCTGGTAGCCTTCCGTTTCAAGCTGTATTGTTTTCATTGGGAACCACCCACCGGCGGGCCATCAGGCAGAACTGCCAGACGAACGGCGTCAGCAGCCCTTGCAGGATGCTTTCGTCGAGCAGCCGGGTCATGTCGAGAGGGATGAACTGGAGCCGCGTCATGATCCAGATGACGCCGTAATGCGCCGCGCCGAGGCAGACGCTGATGAGCAGCACGAACAGCCAGTTCTCCGTCTCGAACATCCAGCGCCCGACAAAGAAGAGCGTGATGACGACGAGATACCACAGGACGGACGTGCCGAAATCCAGCGTGCCCACGCCTTCCTGAATGAGGATGAGCGCGAGCAGCACGGCGGCGATCTGAAAGGGACGGCGTTCCTGAAGCGCGAGAAACAACCCGGCGACCAGCACGTCCGTGCCGGGCAGCGCCTGCTGAAGCGTGAGCCCCAGCACGAAGAAAGCCACCCACCACAGGATGTTGAGCGTCATGGGCGGCTCCGCAGCGGCAATCCGGGCGGGGGCGTCGGGCCGTTCAGGAAAAACGGGGCGTCGGGA
>PPYF01507744.1_pt1 | contig 10026 bp, 9 predicted proteins | sample 1559871 | NCBI WGS metagenome assembly PPYF01 (sample SAMN08240021, study PRJNA423297) | Human gut metagenome, whole genome shotgun sequencing project. | reverse complement strand
GAGCGGGTCATATCGATGTAGCTGCGGCTCTCCACCGGCGGGATGAGGTGCAGCGTGCTGTTGCCGGAAAGCAGCGGCAGAGCAAACAGCAGCCCACTGATGAACTGGCTGGATACATTGCCTGCAAGGCGGTATTCGCCGGGGGTCAGTGCCCCTTCCACGGTCAGCCCGGCAGCGCTCTGCTCAAACCGCAGGCCCTGCTCCCGGTACAGAGCGTCATACACCGACTGAGGCCGCTCCATCAGCCGCCCGCGGCCGGTGAAGGAAACTGCCTGTCCGGTCAGGCTGGCGATGGGGATGAGAAAGCGCAGGGTGCTGCCGCTCTCGCAGCAGTCCACCGGCGCGGCAAGGGGCACAAAATGCCCCAGCCCTTCCACCACAGCATCGTCTGCGCCGGTACGCACACGGGCACACAGCTGTGCCGCTGCGCCCAGCGTGGCAGAGATGTCCTTGCTGAATTCCAGATTGGTGATATGGCTGCGCCCTTCGGCCAGCGCGGCGCAGAGCACAGCACGGTGGGCCATGCTCTTGCTGGGCGGGGCAGTGATGGTGCCGCCCACGGAACGCGCGTTCTGAATCGTTACCAGCATAGGCCGTTACATATCGCGGCCTATGGCCCATGCCACCTGACGGCACTTTGCCATGGCCTGTGCGAAGGAATCCGGGGTCAGGCACTGTGCGCCGTCGCTCCATGCGTGCTGCGGGTCGTAGTGGACCTCCACTTCCAGACCGTCGGCACCGGCGGCCACGGCAGCGATCATCATGGGCTCGACCAGATTGGCCTTGCCGGTGGCGTGGCTGGGGTCCACGATGATGGGCAGGTGGGTCTTTTCGTGGATGATGGGCACTGCAGAGAGATCGAGGGTGTTGCGGGTGTACTTCTCGAAGGTACGGATGCCGCGCTCGCACAGAATGACCTGCTCGTTGCCGCCGGCCATGATATACTCGGCGCTCATGATCCACTCCTCGATGGTGTTGCACAGGCCGCGCTTGAGCAGCACCGGCTTGTGCATCTTGCCCACGGCTTTGAGCAGCTGGAAGTTCTGCATGTTGCGGGCACCGATCTGCACCACGTCCACATACTCCTCAAATTCGGGGATGCGGTCCTCGCTCATCAGCTCGGAGACGATGGGCATGCCGGTGGCCTCGCGGGCCTTTACCATATCCAGAATGCCCTCGGTCTCAAGGCCCTGGAAGGAGTAGGGAGAGGTGCGGGGCTTGTAGGCACCGCCGCGGAACAGGGTGGCACCGCCGGCCTTCACGCCCTGTGCAATGCGCAGAGCCTGCTCTGCGCCCTCGATGCTGCAGGGGCCTGCCATGACGGCGATCTTTTCCTTGCCGCCGATCTTCACGCCGCCGCAGTCGATCACGGAATCTGCCGGGTGGAACAGGCGGTTTGCACGCTTATAGGGCGCGGACACGCGGGTGACGTTGTCGATCCACGGGTTTGCCAGCACATCCCGTTCGTCGATCTTGGTGGTGTCGCCCACAAGGCCGAACACGTTGTAGTCCTTGCCGGTGATCAGGGTCACGTCCAGACCCTGCTTCTCGAATTTGTCAACGATCTTTTCCAGTTCGTCCTTCGGAGTCCCTTTTTTGGTGGAGATGATCATGGGAGTTTGTTCCTTTCCTGTTTTATAAAACCCTCTCCGTCATCGCTACGCGATGCCACCTCCCCCGAGGGGGGAGGTTTTATGGCGTACCCGGGGCAGAAAAGCTCCCCCCTCGGGGGAGCTGTCGCCGCAGGCGACTGAGAGGGTTGTTTTTACATCACGATATGCGCCTTGCTGGAGCCGTCGGTGCGCAGCAGCTGGGCCAGATAGATGCAGGCGTGCAGGTAGCCCTGCGGGCCTTCCCCGATGAAGTGGCCCTGACAGCCAAAGGACACCACGTCCGTTTTGCGGAAAGGCTCCCGCTCGTCCGGGGCGTGCAGCATCACTTCCACGGCGGGTACGCCGCACAGGCGCAGCGCATCCAGAATGGCCACGCTGTAGTGGGCGTAGGCACCAGGGTTCAGCACGATGCCGTCCACCCGGCCCGCTGCGGCCTGAATTTCGTCCACGAGGTCGCCCTCGTGGTTGGACTGGCAGCAGTCGGTCTCGATGCCCAGCTGTTCGCAGCCTGCCTGCACATAGTCCATGATGGCGTTATAATCCAGCTCACCGGGCACGCCCGGCTCTGACCAGCGCATGATGTTGAGGTTCGGGCCGTTAAGAATCAAAAATTTCATCCAGTGCCTCCATGGCGGCATGTAGGGCATCGTCCAGCGTGCCGTTGTTGGGAATGACGGCATCTGCCGCTGCCAGATACAGCGGACGGCGCTGTGCTTCCATCTGGCGCAGTGCGTCCATGCTGGAAGAAAGCGGCCTGCCGCCGCCCACGGCCAGCGCATCCACCGGTCGGTCGATGAACAGAATGACACCGTTCTGGTGCAGAGCACGCAGATTCTCCGGCTTTTTTACAATGCCGCCGCCGCAGGAAATGAGCTGTCGGCCCTCTTTGCCAAAGCGCTGTGTTTCGGCAGTTTCCTTTGTGCGGAAGCCGTCCTCGCCCTCGGCTGCAAAGATATCCGGGATGCTGCGGCCATCGGTCTTTACGATCTCCTCATCCAGATCCACAAAGGTACGGCCAAGGCTCTTTGCCAGCATCCTGCTGAGGGTGGTCTTGCCGGAAGAGGGCATCCCGATCAGGGCAATGTTCAGCATATCCCGGCGCAGTGCGGCAGTGATGCGCCGAATTTCAACCGGCGCATCCTCAAACTTGCGGTCCAGAAAATATTCTGCGGCATACACCGCCTGCGCCACCAGCATTTCAAGGCCGCCCACAGCCACCGGCACGCCCGCTTCCTCGGCGCGGAGGATGAGCTCGGTCTTGTCGGGGTTGTACACCACATCCACCACAGCTTCAAGGTCCGGCATGGCGGCAACGTCCAGATTGCACACACCTACATTCGGGTACATGCCCGCCGGGGTGGTGTTTACCACGATCTGTGCCCCGCTGGAAACGGCCTCGGCATAGCTCAGTTCGCCCTTTTCCGGGTCCGGATGGCGGCTGACGGTGAGCACCTTTGCCGCGCCCTTGTCCCGGGCCACAGCGCTGGTGGTGTTGTGGGTGCCGCCGGTGCCCAGAATGACCACCGTTTTGCCTGCAAAGCTCACGCCGTGGGCGTCGCACAGGTGGGCAAAGCCCATATAATCGGTGTTATAGCCGTAGAGCAGGCCGTTTTTGTTCACCACCGTGTTCACCGCCCCGATGGCCTTGGCCCGCGGGTCGATGTAGGAGCAGTATTCCATCACCAGCTTTTTATAGGGGATGGTCACATTGATGGCCTTGAACTGCAGCTTTGCCAGAAAGGCCCGGGCCTCTTCCTCGGTGGGCAGAGGGCACAGGTCGTAGTGGTAGCCGCAGAGCATCTCGTGGATGATCTTGGAGTAGGAGTGGCCGAGTTTTGCGCCGATAAGTCCGTATTCCATTTTACTCGTCCTCCTTCCGGAAGCTGGTGGGGTGGGTCATCCATGCCGCGCCGTAGCGTGCCGTGAGCAGGTCGCCCACAGCCAGTGCGGCGGCGCAGGTCTGCACGATGGCGGCTCTGGGCACGATGCAGGGGTCGTGACGGCCCTGAATGGACAGCTGTGCGTCCTTTTTGGCAAGATAGTCCACTGTGTCCTGCTGCTTGTAGATGCTGGGTGTGGGCTTGACCACGGTGCGGAACACCACCGGCATCCCGTTGGCGATGCCGCCGTTGATGCCCGCATTGTGGTTGGTGGCGGTCACCACTGCTCCCTCCGGCGTCATGCGGAAAGCGTCGTTTGCTTCGGAGCCGCGCATCCCGGCAAAGCCGAAGCCGGTGCCGAACTCGATGCCCTTGACGGCGGGGACGGAGAACACCAGATGTGCGATCTCGCTTTCCACGCTGTCAAAATAGGGCTCACCGATGCCTGCCGGCAGGCCGAGGATGGCGGTTTCCAGCATCCCGCCCACGCTGTCGCCCTCCGCACCGGCGGCACGGATGGCGGCTTTCATGGGTTCTTCTACGGTTTCATCCAGCACCGCAAAGCCCTCGGGCTTGCTGGCAAGGGCTTCCACCTGAGCAGAGAGCTGTGCGGCATCATCCTGTGCAAAGCGGGTGTCCGCAATGCCAGCGCACTCTGCGATATGGGTGGTGATGTCGATGCCCGCACGGCGCAGTGCGCTCAGCACAATGGCACCGCCCGCCACAAGGGCGGCCGTCACCCGGCCGGAGAAGTGCCCGCCGCCGCGGGCATCCTGAAAGCCGTGGTACTTGGCATAGGCGGTATAGTCTGCGTGGCCGGGGCGCAAAAGGTCTGCGGTCTTGGCGTAATCGCCGCTGCGGGTGTTGGTATTTTCGATCATCAGGGCAATGGCGGTGCCGGTGGTGCGGCCGTTCACCACGCCGGACAGCAGCTGCACGGCATCTGCCTCCACCCGGGGGGTGGACAGGCCGTCGCCCCGGGCACGGCGCTTGTCCATGCAGGCGGCAAGAAATGCCTCGTCCACCGGCAGGCCTGCGGCCATGCCGTCCAACACCGCGCCGATGGCGCGGCCGTGGCTCTCGCCGAAAATGGTCAGCGAAAGGTCGCTGCCGAATGTATTTTTCATGGCTTACTCCTCAATGCCCAGCAGGGGACGCAGGCCCTCCACCGGGATGGTTTCGGCGCGCCAGCAGCCCAGACCCGGCACCTTGATAATGGTGATCTGGCCGCTCTGTGCCTTTTTGTCGTGCAGCATTTCAGCCAGCACCTTTTCCTTATCGTAAGTAGTGCGGGTGGGCAGGCCGAGGCGGCGGTACACCGCGCGCACCCGCTTCTGCAGTGCCTTGGATTCGATCATGGGCAGCATGCCCAGCGCCACGCACTCGCCGTGGTAAAGGCCCACGGTGCGACGGCCCTTGATGCCCTTGACGGCCTCGATGCCGTGGCCGATGGTGTGGCCGAAGTTGAGGGCCTTGCGCATGCCCTGCTCAGTCTCGTCCTGCTCCACGATGTTCTTCTTGAACCGCAGGCTGCGGCAGATAATCTCGCCGATCTGGGCATCCACGTCGCCATTTTCAAAGATCGCGAACAGCTCGGGGTCTGCCAGCAGGCTTGCCTTGACGGCTTCTGCCAGACCGTTGATGAAGTGGCGGCGGGGCAGGGTGGAAAGGGTGTCCGGATCCACGATGACGAGCTTGGGCTGCCAGAAAGCGCCCACGATGTTTTTGGTATCGCCCAGATCCACGGCGGTCTTGCCGCCGATAGAGGAATCGATCATGGAAAGGGTGGTGGTGGGGCAGTTGATGAAGTCGATGCCCCGCATGTAGATGGAAGCGGCAAAACCGGCCAGATCGCCCACCACGCCGCCGCCTACGGCGATCACCAGATCGCCGCGGCCCATGCCGAATTCCAGCATCTGCTTGAGGACGGATTCCAGAATTTTAAAGCTCTTGCTGGCTTCGCCCTGCGGCACCGTGATGATGTGGGCATCCTTGCACTGGTCGGCCACCATCTGGGCGTACTGTGCGGGCACACCACTGTCGGTCACAACGGCCACACGGCGGTCCAGCCGGGCGAACTGGTACAGGTTTTCCAGCGAGCCGCTCTTGACGATGATGTCATAGCTGCGCTCGCCCAGATTCATGGTCAGCTTGGTTCCGATAAATTCACTCATTTGGTATACACTCCTAACAGCCGCACGGTACGGCAGGTGCGGTCAAGCTCACGCAGCAGCGCGGCGGTCTCGTCGGCGGTGGGGTCGCCCACCAGCTCCACGTAAAAATAATATTCAAACGGCACATGAGGCATGGGCCGGCTCTTGATGGACTCCATATTGAAGCCGCTGGCACCGATGATCTGGATCACCTCGCCCAGCTTGCCGGGTTTGTTGTCCACCGTGAACAGCAGCGAGAACCGGTTGCCGCCGGTGGGCTTTTCGCGGCTGAGCACGATAAAGCGGGTGGTGTTGTCGCCGTCGGTGTTGATGCTGGGCACCAGCACCTCCAGCCCGTACAGTGCCGCCGTCTCCACGCTTGCAATGGCCGCTTTGGAGGAGTCGCCGCTTTCGGCCACGAACTTTGCGGCCATGGCGGTGTTGGCCATGGCGGTGGCGGGCAGGCCGAACTGCCTTAAAAAGGTCTCGCTCTGGGCGATGGCCTGCTGGTGGCTGTAGACGCTTTTGATCTGGTCGAGTTTTGTGCCCGGCAGCACCAGAAGATTCTGGGAGATGGGCAGATCGTACACATCCACCACCCACAGCGCCGGATGGTTATAGCACAGATCCAGCACGGCGGAAACATCGCCCGCATGGCTGTTCTCAAAGGGAACGACACCCCGGGCAGCATCGCCGCGTTCCACCGCGTCAAATACCTCGTCCCAGGTGGGATAGCTCACAGCCTCGGCGTGGGGGAACAGCGCCCGGAGGGCAATGTGGGCAAAAGCGCCCTCCACGCCCTGATAGGCGGCGCGGTTTTGGCTCAGCACCACGGCTTCGTACTGCTTTGCCACGTCCATCAGGTTCTGCACGTGGTCTTTATAGTAGGGCCGCAGGGCCGGGTCCTGAATGCGGGCCGCAGCCTTTTCCAGCACTGCCGTCTCGCGGGCGGCATCGTAAACGGGCAGGCCATGGGCTCTTTTGTATTCGGCCACCTGCAGCACGGCGGCCATCCGCCGCTCAAACAGCGCAGCCAGCTGGGCATCCACCGTGTCGATCTCGGCGCGTGCCTGTTCCAGTGCGTCCATGGGTTCACATCCTTTTGTATGTATGATAAATACCATCAAGATAATAGATACCCAGTAAGTATACCATAACTGGGACGGAGAAACAACAAAACCTCCGGCGTTTCAAAGGGGAGAATATTTCAAATCAGATATGTGTAAAAAGAACAAAATAGAAAACGAACTCCCTCAGTCAAACCCTTGCGGGTTTGCCAGCTCCCTCAAAGAGGGAGCCGCTGACAAAGCGGAAAAGTTTCCGGTTCTGCCAAAGGCCCCATCCCCGAGGAGGCTGTCGCCGAAGGCGACTGGGGGAGTTCTATTTGCATATTATCTGTTTTTCAGCAGTTCTTCCCTGCTGCGGGCTTTGCCGTAATATCTCCCATAGGGATTATCCAGCGCCTGTGCAAGGGAGACCGGCTTTTCCGGCTCTGGCCGTTGCACCGGCTTTGCTGTGCGGTCAAATGTGAACCCGGCGGCAGGCCCGCCGCGCTTTACCCGGAACCGCATGGCTCAGCCCTCTGCACTGGCGGTAGAAACAGCCCCGGCGGTCAGCTTGTTCCACAGTTCTTCGCCGCCCTCAAGCAGGTCGGCGGAGTCCTTGTTCCATGCGCCGCGGATGCCGATATAGTACCGGCTCATCAGCTCCTGACTGGAGCCGCTTTCGCTCTGCACAGCATCAGAAGCGTAATCGCCCAGATCAAGGCCCGCCAGCACCGGGCAGTCGGTCCAGCGGTAGACCATGTTCCACCAGTCACTGTCTGCGTCGGACTGCGGCAGGCTGCCGTCGAGGTAGCGCAGGGTGCCGGTGGTCTGCTGGAACCCGGCTGGGTCGTACAGGATGAAGATGGAGCTCAGCGCGCCCTGAATGTCGGTGGAAAGCTTGGTGGTGCCGGCCATGTCAAGGTAGGCATCCGAGTCCTCGTTGCCAAAGTCCATGGTGTAGAGGTTCAGCTTTACCACCACCTTGCCGTCACCGTTCCGGTCTTCGCCGTAGGCGGCAAGGGCGTCCTGCAGGGCGGTCTGGGTGGCTTCCGGCAGGTAGTGGGGGGCCACCACGGCCACGTTATAGTCTGCATGGACGGTAAAGAAATACTGCCCGATGAAGTTGTAGCCGAAGAACACCACGATGATGCCGATGATGATGACCCACTTGAGGTTATAATCCCACCAGTTGGCCCAGCGTTCCTTGCGGGTGTACTGGCGCTGTTTGCGGGGCTGGAGGTCTTTGGGGTCGATATCGCGTTCGTAACGGTAGCTTGCCATGGGGCAGTTTCCTCCAAGTTCTGATTTACAGCTGTGCCAGAATGGCCTGACGCACAGCGTCCGGCAGCTGCTTCTGCTCGGCCTTGCTCATGCCTGCAGTCCGGATGGGCGGCAGCACCTTGATATGCACGCTGCCCGGATGGCACAGGTTGCCATTGCTCTCAAACAGGGCACGTGCACCGGTAATGGCCACCGGAACCACCGGTGCGCCGGTCTTGACGGCAATGCGGAATGCACCGGCCTTGAACTCACCGGCACCGCCCTCTTCTCCCTTGTAGCGGGTGCCCTCCGGGAAAATGACGAAGCTCTTGCCGCTCTCCACAATGGCAGTGGCATCGTTCAGGGCGCGCACGGATGCCCGCAGGTCGTCGCGCTGCACGAACACGCAGCCCAGCAGCTTCATCCAGCGGTTCAGCAGCGGGATCTTTTCCAGCTCTTCCTTGGCAAGGATGCCGTGGGGCTTATCCAGACTGGCCAGCAAAAGCGGGATGTCGTAGTAGCTGCGGTGGTTGCCCACGAACACGCAGGCCGTATCTTTGGGGATATTCTCAAGGCCCTCCACGCTCAGAAAAACGCCGGTCACCTTTAAAATGCCCCGGCTCCAGTGCGGGATATGCTTGTTGACAAGCTCTTCCACCAGCTGCATGTCGCCTGCAGCCAGAGCGCGTTCCGCTCGGCGCAGCACGCCATAATGGACGATCATATAACCAAATAAGTAGATAAACATCGCAATCGTGCGAAAAATACTCATTGTGTTTTCCTCCCTTCGGCAAAATATGCCATTGTCATTGTATCACACTTTTTGTAAAAAGGGGAGAAATAACACTTTTTTTACAAATCGGAGGATCTGCGGTCTTGCAAAATTGACAAAATGCGGGTATATTTATAGTTGTAAAGCCAGCACAATGGCACTTTCTGCACGAAATGCTTTCTGCCGGCCCAATGGATGAAGAGAGAGGTACCATACGAACATGGGTTTATTTCCTTCCGCAAATGACTTCAAGGCCGGTAAGGGCGTTGAAAAGGATGCTCCCCGCAAGACCGGCGTGGGCCGTTTTTTTGAGCTTGTGGGCCGTGATATGAACGGCATGTTCCTTGCAAACCTGCTGGCCTGCATCGGCTTTCTGCCGGTGATCTGTCTGGTGTACATCGGCTTTCTGGCAAACAGCCTGCCTGTCATGCTGGCAAGTGCGGTGGTAGGCGGCATTCTGGCCGGGCCTGCGCTGGCCGGCATGTACGATACCGTGCTGCGTGCCCTGCGTGACGAAGCCGGTTACTGGTGGGTGACCTATCGCCGTGCCTTCAAGCGCAACTTCAAGGCCAGCATTGCGCCGGGCATCTTCTACTGTGTGGTGGTCACGGCGCAGATCTTCCTTGTGTATTTCTGCTTCAATATGCTGAGCAAGGGCACCAATGTGGGCGTGCCGCTGTGGGTGGCCACGGTGCTGAACCTGCTCATCTTCCAGATGCTGTTCGCTTATATGTGGCCGCAGGTGGTGCTGCTGGATCAGCCCTTCAGCCTGACCGTGAAAAACAGCATCAACTGCATGATTGCGTTCCTGCCCCACGCACTGGCGGCGGCCATCGTGCAGATCCTGTTCTGGGGCGTGGTGATCCTGTGCATGCCGCTGGGCCTGCTGCTCATGCTGATCTTCGGCTTCTGGTTCGTGACCGAAGTATCCTGCCAGATCATCTACGGCGATATTGAAAAGGTGTTCCACATTGAGGAGAGCATCCGCAAAATGAAGGATGCCGAGCTGGAAGCCGCCCTCAAAGAGGACTACGGCGAAAGAACCGACGACACCGAAGAGTAAATTTGAACTTCCGCAAAGGAGGGGTGCTCCATGGAACAACGGAATAATCTGGTTTTGCAGGGCACCGAGACCTTCTCCCGCGGGCAGCTGGACAATGTGGCACTGGACGGCGGTGCGCTGGTGCTGGACAGCGTGGCGGGCCGCTGCCTGCAATACGGCAGCTACACCACGCCGGAATTTGCCATGCCGGCCTTCTGCAACCTGAATGTCAGCTGGAACGCCTTTGCGCCCCACAACAC
>PPYF01350217.1_pt1 | contig 10026 bp, 7 predicted proteins | sample 1559871 | NCBI WGS metagenome assembly PPYF01 (sample SAMN08240021, study PRJNA423297) | Human gut metagenome, whole genome shotgun sequencing project. | reverse complement strand
CTTAATACTCCGAGAATAGATTTGGCATCAATAAAAATTTTTCCTTTAGATACAATGTCGATATCAAATGGACATCTGACTGCCGCACAGACCAGTTTCTTTGCTGCCTCTACGTCATTAATCTTAATTGTCTTATTTGCTGTTGTCATATTCGGTAATCTCCCTTTCCTTTTGGTCTCCGTCCTATTGTCAGGACTTTTATATTGATTTTTTGACCCAGTCGTATTATACTGATTCACACATTGATATACAAACGTTATTTTTCTATATCAGATATTCTATTTTTATATAGCATAAGGAGCCGACTGTATCATGATTCTTGATTATTATCGTATTTTTTACTATGTTGCCCAGTATAAGAGTTTTTCCAAAGCAGCCGACGTTATGGGAAACAATCAGCCTAACATTACCCGGTGTATGAATATTCTGGAGAATGAGCTGGGATGTAAACTTTTTATCCGTTCCAATCGCGGAGTACAGCTGACCATTGAAGGAGAAAGACTTTTTGAACATGTATCAATTGCAATAGAACAGCTTGTATCAGGAGAAAATGAACTTCTCAAAGATAAAGGTCTGGAAAGCGGACTTGTAAATATTGGTGCCAGTGAAATCGCACTGCGTTTATTCCTGCTGAACGAACTGGAAGTCTTTCATCACCGTTATCCACATGTGAAGCTGAGGATTTCTAATCATTCCACACCACAGGCAGTTCAGGCACTGGAAAACGGTCTGGTAGACTTTGCAGTAGTTACCACACCTGTCGCTCTGAAAAAACCACTTCAGAGAATTCCCCTCTATTCTTTCCGCGAGATCCTTATAGGTGGAGAGGAATATGCGGAAACAGCTTCCAACAAACACTGTCTTCAGGATCTGCAGGATATCCCTCTGATCGGGATTGCTCCCGGAAGCAGTACAAGAGAATTATATACACAGTATTTTATGCGCCATAACCTTCCCTTCTCACCTGATATGGAAGTGGCAACTACTGACCAGATCTTCCCTATGGTGCAGCACAACCTGGGAATCGGATTCTTCCCTGAAGAGCTTGCTGCTGAACATATTGCTCAGGGGAAAATCGTCCAGATTCCCATTGAAGAGCCTCTTCCTGAACGAAAGATCTGTCTGATCCGCAATGTAAAAAGGCCACAGAGCATTGCAGCACGCAGCCTTGAAGAACACCTCACATCACACCGGGAAACAGAATAACTGTTACTGCAGACAGCAGTACCCCCAAAAACAGGGATCACTCCTGCAGATATCCGGTCTGCAGTGGTAATCCCTGTTTTATTGATGTTATTTATTTAATCCTTTCATGGATAAGCTGATACGTTTTTTCTTCATATCAACTCCGATTACTCTTACATCTACGATATCCCCTACACTCACCGCTTCCAGAGGATGTTTGATAAATCTCTCTGTCATCTCGGAAATGTGCACCAGACCGTCCTGATGTACACCGATATCTACAAATGCACCGAAATCAATAACATTACGGACAGTTCCCTTCAGCACCATTCCTTCTTTCAGATCTTTCATTTCAAGAACGTCTGAACGAAGGATCGGTTTCGGCATGTCATCACGAGGATCACGGGCCGGTTTCTCCAGTTCCTTTACAATATCACGAAGTGTGATCTCACCGATTCCCAGTTCTGCTGCCATCTTCTTATAGTCTTTTACCTGCAGGGAAAGTCCAAGGAGATTTCCTGCCACAACATCATTTGGCTTATATCCAAGTTTTGAAAGAAGTGCAGATGCTGCTTCATAGCTCTCAGGATGTACACTTGTTGCATCCAGAGGATTCTTTCCACCTGAAATACGCATGAAACCTGCACACTGTTCAAATGCCTTCGGTCCTAATTTCGCTACTTTGAGAAGTTCTTTTCTGTCTGTAAACTGACCGTTCTCTTCTCTGTAAGCTACGATATTTTTGGCAATTGCTTTGCTGATACCGGAAATATACTCAAGCAGAGATGCAGATGCTGTATTTAAATCTACACCAACTTTATTTACGCTGTCTTCTACAACGCCGCTTAATGCTTCATCCAGTTTCTTCTGGTTCATATCATGCTGATACTGACCCACACCGATAGATTTCGGATCGATCTTAACCAGTTCTGCAAGCGGATCCTGTACACGTCTTGCAATGGAAGCCGCACTTCTCTGTCCTACATCAAAGTTCGGGAATTCCTCTGTCGCCAGTTTGCTTGCAGAATACACAGATGCTCCTGCCTCATTTGTGATAACATACTGCACCTTTTTTTCCGGGATTTCTTTGAGCATATCTACGATCACCTGCTCGGATTCACGACATGCCGTACCGTTTCCTACTGAAATAAGGGATACACCGTATTTTTCGATCATACCTTCCACTGTATCCTTGGCAGCACGGATCTTTTTCTCAGTAGTCGGAGCTGTGGGATAAACAACTGTTGTATCCAGAACTTTACCTGTTGCATCTACAACTGCCAGCTTACAGCCTGTACGGAACGCAGGGTCCCATCCAAGTACGACTTTGCCTGCGATTGGAGGCTGCATCAGAAGCTGTTCCAGATTCTTGCCGAATACATGGATCGCGCCGTCTTCTGCCTTATCAGTAAGGTCACTGCGGATTTCTCGCTCGATAGCCGGTCCGATCAGACGTTTGTAACTGTCTTCTACAACTGCTTTCAGAATCGGAGTTGTATTCGGGTTGTCTTTTTTGATCACTCTCTTATTCAAATAACGAAGAATGTCTTCCTCCGGTGCATTTACTTTAACAGTGATAAATTTCTCTTTCTCACCACGGTTTAACGCAAGAATACGGTGTCCTGCCAGTTTCCTGACCGGCTCCTCGAATTCATAATACATCTCATATACAGACTGAGTTTCCGCATTCTTTGCTGTGGAAGAAATACTTCCGTTCTTTGTTGTCAGGTTACGGATGTAGATACGATAGTCTGCTTCATCGGAAATACGCTCTGCAATAATATCTTTAGCTCCGTTCAATGCTTCTGCAACATTCTTAACACCCTTTTCTTCGGAGACATACGCCCTGGCTTCCTCTTCTACCGGCTTGTCTGTCATCTGCAGAAGAATGATATCTGCCAGTGGTTCCAGCCCTTTCTCTTTGGCAATTGTCGCACGGGTACGACGTTTCGGGCGATATGGTCTGTATAAGTCCTCTACTACAACCAGTGTCTGGGCATCCAGAATCTGTTTCTTCAGTTCCTCAGTCAGCTTGCCCTGGTCTTCGATGCTCTTTAATACCTGATTCTTCTTATCTTCCAGATTTCTCAGATACGTCAGTCTCTCAAAGAGTGTACGAAGCTGCTCATCATTAAGGGAACCTGTTGCTTCTTTTCTGTATCGGGAAATGAATGGGATGGTGTTGCCTTCGTCAATTAATTTGACTGCGGCTTCTACCTGCCATTTCTCCACTTTCAATTCCTGTGTGATTACCTGAATAATATCCATTAATTTTTTATCTCCTCTTGTTGCTTTTCAGAATGCAGATACGTGTAATCGACCCTTGCATCCACATTGTTTTTCTTCTATAGCATAAAAAACGCTCTTGTGATAGGGTATCAATCTGGCGTTCATTTGTCAAGTGTGGGATTGATTCTGCCAATATGATACATACTGCCGGAATAACATTAGCCAAAATATTCATCCAGTTGTCTGATAAACTCTTCCGGCACTTTCCGTTCAAACGGAAAAATTTCGATGTTTCCCAGTCTGTCCGCGATATGCCCCAGTAAAATCGCGCTTCTCTCCAACGACCAGTCCGACAGCAGTGCAATGGTATCATGACGTGTATGCATGCCAAATCCATCCCTGTTTAATGTCATAGCCGGAATACCTTTCCACGCAAAGGTGTTAGAATCGCTTCCCCAGATCTGATTCTTTGTAGACATGCCGATTCCTGTCTCATGAGCCATATATGTGATCATATTGCAGATTGACGCATCACCTGTCACTCCTACAACCGTTCCGCCCACAAGCTGTCCTGCGAGGTCTACATTCATATTGAAACGATGAGCCGGAAGTTCTGTTTCATGTTCTTTAATATAGTTCCGACTTCCAAGCAGACCTTTCTCTTCTGCACCAAACCATACGAATTCCATTGTTCTGCGTGGTCTGTGTTCTTTGAAATATCTGCAAAGTTCCATGATGATCGCGGCACCGGACATATTATCGTAAGCACCAGGTCCCTCCGGTACTGAATCATAGTGTGCAGTAAGAGTCAGGATCTCCTCTGCTTTATCTGTTCCTTTGATTCGTGCCACTACATTTCGGGATGTACGTGTCACTGTCTCCTGTTCTACGGACAGGCAAGCCTTAGCTGCCCCTCTTGTCACTAGTTCGACAGCATCTTTATAATGAATGCTTACACCCGGAATTCTGTTATCGTAATTTGCCGCTTCTATCCCGGCTGCTTTTTTCTCTTCACCTGGCAGATTCTTCGGTAAGCTGTATGCACGCGGTGTCAAATCTACGCCCTCGTCCAATGGGGAACCGGCAATACTGATAAAACCGGCTACACCTGCTTTCACCAGTTTCTGGTACAGTTCCTTTCTTACCGGGTCATTTACCATAACAATTTTTCCTCTGGCATTTGCGAGGCTGATCTCATCAGCATTCTCCACATACAAAAAAGATTCATTCCGTCCATTCTCATCTGTATTGGCACATCTTCCATATCCGGTTACGATGTATTCTTTTGCATATGGTTCCGTTATCGTAAGCTTCGCCTTTTTTACCTGAAAAGTTTCAAAACAAAACTCTTCCAGATGGTTCTCCACACCAAAACTATTCAATGTTTCCTGAATAATCGTTGCTGCTTTTTCCTCTCCTACAGTTCCTGCCTCTCTGATATAATCAAACTCCGCCAGAAACTCCATCTGACGTTTTCCACTGATTTCATTTGTGTTCATAATTGTAAAAACCTTCCTCAAATATATTTATGCTACCAGCAATTATTCCTATTATACCATTTACGTATAAGCTTTTTCCACCATTATAAATGAGAAAATTCAGTAAAACCAAATTAATAAAAATAAAAAAGACCTTTATCAACATTTTTACATTGTGTCAGTTAAAGGTCTTTCATATTATGATTTTATTTCAAGCTATTGAAGTATTCATCCCATGGTTTTGGTTCGTTATCTTCTTCCTCTTCCGGAATTGTCTGACTCTGCAGGCTGTCCTGTACTTCTTTACTCTCTGAAGAATCATATGGGTTATCCTGTGTCGTTCTATTATTTTCCACAGAACCATACAAACTATCCTGGGTATTCTCACTTGCTGCATTATTCTGCACTTCTTTGTTCTCATCCGAAGCCACTGATGAATCACCTGTCACACTCCAGAACTGCTGCGGATGCGTCTGATCTTCCTGTGGCTGTTCGTTCTGTGAATAGCTGTCAAACATGGGATTCACATAGTCTCGTGCCACACGTTCTTCTTCCTCTTTCTGCACTTTAAGCTCCCCTGTCAGATCACGATAGAACATTACTTCTGTCATAGCCATATATGGAAATATCCACAAGAGTGCAATATAGAATGTAAAAACAGAAAGAAACATCAATGGGATAAAGCTTATCTTCAGCATCAGATATCTTCCGAAGTTTCCATGCATCATCTCCAGACTCTCTTTCATAGCCTCTGTACTTTTCAATTCCGGCTTATCTGCCAGAATATAATAAGTCATCTCCAGAGGAATGACCAGAATCTGATAAACAATCATTCCAACGATCATCAGAACAACACCTGTATACAGCCAGGTGATCAGCACCTCCACAGAAGCATCTTCACCCGGAAGATTCGCATTACTGTAAATCGTATAGGGCAGCATGGTAAGCAGATTCAGTACTGCCATAAAAAATCCGGCAACGATCACTCTGTCCGGATGATGTCTGTAAAAATAAAACAGGTCATTTAATGAATATACTTTCCCTCTGGCAATATTCAGATACATATAATTCATACCTGCCGCTACCACATTGATCAGCAGAGTCAGAATAAATGTAAATGCATACGACAGCACAATATCAATTGTTTCCTCTCCCGGAAATAAAGCCGAGGATATCATGCTGCTGATCAGGGCCAGCGCCTGAACTGCAACAAATGCCAAGATCAGTATCCCATATTTTCCTGACATGGCCTGCTTCGCATAGTTTTTTAATTCACGTCTCGATGTCATGTAATTCTCCTAAATCAGTCTGCCAGACCAAAGGCATCATGTACTGCATTCATTGCGCGCACGCCGTCCTTTTCATTGATCAGAACTGTCACACGAATCTCGGATGTAGAAATCATGTTGATGTTTACGCCCTCATTATAGAGGCTCTCAAACATCTTTGCAGCTACTCCGGGATTACTCATCATTCCTGCACCTACGATGGAAAGCTTCGCAATATTTCTCTCAGAATGAAGCTCTGCAAATCCAAGTCTTGCCTGATTTGCATCCAGAACTGCAACTGCATCATCCAGATCATTTCCATCGACTGTGAAAGAAATATCCTTTCTGCCCGCACGTCCGATAGACTGCAGGATCACATCTACATTAATATTCTTCTTCGCAAGGGTATCAAATAATTTAAAAGCTACACCCGGCTCATCCTTTAATCCGATTACCGCAATTCTCACTGCATCTGTATCCAGCGCAACACCGCTGATCAACATTCTCTCCACTGTAACTTCCTCCTTTACCACAGTTCCTTCACTGTTGTTTAAACTTGAACGTACCACAAGCGGCACGCCATATTTCTTCGCCATCTCCACAGAACGGTTGTGAAGCACACCTGCCCCGAGAGTCGCAAGGTCAAGCATTTCATCGTAAGTGATCTCTTTGAGCTTTCTTGCTTTCGGAACCTTACGCGGATCTGCTGTGTAAACACCATCTACATCTGTATAGATTTCACAGGCATCTGCATGAAGAGCAGCCGCAAGAGCAACCGCTGTTGTGTCAGAACCGCCTCTTCCAAGAGTCGTATAATCATCATACTTGTCAACTCCCTGGAAGCCGGTAACTATTACAATCTTTTTGCTGTCCAGCTCTCTTCTGATACGCTCTGTATCAATTCTTTTTAAACGTGCATTTCCATGACTGCTTGTCGTATGCATGGAAACCTGAAAAGCATTCAGGGAAACCGCAGGAACTCCCAGTTTATCCATCGCCATTGCCATCAGTGCAACAGACATCTGTTCTCCAATGGTAAAGAGCATATCCATCTCTCTTTTCGGCGGTTTCTCATTGACATCCCTTGCCATAGTGATCAGTTCATCCGTATATTTCCCCATTGCGGACAGAACGACAACCACGTCATTTCCTTTTCTGTACTCTTCTATACAGCGGTTGGCAACATTAAAGATACGTTCTTTATTTGCAACCGATGTACCGCCAAATTTCTTGACAATCAACATTGTTTTACTTCCTCCATAATAAGTTTACAGGAAAGAGAAGATTCTCATATCTTCCCTTTCCTGTTCTGTTTACAGTAATCACTGTACAAATATTTATCTGAAGTATTGTATCAGTGTCCACCTTATCAGGCACACTATATGATACACGAAATCTGTCAGTTTATCAATCTTTAACTCGAATCTTTGCAAGTACCTGATCTCCGATCTGAGCCAGTTCCTCTTCAAATGCTCCCTGTGTCATTTCATCAGTGATAAATGCACATTCCTGTGGAAGCTGTCCCAGGCTGATGATCTCAACATCACCAAATACCTTCTTCGCTTCTTCTGCTGCTTCTTTTTTTATTCTCACAAAAAATCTTCCTGTCACTTCATCCAGTGGTTTCAGTACTGCCGGAGTGCTGTTCCAGTTTGTCACAATGTTAACATGGAGATGTTTTGCGGCATCCACAATATCACCAACTACAGCACTTGCTGTAGGCAGTTTACCTGCACCGCTTCCATAGAACATGGCATCTCCAAGCATATTTCCATGTACAAATACTGCATTAAACACATCATTTACACTGTAAAGAGGGCTGTTCTGGCCGAGCATAAACGGTGCTACCATTGCATAACAGGTTCCGTCTGCCAGTCTGCGGCTGGTTCCAAGAAGTTTGATGGTTCTGCCAAGCTTCGCAGCATACTCCATATCTTCAGGTGTGATCTTTGTAATTCCCTCTGTATAAATATCTTCAAAATCAAAATATCTCTCATAAGCAAGAGAGGAAAGGATTGCGATCTTACGGCATGCATCGTATCCTTCCACGTCGGCGGTAGGATCTGCCTCTGCATAACCCTTCTGCTGTGCTTCCTTTAATACAGTGTCAAATTCACAGCCTTCTGTGCTCATCTTATAAAGCATGTAGTTGGTAGTTCCGTTCAGGATACCTGTTACTTCGTCAATCTCATCTCCTGTAAGGGAAGAATTGATGACACGAATGATCGGGATTCCGCCGCCACAGCTTGCTTCAAATAAGAAGTTAATGCTCTTTTCCTTTGCAATATCCATCAGCTCGCGGCCATGCTTTGCAACCAGAGCCTTATTGGAAGTGCAGACATTTTTTCCTGCCAGAAGTGCCTTCTTTACAAAAGTATAAGCAGGCTCCACACCGCCCATAACCTCTACTACAATATCTACTTCCGGATCACTGACGATCTGTTCATAATCATGGACCAGAACCTTCTCTACCGGCTGTCCCGGAAAATCACGAAGATCCAGAACATATTTTACATGAAGTTCCTGTCCGGCACGTCTGGAAATGCTCTCTTTATTTTCATTTAATACTTCAAATACACCGCTTCCAACTGTGCCATATCCTAAAATTGCTACATTGATCATTTTCTTTTACTCCCTGCCTAATATTTTCAGATAATGAATTCCTTCATTCTGTTCAATCGTCTCTACCATTGCTTCTGCATCCCCCTCGCCCGGAAGAATGTCCACACTCAGAGTAAGTGTGGCAATCCCATTGATAGGAATACTCTGATGAATGGTGAGAATGTTTCCATGAAACCGTGCAATCGTCTGCAGGACAACCGACAAAAGCCCCGGTTCATCGTCCATCTGGATAATAAAGGTGATCGTCTTTCCCCTTGTCTCTTCATGAAATGGAAAAATATCATCTTTGTATTTGTAGAAAGAGCTTCTGCTGATTCCTGTGCGCTCTGCTGCATCCTGTACAGTGTCCACTTTGCCGGAGTCCAGAAGCTTCTTTGCCTCCACCACCTTCAGCAGGACTTCCGGAACTGCTCGTTCCCTCACTACAAAATATTTCTTTTTCTCTGTTACTGGTTTCTGCATATCAATTTACCTGTCCGTTCTTTAAAGACATTTGTTTTTACACACTGGATATATTATCACACCACACAAAAATACGCAAGAAATATATTCTGCTGAATCATTGTGTAAAATCATTATGCCTCAACACGAAAAAGGCTGTCCTGATTTCAGACAGCCTTTTTTATTCTTTTATTTCTTCAGTGCGATCCATTTCAGATATGCATTGATGAAAATATCAATTCCTCCGTCAAGTACTGCATCCACATTTCCGGTCTCCTCGTTTGTACGATGATCCTTTACCATGGTATATGGCTGCATAACATAAGAACGGATCTGATTTCCCCATCCGATATCTGTCACCTCACCGCGGATACCGGAGAGTTTTTCCTCTGCCTCCTGCTGCTTGAGAAGATACAGCTTGGCTTTCAGCATCTGCATGGCTTTATCTTTATTCATGTGCTGAGAACGTTCATTCTGACACTGTACCACGATTCCGGTAGGATAATGTGTGATACGGATGGCAGATGATGTCTTGTTGATATGCTGACCGCCGGCACCACTGCTTCGATAAGTATCAATACGGATCTCATCGTCATTGATCTCTACATCCAGATCCTTCTTGATATCCGGCATAACATCACAGGATACAAAAGATGTCTGTCGCTTACCTGCTGCATTGAAAGGAGAAATACGCACCAGACGGTGAACTCCCTTCTCTGATTTCAGATAACCGTAAGCATTTGTTCCGTTTACCTGGAAAGTAACCGATTTGATACCTGCCTCATCGCCGTCCAGATAATCCA
>PPYF01471674.1_pt1 | contig 10028 bp, 7 predicted proteins | sample 1559871 | NCBI WGS metagenome assembly PPYF01 (sample SAMN08240021, study PRJNA423297) | Human gut metagenome, whole genome shotgun sequencing project. | reverse complement strand
GCCGCGTCTCTGCCGCAGATGGCGCTGAACAGCAGCGCCACATCGTCCACTGTACGGGCGAACGGCCCGATCTGGTCCAGCGAAGAAGCAAACGCTACGAGGCCGAAGCGCGATACCGCGCCGTATGTAGGCTTGAGGCCCACGATACCGCACAAACCGGCTGGGCAGCGGATGGAACCGCCGGTATCGGAGCCGAGGGAAAGCGGCACCTCGCACGCAGCCACACTGGCCGCGCTTCCGCCGGATGAGCCGCCCGGCACACGAGTAGTATCCCAAGGGTTTTTCGTGGGCTTGAAATAAGAATTTTCGCACGAACCGCCCATGGCAAATTCGTCCATGTTCAGCTTGCCGGGGATTACCGCGTCTGCGGCCGCCAGCTTCTCCACTACCGTCGCATTATACGGCGGCACAAAATTCTCCAGCATCCGGGAGGCACAGGTCGTTTTCAGGCCCTTGGTACAGATATTGTCCTTTATCCCCACAGGAATGCCGGCCAGCACGCCCAGCGTCTCCCCTCTGGCGATTTTTTCATCCACTTCCTTTGCCTTCGCACGCGCGGTATCCGCCGTTACGGACAAAAACGCGTCAACCTTCGGCTCTACCGCGTCTATGCGCGCGAGCGTGTCGTCCAGGATCTCGCACGCGGTCACTTCTTTGCTGCGCAGCAGGGCGGAAAGCTCTGCCGCTGATTTTTTATACAGTTCCATTGTATGCCCTCCTCACTCTACGGTCTTCGGCACGACGATGCAGCCCGCAACGGCCTGGGGCACGTTTTGCAGCATTTCATCCCGCGGATACGAGGGCACAACGGCATCCTCGCGCAGCTCCATGACATTGCCCGGCTCCAGCAGCGTGGCCGCACTGGGGATCTCCGGCAGATTCTCCACCATCGCAACGATACCGGAAAGCTCTTTTTCAAACGCTTCCACCTGTTCCTCCGGGATCTTCAGCATCGCAAGCTTCGCGATGTGCCGTACATCGATTTCCATATTCCATTCCTCACTTTTATCAGAATTGTTCGGGCGCCCCGCACAGCGCGGCGCTTAAGGTGTCAGCTTTCAATCGTATCGCGCTGCGCTTGGAGCATCGCAAGAAATTCTTCCTCGCTGATAACAGGGACGCCCAGCGACTGCGCTTTTGTCAGCTTGGAGCCCGCCGCCTCGCCCGCGAGCACATAGCTCGTTTTCTTAGAGACGGACGACGACGCCTTGCCGCCGTTCTGTGTGATGAGCGCTTCCGCCTGCGTGCGGGAAAGCGTGGGCAGCGTGCCGGTAACCACCAGCGTTTTGCCCGCCAGACGGTCTGTCTTTTTCGGCCCGTTGTAGCGCATATTGACGCCAGCCTCCCGCAGACGGCGCACCAGATCCTGCGTACCATCTTTGGCAAAAAAGTCCAGCACGCTCTCGGTCATCACCCCTCCGAAGCCGTCGATCGCGTTGATTTCTTCCTCCGTCGCGGCCTGCACCGCCTCCATCGTAACGAAATGCTCCGCCAGCAGTGCGGCGCCCTTACTGCCGATATTGCGGATGCCCAGAGCAAACAGAAGCTTGTCCAGCCCATTCCGCCGCGAAGCGGCGATAGCCGCCAGAAGATTTGAAACGGATTTTTCCTTGAACTTATCCAGTGTGATAAGCTGTTCCGCTGTAAGGTCGTAAATATCTGCGGCGGTATGCACAAGACCGCGTTCCACAAGCTGCCTGGCTACTGCCGGGCCGAAGCCGTCGATGTCCATTGCAGCCCGGGAGGCAAAATGGATGATGTTGCGCAGCGTCTGGGCCGGACATTCGGGGTTTGTACAGCGCAGGGCCGCCTCATCTTCCATGTGCGACACCGGCGCACCGCACGAGGGGCACGCCTGCGGCATCTCGAACATCTGCGCATCCGGAGCATGCTGTACTACAGCCACCACTTCCGGAATGATATCCCCCGCCTTGCGCACGCGGATCACATCCCCGATGCCGACGCCAAGCTGCCGGATGAAATCCTCGTTGTGCAGGATAGCCCGGGAAACGGTCGTTCCCGCCAGCAGCACCGGTTCAAACACAGCCGTCGGCGTCAGCACGCCTGTGCGCCCGACAGAAACCTCGATATTCAGTAGCTTTGATTCTTTCTCTTCGGGCGGATATTTGAAGGCAACGGCCCAGCGCGGGAACTTATTCGTGCTTCCCAACGCATCGCGCTGGGCAAAATCGTCCACCTTCACCACTGCACCGTCAATGTCATACGGCAGCGTACCGCGCAGCGCGCCGATGGCTTCGATTTCCCGGAGCACGTCATCGATATTACAGAAGCGCGCATGCCGCGGAGATACCGGAAACCCCAGCGAGGCCAGGTAGTCCAGGCTTTCCTTGTGGCTGTGCAGCGTCATTCCCTCGATACGCTGCAGATTGAACACAAATACGGACAACCCACGGCCGGCAGTGACGGCGCTGTCCTTTTGACGCAGCGAACCCGCCGCCGCGTTGCGCGGGTTTTTAAATGGCTGCTTATCGCTGAGCTCCTGCTCCTCCACCAGCTTCAAAAAAGCATCGCGGGGCATATATACTTCTCCCCGCACTTCCAGAAAGTCCGGCGCTCCGTCTGGCAAGCGCTTCGGGATATCCTTTATCGTCGCGAGATTCTGCGTTACGTCTTCCCCCACAATGCCGTCGCCCCGGGTGGAGCCCCGAACAAAAACACCATTCCGGTATTCCAGGCTGATGGAGAGGCCGTCTATCTTTGCCTCCACCACATACTGCGGCGCCAGACCGGCTTCCCGCATTCGCGCGTCGAATTCCCGGACTTCAGCCAGTGAAAAAACATCCTGCAGGCTCTCCATTTTTACAATGTGCGTCACTTTTTCAAAGCGGCCGGAGGCAACGCCGCCAACATGCTGCGTGGGGGAGCTTTCGTTCACGAATTCCGGATGTTCCGCCTCCAGCGCTTTCAACTCGCGTGTCAGCGCATCGTACGCATAATCATCCAGCTCCGGCGCATCCAGGTCATAATACAGATGGTTGTGATAATCGATTTTTTCTTTCAGGGCCGCATAGCGCTCCCGCGCCTCTGCAATCTCCAAGATACCACCTCAGTCGCATAGAAATACAGTTAATAGTATAGCATAAAACAGCGCCATTGCATACAGCGCGCACGGATAAAATTTACGAACCGGATGCGTAAAATTGCGGCACTTTGCCTACGATCAGCGTCTGGGCGATGCACACTTCATTTTCCACCGTTACGCTTGTGGAATACCCGGGCAGGATGGCGCTCATTTCCACTGTGAAACGGATGAAGATGCGGTGCTGTGTCTGGTTGATGCCCGCCGTCTCCAGTGTGTCCACGATCGTGCTCTGCACAAAGGATGCCGGCACCACCTGCAGCGGGATGTCCGGCCCTCGCCCCGCCATGATCTGCCAGCCCAGAAGCGTGCCCAGCGGGATGCGCACATCCTGTTTTGGGACGGAGAGGAGCCGGTTGGCCACGGCGTCTGTCAGCCGCGTTTTCAGGCGGTTTACTTCTACGGAATTGATTTCGATGGCAGATACCGTGCCATCCGGCGCTTTGTCCACTTCCACCAGTGCCTGTTCAATATCCTGCACCTCATTCAATTCTTCCATCACCGCCTCGTTCATAGCCAGCACGGAAACCACGCGGCACTGGTACTGCGCCATTGTGGTGATCACCGGACGCAGACGGTTGTCCAGTACGGAAAACACGGCAAATGCCGTGCAAAACACCAAAAACAGCCGAAACAGTATGACGCGTCTTTTGGACACGGTTACAGCAGGCCTCCGAAAACGCCGCATTTCAGCCCCCTCCTTCCCTGTTGCAGTAATACAGTATATTCACGGCGGGGGCAAATCGTGTTTTTGATGCAAAAAAGCAAGGGTGCCGCCCGAAAAGCAGCACCCTTGCCGTTTTTTACAAATTAAATGGAAATCGTGGAGCCGATGTCCAGCAACGTTGTATCAATGGTCTTGTACATGGAAAGAGCCACAGAAATATCGTAGTCAACGATAGACTCGGCCTTTGTTGCGACCACGCGGTTATAGATTCCCTTGCGCAGAAGCTCCACGGCATGGTAGCCCATACGGCTGGCCGTGACACGGTCACGCAGTGTGGGCGAGCCGCCGCGCTGCACATGGCCCAACACGGTAGCGCGGGAGTCGATGCCCGTGCGGGACTGGATCTCGTTTGCCAGGTCCTGCGCATGGCCGACGCCCTCGGCGATGATGATGATGAAATGCTGCTTGCCGGTTTTCTGCGTGGCCTTCATCTTGGCGATGACGTCGCGCTCCAGGTCGTACGGAACCTCAGGGATCAACGTTACAAGCGCCCCCACCGCGATGCCCGTGTTCAGCGCGATGTACCCGGCATTGCGCCCCATGACCTCCACAACACTGCAGCGGTCGTGGCTCTGTGTGGTGTCGCGCAGCTTGTCGATCATTTCCACAGCGGTATTCATGGCCGTATCATAGCCGATGGTGTAATCGCTGCAGGCGATATCGTTGTCGATGGTGCCCGGAAGCCCCACACAGGGGATTCCCTGTGCCGCCATATCTTTGCAGCCGCGGAATGAGCCGTCGCCCCCGATGACCACAAGCGCGTCAATGCCGTTGTCACGGCAGGCCTGCGCGGCTCTTTGCTGTCCCTCCAGCGTTTTAAACTCCAGGCAGCGGGCCGTATACAAAATGGTGCCGCCGCGATGGATGATCTCGGAAACGCTGCGCAGGTTCATATCAATGATATCTCCCGTCAACAGGCCATTGTAGCCGTGACGAATGCCCTTTACACTATATCCGCGCATAATCGCCGTACGCACGACGGCGCGGATGGCGGCGTTCATGCCCGGGGCGTCGCCGCCGCTGGTCAGCACGCCGATGGTTTTGATTTCGGTTGCCATGGAAAAACCTCCTTCAAATATTCAAACACTCTAGTTACCCATTATAAACAGATGTTGCATCAAATTCAAGCCGCTTCGTTAAAAAAATCACCTTATTTTACTTTTACATTACCGGCTCCCAGTACCCGCTCCAACTCGGAGACCAACAGATCGCTCTGTGTGCACCAAAGGCTTTTAGGCGCAAGCATGCGCTGTTTTGTATCCTCGAAGTACATATAAACAGGGAAATTGCCCTCGAATATCTGGAGCAGGTTCTTCGTCTCCTCAAAGCTCTCACTGCGCATGGACGAAAGTTTCAGCCATAGTCCGTTTTTTGTACTTTTGATGTCAGTTTTTATCTTATCGGGCTCATAGCGCTCTACGTCCACAATGGAATCCGCAATCAGCTTGCTGGGTTCATCTTCTTTATATGATACGCGCCCTTTGATCACCACTACGGCATTGTCATGCACAGCTTCAGAAGCAGCCAGAAGGACCTTCGGAAACGCAAGCACTTCCATGGAGCCGCTCAGGTCCTCCACCGTGATGAACGCCATCATGCCGCCCGCTTTGGTATTGATCGTCTTGGTGCGCACCACCGTGCAGACAAGCGTCACATTCTGCTCATCATAGGCATGCGCATTCTCTCCCACAAGCTCGCTGATGCGGCATGTGGACACCTTTTCGATCACCGGACGGTAATGGTCCAGGGGATGCCCGGACAAGTACAGGCCGCTCACTTCTTTCTCCATCTGGAGCAGGATGTCATAAGGATATTCTTCCCCGCTGTCCGGCAATTTATAGACGTTCCGTCCAGACTCCTGTTCACCGTCCAGAGCGCCGAACAGATCGATCTGCCCGTCCAGATTCCGCCTCGCTTCACTCTCCACACTTTTGAGGATGCCCTCCACGCCGTCCATCATGGAACGCCGCTTGGCCTCCAGATTGTCGAAAAGCCCGCATCGCTGGCGTTGATGTCCGGCGGCAGCACGCGGATGCCCATACGCTGGCATTCAGCGGTATACTCGATCACCTTTCCCGTGTTGTCCAGCACGCTCGTCAGCAGGGCTGCCATGAATTCACGTGGATAATGCCTTTTCAGATAAGCGGTTTGGTATGCCACCACCGCATAGGCCGCCGCATGCGCTTTATTGAAAGCATAGGATGCAAAGCTGGACATATCGTCAAAAATGGCATTGGCCACTGTTTCGGAGATCCCGTTTGCCACACAACCGGCGCATTCGTGCCCCGGCTCGGTGTTGCCGTGCACGAAATGCTGGCGCTCCTTTTCCATGACATCGTGCTTTTTTTTGCTCATGGCGCGGCGCACAAGGTCGGCCTGCCCGTAAGAAAAGCCCGCCAGTTCACGGCAGATCTGCATCACCTGCTCCTGATAAACGATGCATCCGTTGGTAACGTCCAGAATATGCTCCAGCTGCGGCGTTTTATATTTTACATTGCCCGGATTGTGCCGGTTCGCAATATACGTTGGAATAGACTCCATCGGACCCGGACGGTACAGTGAGATAATGGCGATGATGTCCTCCAGGCTTTTGGACTGCAGGCCCATCACCGCCTGCGTCATGCCGCCGGATTCCATCTGAAACACGCCCTCTGTCTCGCCCGCGTTGAGCATGGCATAAACGCGCTGGTCATCATAAGGAACCGCGTCCATGGAAAAGCCCGGCTCGCGCTTTCGGATCATTTTCTCCGCATCGTCAATGACAGTAAGCGTACGCAGGCCAAGAAAGTCCATTTTCAGCAGGCCCAGCTCCTCAATTGTGGTCATCGTAAATTGAGTGACAGGGTTGCCGTCGTTGGTTGCGAGAGGTACGGTCACGATCTGCGCCACATGGTCGGCGCCGTACTTGCGGATCACATAGTCGATGACCTCCTGACGGCGCTCGTAACAGAAATCGATGTCAAAGTCCGGCATCGAGACGCGCTCCGGGTTCAGGAAGCGTTCAAACAGCAGATTGTACTTGATGGGGTCGATATTGGTGATACCTACACAGTAGGCCGCAAGGCTTCCCGCACCGGAGCCGCGTCCCGGGCCCACGGGGATCCCCTGGCTTTTCGCATAGTTGATGAAATCGAACACAATCAGATAATAGTTGATATACCCCATGCGGTCAATAATGGATATCTCGTAGTCCAGCCGGGCGCGTATATCCTCCGGCACGTCCGCACCGTACCGCCGCAGCAGACCGTCCCGGCACAGCTTTACAAAATACTCTTTGTTGTCCATGCCGTCCGGCGCCACAAAATACGGCAGCTTTGTCACGCCGAATTCAAAATCAAAGCTGCACATCTCTGCGATTCGGTTCGTGTTTTCACAGGCTTCGGGCCATGCGCTGAACAGCTCGTACATCTCTTCGGTGCTTTTGACGTAGAACTCATCCGTGCCGAATTCCAGTACGTCATCGTCATTCACCGTCTTGTTTGTCTGGATGCAAATGAGAATGTGCTGCATCCTGGAATCTTCTTTTTCAAGATAGTGGGCGTCGTTGGTGGCGACCAGAGGAATGCCTGTTTCCCGGGAAAGCCGCACAAGCAGGGGCAGCACCGTGCGCTGCTCGTCCAGCCCATGGTCCTGTATCTCAATATAATAGTTTCCTTTGCCGAACAGATCTTCATAGTACCGCGCAAGATTCTTGGCTTTTTCATAATCCCCTGCCAACAAAGCCTGAGGGATTTCGCCCGCAAGGCAGGCGGAGAGACATATCAGCCCCTCATGGTACTCTTCCAGCAGCTCGTGGTCCACACGCGGCTTGTTGTAAAAGCCTTCCGTAAAGCCCGCCGACACCATCTTGATAAGATTTTTATAGCCCGTCTCGTTTTTGCACAGCAGCACCAGATGGTTGGAGCCGTCGATGCGGTTCACCTTGTCGAACCGTGTGCGTGTGGCGACATACACCTCACAGCCGATGATGGGTTTGACCCCCGCCTTTTTGGCGGCTTTGTAAAAATCCACGCAGCCGTACATGACGCCGTGGTCGGTGATGGCAACAGCGGTCTGGCCCAGCGCTTTCACGCGCTGCATCAGCCCCTCAATGCGGCATGCACCGTCCAAAAGGCTGTATTCGGTATGCAGATGCAGATGTGTAAAGTTTCTTGCCTTTTCAGCCATTCCTTGTCCTTTCTTTCAGGCTTTCCGCCGTTTGCTCCAGTTTTTTCATTCGGTGCGAAAGGCCCGATTTGCTCAGCGGAGGGCGGACCAGCCCGGCCAGCTCCTTGAGGGAAAGGTCCGGGTTTTGCTCCCGCAGGGCGGCGGCTTCCCGAAGCGGCGCGGGCAGCGTTTCGAACGCACCGCGCTTTTTCAGATAAGCGATAGCCTCCAGCGTCTGCCCGCTGGCAGACACGGTTTTATCGATGTTTGCCGTTTCACAATTGGTAATACGATTGGCTTTGTTTCGAAAATCCTTGTACACCTTCAGGTTCATGATCTCCAGAGCCGCGCCGGAAGCTCCCATGAATGTGAGCAGATCCTCGATCTGCTCGCTTGCTTTCAGATAAAGCACATTGGAGCCTTTGCGCCGGGTGTGCTTAGGCGCGAAGCCATGGCCCATCAGCAGTGCTTCGAAATCCAGGATCAGGTTGTAGCGCACCGATAAAAATTCCAGGTTATATTCCCTCTGCGGGTTTGTAATGGTGCCGCAGCACAAAAAGGCCGCGGCAACAAACGCACTCACGCAGTGTTCACAGGTAAAGTTTCTGCTGTTGATGCGCAGGCTCGGCTCTTCGCCTGTATGTCCGAACAGGGCCAGCATCCGCCGCACCTCGCCCGGCTCTTTCACCGCGAATTCATAAACGCGGCTTTCCTCGCTCCCCTTAACATAAATCTTTCCCGCCACGCCCGCGCGGGCAAACATTTTTTTCGCGTACTGCGCTACGGCGATCTGTTCCGTGTGCAGAACAACGCCACGGGTGTCAAAATATTTGCCGAAGCACGCAAAGCCATAGGCAGCTGCAACGGCGCAGCAGCTGCCGCCCGCTTCGCGCGCAATGATCTCTTTTTTTACGTCCTGGGAAAAGCTCACGACGCGTCCTCCTTGCCCGGGCTGCGCCGGGTTATGTATGGGTGCGCTGGACATCCCGGTGTTCCACGACCGGATGGTACCCCAACTTCTTGACAAACGCGGCCAGCATCTCCGCAAAGGCGATGGAACGGTGCTTGCCGCCCGTGCACCCCACAGCGATGGTAAGCTGGCTTTTGCCCTCTTTCACATAGAGCGGCAGTGCGTATCCTACAAGGTCCTCCATGCGCTGCAGCAGGCCGTGCGCCTCCTCAAACTGCATGATATATTCCACAACCTCTTTGTCCAGGCCGGTTTTGTTTTTCAGCTCAGGGATATAAAACGGGTTGGGCAGGCAGCGGACGTCAAATACGATATCCGCCTCTTTGGGCTGGCCGTATTTGAAGCCGAAGGACGTCACCGTGAGCGCCATCGCGTCCGAGGACCGGTTCACAAACAGAGAGACCACGCGGTCCTTGAGCTGAGCCGTGGAAAACAGCGAGGTGTCGATTTTATAATCCGCCATTTCATACAACGGCGCCAGAATCTCCCGTTCCTGCAGAATGGCTTCATCCGTGGATACCTGAGACGCGATGCTGATGGGATGGCGACGGCGCGTTTCCTTGTACCGCCGCTCCAGCACATCGTTGCGCGCGTCCAAAAACAATATTTTATAGTTCACCCGCCCGGCTTTCAGCTGGCCAAGCGCATTTAGAATATCCTCGGAGGATTTTCCGCCCCGGATGTCCAACACAACAGCCACGCGCTCCAGCGTATTTTCACTCTGCTGGGCAAATTCCATCAGCTTCGCCAGAAGATTCGCCGGAATGTTATCGATGCAGAAAAAGCCGATGTCCTCCAGCGCGTGCATTGCCAGCGATTTGCCCGCGCCCGAAAGCCCGGTCACGATCAATAGGTTCATACGTCCCTTTACCCCATTTTTATTTTACGACTCTGACTTCCTTTTCCAGCTGGAAGCCCGTTTCGTCTGTCACGATCTTGCACACTGTATCCGCAAGGCACAGTACATCCGCGCAGGTGGCGTTGCCCGTGTTCACAATAAAACCGCAGTGCTTTTGGCTCACCTGCGCGCCGCCGATGGCGTATCCCCGCAGCCCGCACTGGTCAATGAGCGCTCCGGCATATGC
>PPYF01350216.1_pt1 | contig 10029 bp, 8 predicted proteins | sample 1559871 | NCBI WGS metagenome assembly PPYF01 (sample SAMN08240021, study PRJNA423297) | Human gut metagenome, whole genome shotgun sequencing project. | reverse complement strand
CTATTATGGGGATGCGGTTGTTGTGGATGACTTAATCGACCGCGAATGGGCGAGAATTCCGCATTTTTATTACAACTATTATGTGTTCCAGTATTCGACGGGCTTTTCCGCTGCGATGGCGCTGTCTGAACGGATTTTGAGCGAAGGCGAGCCTGCGGTGAAGGATTACTTAAACTTCCTGTCCGGCGGCTGCTCCAAAGATCCGATTTCCCTGCTGCAGGGCGCTGGCGTTGATATGCGCACCGCAGAGCCGGTACACCGCGCACTGAAGCTGTTTGACAGCCTGCTTGACGAGATGGAAGCATTGATGGAAGCATGATGTTGGACAAAAATCAGAATTGTTTAATGAGATGTCCTGAAAATAGGATATAATAAGAAGAAATGACGATTCCGCCGGACACTTCTGGAAAAGAAAGGTCCGGCGGATTGTGCAATCTGGATGCTAAAATAAAAAATAAAAGGACAAAATAAGACAAAATGAAAAATAAAGGTTGACTTCTGAATGGATGTTCAGTATACTAAGGTCAGTTGGTACGACAGCACGATAAGATAAATTGGATTGTTACTGGCAGGCAGGCAAAACCAAGTTTTATAAATTAGTTTTTCAGATATTATATATTTCTGCAGAACTGGTTTATAAAATTTGGTTTTTTGTTTCTAAAGAGTCTGCAAGACCATGTGGGATACCGGACAGTTGAGTGTTGCGCATGGGCTGCATTTCAGGAGCGGGGCATGAGGATAGAAAGGGTAATCAATAACAATGTGATCTCCGCGCTGGATGATCAGGGACGGGAGATCGTGGCGATGGGCAGGGGCATCGGCTTCCAGAAAAAAAGCGGTCAGGAGATCAAGGCTGCGCAGGTGGAGAAGATTTTTCATCTGGGAAGTCCGGATTTACAGGCACGGTTTCAGGAGCTGCTTGCCAATATGCCAATGGAATGCGTGCAGGTTTCAGATGAGATTATTTCCTATGCGAAGAGTCATCTTTCCATGCAGCTCAACCAAAACGTTTATCTTGCGCTGACCGACCATATCGATTTCGCACTGAGACGGTTTAAGGACGGCATGCTGTTTGAAAATGCGCTTTACAGCGAAATCCGCAGATTTTATCCGGAAGAATTCCAGATTGGCTGTCATGCCCTCGATCTGATCGAAGAGCGGATCAAAGTGAGACTGCCGGAGGATGCGGCTGCATCGATCGCGTTTCATCTGGTCAACAGCGAATTTGGCGGGATGCGCCTGAGAGATACTCAGATTATGACGGAGATAATCCGTCACCTGATCGGAATGATTCGGGCAGATTACCATTTTCCGGAAGACCTGGTTTATGAGGACCGGTTGATCACGAATCTGAAATTTATGCTGAACCGGTTGATCCAGAACAAAGAGGGCTGGATTACAGAGGATGCTCGCTTTAACGAATTTGTCAGGGCAAATTACAGAAATGAGTATGAGCTGGCAAGAGCGATGAGAGACTATATAGAATCCGTGGTTTCCTGCAAGATGACGGAGGAGGAAGTGATCTATCTCGCAGTCCAGCTGAAATATGCAGATATCAAAAAAAAGGAAGGGAAGAAAAATGGGATTTTTTGATCGTTTTAAAAAGGATAAAGGGATTGAGCTTACAGCACCGATGAAGGGAAAATGTGTCAGCATTAAGGAGGTTCCGGATCCGACCTTCGCTGAGGAAATCCTCGGTAAGGGCATTGCTGTGATCCCGCAGGACGGACATGTTTACGCTCCGGCAGACGGCAAGATCAGTACCGTATTTCCGACCGGTCATGCGGTAGGCATTACGACTGCAGATGGTGCAGAAATTCTGATCCATATCGGTCTGGATACTGTAGAATTAAAAGGTGAGCCCTTTGAACAGAAGGTAAAAGAGGGTCAGGATGTGAAAAAGGGCGATCTGCTTGTCGTTGCAGATCTGGACAAGATCAAAGCGAGTGGAAGAGAAACAATCACACCGATGATCATTTGCAATTCTGATGCATATGAGCAGGTAGAAACCTTTACCGGCAAGGACGTGGAAATAACAGATGCGGTTATGAAGCTGCATCCTGCAAAATAAATGTTCAAAGAGGATGATGAAATGGTAGTTTGTCAGGGAAAAAGCGTTCTGAAGGGAATTGCGATCGGGAAAATTTACCTTTATGAAAAGCAGGAATATGTCCTGGAGCAGAAGCAGGTTGCTGATGCAGAGGCAGAGGTTGCCCGGTTCGAAGCAGCTAAGGAGACTGCCATCGGACAGTTGGATGACTTATATGAAAAAGCGCTTGCAGAAGCAGGCGAAGAACAGGCGATGATCTTCGATGTGCATAAGATGATGCTGGATGATGGCGATTATCTCGATGCGATCACCGGACTGATCCGGAGTGAAAAGGTCAATGCAGAATATGCAGTGCATACCACAGGAGAGCAGTTCGCAGCAGTATTTGCTTCCATGGATGATGATTATATGAAAGCGCGCAGCGCAGATGTCAAAGATATTTCCGGACGTGTGATCCGTATCCTGGCAGGCATCGGGGACGGCAGCATTGCTTCAGAGGAGCCGGTGATCTTACTGGCAGATGATCTGACTCCGAGTGAGACGGTTTCTCTTGATAAAAGTAAGATTCTCGCATTTGTAACCCGCAACGGTTCAGCAAATTCTCATACAGCGATTCTGGCACGTTCGATGAATATTCCGGCATTGGTGCAGACCGATGTGGAGCTGTTAAAAGAATACCACGGCATGGATGCAGTTGTAGATGGTCTGGATGGAAAGCTTTATCTGGATCCGGAAGAGGCTGTGCTTGCAGAATTAGTTCAGAAAAAGGAAGCCTGCGGCAGAGAACGTGCGGAGCTTGAAAAGCTGATCGGACTCGATAATGTGACAAGAGACGGTCGAAAGATTAACGTTTATGCGAATATCGGAAGCCCGGAAGATGTGGATAAGGTGCTTTTAAATGATGCAGGCGGTATCGGACTTTTCAGAAGCGAATTTTTGTATCTCGGACGGGAAGACTATCCTTCCGAGGAAGAGCAGTTTGAAATTTACAAAGAAGTATTGAGCCGGATGGAAGGCAAAAAAGTTATCATCCGTACACTTGATATCGGAGCGGACAAGCAGGTGGATTACTTCAAGCTTCCAAAAGAAGAAAATCCGGCGATGGGCTATCGTGCGATCCGTATCTGTTTGGATCGGATTGACGTGTTTAAAACACAGCTCCGTGCAATTTACAGAGCGTCCGTTTATGGTACTGCAGCCATCATGTTCCCGATGATTATCTCAGTCAAAGAGATCCTTCGGATCAAAGAGATCGTGGAAGAGGTTAAGGCAGAGCTGACAGCGGCAGGAATTGAGATTGCACCAGTTGAATTGGGTATTATGGTAGAGACACCTGCAGCAGTCATGATCAGTGAAGAGCTGGCAAAGGAAGTATCCTTCTTCAGTATCGGTACAAACGACCTGACGCAGTACACTTTGGCGATCGACCGTCAGAACCAGAGCCTTGATACCATTTATGATTCCCATCATCCTGCAGTGCTTCGGATGATCCGGATGACGATCGAAAATGGTCATAAAGGCGGCGCGTGGGTCGGCATCTGCGGAGAACTTGGAGCAGATACGACGCTGACAAAGACCTTTGTGGATATGGGGATTGACGAATTGTCCGTTTCCCCGACCTATGTACTGGGGCTTCGCAAGGCGATTCGGGAAATTTGAAAATAATAGAATGCATGCGCTCTGCGAGTATTCTATTGTCATGAATAAAAGCAATGCCGCACATAAATTTCTGAAGCGGCACTGCAAAGAGAATAAGAAGTGACCACAGGAGGAACAGAACATGACACAGTTTTCTTACACAATTCAGGATGAGCTCGGTCTTCATGCAAGACCGGCAGGGCTCTTGGCAAAGGAAGCCGCAAAGTTTAAAAGCATCGTTACGGTAGAAAGCGGCGCAAAAAAGGGAGATGCAAAGAAGATCATGTCCCTGATGATGCTGGGCGCAAAGAAAGAGCATACACTTTCCTTTACTGTAGAAGGAGAGGATGAAGAAGCCTGCGCAGCAGCGCTGGAAGCGTTTTTAAAAGAGAATTTATAAATCGATAACGCTGACAGTTTTCCAAAGTATTCGTTAAGGTGTGTACCTTTATGAATAAATCCGCGGCCAGGGCGGAAACCACAGTGCAGAAAGAATCTGCATTGTATTAAACAAGAAGGGGGTAACTTTTATGAAATGGTTACAGAAACTTGGTAAGGCTTTAATGCTTCCGGTAGCTTGCCTTCCCATTTGCGGTATCCTGATGGGTATCGGCTATTTTCTTTGTCCGTCCACCATGCAGGGTGGTGACGTAGTTGGCTTTGCTGAGACACTGGGATTTTTCCTGGTAAAAGCAGGCGGAGCTTTGATCGATAACATTGCGATCCTGTTCGTTATCGGTGTTGGTGTCGGCATGTCCGATAAAAATGATGGCACCGGCGGCCTGGCAGCTCTGGCTTCCTGGCTGATGATGACAACTCTGCTTTCCACAGGCGTGGTTACAACCATCATGCCTTCTATGGCAGAAAAAGAAAGCGCTATGCTGGCATTTGGAAAAATCGCGAACCCTTTCATCGGTATCTAAGCTGGTGTGATCGGTTCTACCTGCTACAACAAGTTTAAGAGCACGAAGCTGCCTGATTGGCTGGCATTCTTCTCTGGCAAACGTTGTGTAGCGATCATCGCAGGCGTTATTTCCATCGTTGTTTCTGCAGTGCTGCTGTTTGTATGGCCTCTGATCTTCGGTGGTCTGGTAGCTCTTGGTGAGGGTATTGTAGGCCTTGACGCTGTAGGTGCAGGTATCTACGCATTCTTAAACCGTCTGCTGATCCCTGTTGGTCTGCATCATGCATTGAACAACGTATTCTGGTTTGACACCATCGGCCTTGGCGATCTGTCCCACTTCTGGGCAGGTGAGACCAGCGCAGACGTAAGCTGGAGCCTTGGTATGTACATGTCCGGTTTCTTCCCTTGTATGATGTTTGGTGTTCCCGGTGCAGCGCTGGCTATGATCCAGACTGCAAAGAGCACGAAGAAGAAAGTTGCAATCGGTCTGGTTGGTTCCGCAGCTCTGTGTGCATTCATCTGCGGCGTTACCGAGCCTTTTGAATTCGCATTCATGTTCCTTGCACCCGGTCTGTATGTTGTATACGCTCTGCTGTACGGCATCTTCACCGTAATCACTGTTTTAGTTGGCTTCCGTGCAGGCTTCTCCTTCTCCGCAGGCGCAACAGACCTTCTGTTCTCTGCATCCCTGCCGGCAGCAGCAAATACCTGGATGATCATTCCTCTGGGCATTGCAGCATTCGTTGTATTCTATCTGGTATTCCGTTTCGCGATCGTGAAGTTTGATCTGAAGACTCCCGGCCGTGAGGATGATGATACAGAAGCTGAAAAGCAGGTTGTTCTGGCAAATAACGACTACACCAAGGTTGGTGAGATCGTGCTGGAAGGTATCGGCGGCAAGGATAACGTTGTCAGCCTGGATAACTGCATTACCAGACTTCGTTTCGAAATCAAGGATTACACCAAGGTTGACGAGAAGAAGATCAAATCTGCAGGCGTTGCAGGCGTTATCCGCCCCAACAAGAACAATGTTCAGGTTATCGTCGGAACCAAGGTTCAGTTTGTAGCAGACGAAATCCAGAAGATGCTGTAAAACATTTTTACAGTACAGGAATTATCATTTACATTCTTATCGAAGGGAAAAGCCCTCCATTCGATAGATACAGGAAATTAAATATTGACAGTGCCCTGCGGCACGAAAAACCTGGCACATCGGAGGCTCCTCGCAAGAGGGGCTTCCGATTCTTTTTCAAAACAGCGGAATGTTTGTAAAGCGTACCTTCTGGTGTTTTACAGCCGCAGGATCTGCACATTTGGTTTCCCGACACAGCCCAGGCGCGTGTGAACTGTAATCTTATGAGTAAACCTGGGACAATTATTTTTTTAAAACAATTGAGAAAAAAGTCGGGATGTATTAGAATGAATAGAGTAGCCGGAGAGGTTCCGGCACAAAATAACATTATCAGAAACGGGAGAATAAGCGATATGAGAATTATCAAAACCAAAGATTATAACGATATGAGCAGAAAAGCTGCAAACTATATTGGTGCACTGATCATCAACAAGCCTGACTGCGTACTGGGTCTGGCAACCGGTTCCACACCGATCGGCACTTACAAAAATCTGGTAGCAGGCTATGAAAATGGCGACTACGATTTCTCCAACGTAAGAAGTGTAAACCTGGATGAGTACAAGGGCCTGCCCAAGGAGAACGAGCAGAGCTATTACTACTTCATGCATGACAATCTGTTCTCTCATGTAAATATTGATCCTGCAAACACCCATCTGCCGGACGGCACAGAGCCTGACAGTCAGAAAGCTTGTGAGGAATACAATAAAGTGATCGCATCCATGGGCGGTGTTGATCTGCAGCTGCTGGGTCTTGGACATGATGGACACATTGGCTTCAACGAGCCTAACGACGAGTTCGACAAAGAGACTCATTGCGTAGATTTAACAGAGATGACTATCGAAGCAAACAAGCGTTTCTTTAACTCCATCGACGAAGTTCCGCGTCAGGCTTACACCATGGGGATTGCTACGATCATGCGTGCAAAATGCGTCCTGATGGTTGTCAGCGGCAAAGATAAAGCAGAGATTTTAAAGAAATCCTTCTTTGGACCGATCACACCTCAGGTTCCGGCTTCTATTCTGCAGCTGCATCCGAACTTTGTTTTGATCGCAGATGAGGACGCTCTGTCCGCACTTTAATGCATTCTGTTGCTGAAAATGATAACAGGGTCAAAAATCAGAAAGCCGTTGCAGGTTTGTCTGCAGGAGGCTTTCTGAACGTTTGATTTGCCAAAGAAGGAGGCAGGAGACCATGGTTTTACAGAGCAGAAGAGTTTGGCTGGCAGGACAGTTTGTTCCCGCTCAGCTGGAAGTAGCCGATGGAAAAATCGTAAATGTATATCCTTTTGGGACAAAGACTGCAGATGTGGATTACGGCAATAAGCGGATTGTTCCCGGTTTTATTGACGTGCATACGCATGGTGCTTATGGATTCGATACCAACGACGGCGAGCCGGAAGGTCTGCGCGACTGGATGAGACGGATTCCGGAAGAAGGCGTTACCTCAATTCTTCCGACAACCGTAACTCAGATGCCGGAGGTTCTGACCAAAGCGGTTGCAAATGTCGCAAAGGTTGTGGAAGAAGGCTACGAGGGTGCAGAGATTCTGGGGATCCATTTCGAAGGACCTTATCTGGATATGGAATACAAGGGCGCGCAGCCCCCGGAAGCGATTGCAAAACCGACCGTAGAACAGTTTAAAATGTATCAGGAAGCCGCACATGGCATGATCAAATATATCACGATGGCTCCTGAGCATGATCCGGAATTTGCGTTGACGAAATACTGCAGCCAGAACGGTGTAGTAGTCAGCATGGGACATTCCAGCGCGACCTATGAGCAGGCGCTGATGGGAATCGCCAACGGAGCGATGAGCATGACACATGTATACAACGGCATGACGCCTTATCATCACAGAAAGCCCGGACTGGTCGGAACCGCGCTGCGTGTCCGCGATATTTACGGCGAGATCATCTGTGACGGCTGTCATTCCCATCTGGCTGCACTGAATAACTTCTTCACCGCGAAAGGAAGAGATTATTCCATTATGATCAGTGATTCCCTGCGCGCAAAGCACTGCCCGCCCGGCGGCAATTATGAGCTTGGCGGTCATCCGATCGAAATTGGAGAGGACGGTCTGGCAAGATTAAAAGGAACCGATACGATCGCCGGAAGCACCTTAAATATCAACAAGGGGCTGAGGATTCTTGTGGAAGAGGCGATGGTTCCCTTCGATGCAGCATTAAATTCCTGCACGATCAACCCTGCCCGTGTTCTTCGGGTAGATGACCGGAAGGGTAAATTAACTGCCGGCTACGATGCGGATATCGTTGTTTTGGAAGACGATTATGCGGTTGCGCAGACCTATTGTAAAGGAATTGCAATGTTATAAAAAATATGAGATACTAATGGGGCATTTTAGGCACAGCCTGGGATGCCCCTGATGTTTTATGAAAGGAGACTCTGTGATATGACAGATCTGGACTGCAAACAGACCGAAAAACTGATTCCTCAGTTTTTGAAGGACGAACTGGATAACCGCACGGAAAAGAAATTTTTAAATCATGTGGATGGATGCAGTTCCTGCCTTGAGGAGCTGAGCATACAGTTTCTGGTGACAACCGGGATGCAGCGCCTGGAAAACGGCGATACGTTCGATTTAAACAGAGAGCTGCGCATGCGGATTGATACAGAGAAGCGACATCTGCATATCCTGAGTTCCTTACAGCATGGGCTGTATGCGACAGAAGCGATGGCGATTCTGGCGGCGACTATGATTTTGACGATGGTGGTATTATAAATGAGTGAAAAACTGGTTTTAATTGACGGACACAGCATTTTGAACCGCGCCTTCTATGGCGTGCCGGATTTATCCAATTCCGAGGGGCTTCACACGAATGCGATCTATGGCTTTTTAAATATTTTATTCAAGCTTCTGGAGGAAGAGAAGCCGGAATATCTGACGGTCGCGTTCGACGTGAAAGCGCCGACGTTCCGGCACGAGATGTACCCGGAATATAAAGGGACGAGAAAGCCGATGCCGCAGGAGCTGCACGAGCAGGTTCCTGTGATGAAGCAGGTGCTGCATGCCATGGGAATCCGGACGATGGAGCAGCCCGGACTGGAAGCGGACGACATTTTGGGGACGCTTGCAAAGCGCGCGGAAAAAGAGGGGATGGATGTATCCCTGGTTTCCGGGGACAGGGATCTTTTACAGATCGCGAGTGACAAAATTAAAATCAGAATTCCGAAAACCAAGGGCGCGCGGACAGAGGTCGAGGATTATTATGCAGCAGACGTCGAAGCAAAGTACGGCGTGACGCCTGCCGGCTTTATCGAATTAAAGGCGCTGATGGGCGATACGGCGGACAATATCCCCGGCGTGCCCAAGGTCGGTGAAAAGACGGCTTCCGAGCTGTTAAAGCAGTTTCAAACGCTGGACAATTTGTATGCGCATGTCGAAGAGGTGACGAAAAAAGCGGTGCGAGAATCGCTGATCGCCAATAAAGATCTGGCATATCTGAGTCTCGATCTTGCGACGATCCGCATCGACAGTCCTGTGGTGCTTGACTGGAATGAAGCGCGGCTGGGAGAGCTGTATACAGAGGATGCGTATCAGCTGTTCCGGAAGTTGGAATTTAAAAATCTGCTTGGACGATTCGAGCAGAAAGAGACGAAGCAGGATAGCTTGACGGCAAAAATTCATGTGACGAGCGATTTGGCAGAGGCACAGGAGATTTTCGAGGCGGTCAAAAAAGCGGGACACTGTGGCTTTGCAGTGTTATCCGATCAGAAAAAGTGCAGAAAAATAGAAGAAACCGAGTTTTGCGGACTGGCGCTGTGCTGGGGCGAAGAACAGATTGCAGTGCTTCCGGCGGAGGGCTTTTTGACCGCACAGTGGCTTTGCAGTCAGCTTTCCGAGCTGTATCTGGCGGGCATAGGCCTTTCTACGTTTGAAATCAAAAAAGCGTATCCTGCGCTTTTGTCCAATGGAGAAAAAGACCAGGATAGCTGCGGTACAAAGACGCTGTTCGATGTTTTGATTGCCGCGTATCTGTTAAATCCGCTCAAAAACGATTATGAGCCGGAGGACATTGCAAAGGAGCAGCTCGATCGCATGATCCGCACGAGAAAGCAGCTGTTTGAAAAGCTTTCTTTAAAGGAAGCATATGCGCAGAGACCGGAAGAATTTTATGAATATGCCGGAACACTGGCGTATGTGTGCTATGCGGCTGTGCCGGTGCTTTCCCAAAAACTGGAAGAAGCCGGGATGCAGAAGCTGTTTGATGAAATTGAGATGCCGGTATCCCGTGTGCTTTATGAGATGGAAAAAGAGGGCGTGCTGGTACGCAGACAGGAGCTGCAG
>PPYF01271266.1_pt1 | contig 10029 bp, 9 predicted proteins | sample 1559871 | NCBI WGS metagenome assembly PPYF01 (sample SAMN08240021, study PRJNA423297) | Human gut metagenome, whole genome shotgun sequencing project. | reverse complement strand
GGTTCCCGAGTGGCCAAAGGGGGCAGACTGTAAATCTGTTGCGTCTCGCTTCGGTGGTTCGAATCCACCTCCATCCATTATTATTTTTACAATAATGGTTGTATTTTTCCAGAAATTGTATATAATAATAGAGTAAGAATTAGCGCGGGGTGGAGCAGTCTGGAAGCTCGTCGGGCTCATAACCCGAAGGTCGCAGGTTCAAATCCTGCCCCCGCAATTTTTTTATGCAATGAGAAGTGCACAGATAAAAATATAGAAGTTAAAAACATGCTTGCATGTTTTTTAACAGATATATTTTTAGATGTATACGGCGAATGCCGTAAGCGAAAAAACGAAGTTTTTGAGCTGAGCCACTTCGGACTAAAAAAAGCGACAAGCAAACTTTTAATCCGCATAAAACCAAATAACCATTACGCCCAGATAGCTCAGTTGGTAGAGCAGAGGACTGAAAATCCTCGTGTCACTGGTTCGATTCCGGTTCTGGGCATATGGGGTATTAGCTCAGTCGGTAGAGCACTTGACTTTTAATCAAGTTGTCCGGGGTTCGAATCCCCGATGCCTCATGAAGATGAGAAGCCGTCACACTGGAGACAGTGTGGCGGTTTTTTGTGTAATAGGGAATTCCAAGGAATTTCCTATTACACAAAAAGGCACTAACGTGCCAATGATGCGCACTCCGCGCGAAGAAGAAATAGGAAACTTCGTTTAACATTCATGTTAAGTAAAAAAGCCATTCAGACAGGAGTCTTTCTTGAATATATAATTTCTTGTTTTCGGATATGGCAGCTGTTATAATTGATTGAAAACAGAAGCAAATAGAAAACCAAAATGGAAGTAAGAATAGAAATAGGCAAATGCAGAAATTTTAAAATGGAGAAGAAAAATGGAGCAAAACAAGATGAAACAGAAACGCCGGAAATATTTATATGCAGCGGCGGCGCTTGGCATGACGTTCCTTTTGAACTTGAGCGGATGCAGCCGCCGGTTCACGAACTATCCGGAGACAGCCGGAACGGTAGCAATCGTGGACAGTACAGAGCGGGAGGCTGTCCGAGATGAAAATGGAGAAAATCCAGATCAGCCGATTGATTTAGATAACCTGGGGGAACAGCAGTCGGCGGCAGAAATGGAAGCGTTAGCTGCGGCGGAGGCGGCGGAGCCGGGCGTGGAGGAGCCGTATCTGGACGGGGGAGAGCTTCGGCTTTTAGCGTGTGCGGATATCTGGCAGAACCTCTCCTGCGTTATGAAGACGAAGGAAGGCGCGGTGATCGTGGTAGACGGCGGTCGTGATGTCGATGCACCGCATTTGATTGAGGTTATTCAGGAGTTGGGCGGTCATGTGGATGCATGGCTTTTAACCCATCCGCACAGCGATCATGTGGGGGCGATCACGGAGATTTTAAACATGGATCCGATGCCGATCTCGATCGGTAAGGTGTATTATTCATTTCTGGATAAAGAATTTTTAGGTCAGGAGCAGGTTTCAAGACGGGATTCAGATTTGGAGTGTTATGATCGGATCACGGAAGCGATTGCGAAACTGCCGGAAGCAGAAAAATGCGGGACGCTTACGAAAGGGCAGAAGATTTCAGTGGCGGGCGCGGAGATCACAGTGATGAACGAGCCATTTGCCTGCACGGAAAATAGTTTTAATAACAGCTCGGTCGCGTACCGCGTGGAGATGGGCGGAAAACGGATCCTGTTTTTGGGTGATATGGGCTGGCAGGCAGGGAAAGATTTTCTTGCCAATCATACGCAGGAGGAACTGAAATCGGATGTGCTACAGATGGCGCACCATGGGCAGAGAGGCGTGGAAGAGGAGCTCTACCAGGAGATTTTACCGGAGGTCTGCTTATGGCCGACGCCGGACTGGCTCTGGGATAATGTGCAGGATGGCGTCGCGGGCGCTGGTTCGTATAAGACGCCGATTGTCCGTGGATGGATGGTAACATTAGGTGTGAAGAAAAATCTTTGTGTCAAGGATGGCGATCAGATACTGCGGTAGTTTTTTATAAAAGATTGAAATAAAATTTTAAAAAGTTGTTTTCAGGGAAATGAAATGCTTCTGGGATGCGGTGCAGCGGATAGAAATAAGACATGAACGAAAAAAGAGAGAAACAGAAGGAAGAAGAAAAAGTGAATAAAGACAGGAAAATGCGGTCGGAAACAATCATCCTACGTCCGGAAGTACCGCTTTTAGAACGTTTATCCACCTATGCGGCGTCGGATGCCTACCCGTTCCACATGCCGGGCCACAAACGCCAGGTGAAAATGGGGATAACTTCCGTCCCGAATCCATTTTCGGTGGATATCACGGAGATTGATGGATTTGACAACCTGCATCATGCGGAAGATATTTTGAAAGAGTCGATGAATTCGGCGGCTGCGGTGTACGGAGCAGACCGGAGCTGGTATCTGGTGAATGGCAGTACGTGCGGGATTCTGGCGGCGATCGCGGCGGCGGTGAAGCCGGAGGAAAAAATCCTCATGGCTCGAAATTCCCACAAATCGGCGTATCACGCGGTGGTTTTAAACCAGCTGGAACCGGTATATTTATATCCGGAGGAGGTGCCGGAGTTTCAGATTCCGGGAGGGATCGAGCCAGAGCAGGTGGAACGAGCACTTTTGGAGCATCCGGAGATCCGGGCTGTGTTTGTGACTTCCCCGACCTATGAGGGGATCGTGTCGGATATCCAGGGGATTGCAGCGACGGCGCACCGGCATGGAGCGGCGCTGATTGTGGATGAGGCGCACGGCGCGCATCTGCCGTTTGGGGATGGGAACTATTTCCCGGATGGGGCGTTACAGGAGGGGGCGGACCTGGTGATCCAGAGTCTTCACAAGACGCTTCCATCTCTGACACAGACGGCGATTCTGCATCTGAAAAGCCAGATTCTGGATGCGAAGAAGGTGGAACAGTATTTATCGGTTTACCAGAGTTCCAGCCCGTCGTATATTCTGATTGCATCGATGGAGAACTGCGTCCGGTATATGGCAGAAAAAGGAGCCGGGGAGATGGCGCGGTATGGCGCACGATTGCGGGAACTCCGGGAAAAATTGGCGAAGCTAAAACATTTCCGGCTTCTGAAAGAGGAAATCTGTGGTGCGGCAGGTGTGTATGGATATGATCCGTCAAAACTGGTGCTATTTCCAGATTTTATGACGGGAACCAGACTGGCAGAGGTTTTGCGGACAGAGTATCATCTGGAGGCGGAGATGTCGAGCGGGCAGTATGTGCTTCTGATGACTTCGTTTATGGATACGGAGGAAGGATTTTCGCGTCTGGAGCGGGCACTTTTGGAGCTGGATGCGCGGGTGGAAAATCTGGAGGCGGAAAGTGTTGGGCTGAAAGATGCAAAACAAGGCAGGCAGGAACCGTTTTCGGGAGCACAATCGAATCAGAAACCGAACCAAGAAAATGATTCAGAAAACTATCCGCAGCAGATGTGTCTCCCCTGGCAGGCATGGCATGGGGATGGCATGCTGGTGCCGCTTGAGGAGGCGGAAGGAAGGGCGGCGCGGACCTGCGTTACCATTTATCCGCCGGGGGTGCCGATGCTGATGCCGGGAGAGCGGATTGGAACAAGGGAGATCGCGCGGATCCGTGAGGATTGGAAGCTGGGACTTACGGTGGAAGGAATTTGTGAAAAATCAGACAAATTGAATTTGTGGATAGAGGTTGTTATTTAGCAGGTTCGCACATTTGCCATAAGAAACAGAGAAAAATCGGATTTATATATACGATGGAATGCGTGTGAAAATACTGGCTGGAAAGGCATAATAGGAAGATGGGACATATATTTTACGTGATGGGAAAGAGCGCGTCCGGGAAGGACACGATCTATAAGATATTGAGAGAGCGGCTGCCGCAGATCCGGACGGTGGTGCCGTATACGACCAGACCGATCCGGGCAGGCGAGCGGGACGGTGTGGAGTATTATTTTGTGACCGGAAAAAGGCTTGCGGATTTGGAGAAACAGGGAAAGATCATTGAAAAGAGAACCTACCAGACTATTTATGGACCGTGGAGTTATGCAACGGTGGACGATGGGCAGATCGATCTGGGATCGCATGATTATTTCATGATCGGGACGCTGGAATCGTATGAGGGGACGCGGAATTATTTCGGCGCGGATGCGCTGGTGCCGCTTTACATTTGGAACCGAAAGTGCCGTAAGAAAACGTGGTGGCAGCAGGAATTTGCCGTATTTAAATGCGAAGCCACGGCAAATTCTGTTACTGGGCACGTATGCGTGAACAGTAACAAATTCGGAATTTCATCGCACTAGGCAGAGGTTAAATCTTGTGTTATACTAAGATGATAGAGATTTACAAATAATAAAAGAAGGGCATGATAGAAGGGATCCCAACCGATCCATACGATTGAAATGATTTTAGAATTAAAATCCAGAGTCCAGCCCTGAAAGGAGCATCAAGATGGCAGGTTTTCACGATATTATTGGACATGAGAAGATAAAAGAGCACCTTCAGAAGGCGATCGGGTATCAGAGAGTTTCACATGCTTACATATTGTCGGGCGAGGAAGGAATGGGACGCAAGACGATCGCGAAGGCATTTGCCATGACGCTTTTGTGCGAGAAACATGGGACGGAGCCGTGCATGGAATGCCATTCCTGTAAGCAGTTTTTGTCGGGCAATCATCCGGATGTGATCTGGGTGACACATGAGAAACCGGCGAGCATTGGTGTCGATGATGTCCGGATTCAGATCAATGATACGGTTTCGATCCGCCCGTACAGCAGTCCATATAAGATATATCTGGTCGATGAGGCGGAGAAAATGACGGTGCAGGCGCAGAACGCTCTTTTAAAGACGATTGAGGAGCCGCCGGCCTATGCGGTGCTGGTGCTTATCACGACGAACCCGGAGGTATTTCTGCCGACGATCCTGTCCCGCTGTATCCAGTTGAAACTTCGTCCGCTCAAGGATTCGGTGGTAAGCGATTACCTGACGGAGAAAATGGGCGTTTCGGATGGTCAGGCGGATATTTATGCGGCGTTTGCGAGAGGAAATTTAGGAAAAGCGATTCATCTCGCTTCTTCGGAGGAGTTTGCACTTTTGTACCGAGAGGTGCTGACGCTGCTTAAAAATATCAAGGACATGGATATTCCGATGCTTCTGGATTATATCCGCAAGCTGCAGGAGGACAATCTGGATCTGTATGAGTGCCTGGATTTCATGCAGCTCTGGTACAGGGATATTCTGATGTTTAAGGTCACAAAGGACATGAATTCGCTGATCTTTAAGGATGAGTATTCGGCGGTCAGCAGTTGCTGCCAGAAGAGTTCCTATGAGGGGCTGGAAGAGATATTGAGTGCGATTGAAAAGGCAAAAGTCCGGCTGAATGCTAACGTCAACACCGATTTGGCGCTGGAGCTGATGCTTTTGACGATGAAGGAGAATTAAATTTATGATAAAGGTAATCGGAGTCCGGTTCCGCAAGGCCGGAAAGGTATATTACTTCGATCCGGCGCAGATGGAAATCAAGATGGGCGACCATGTGATCGTGGAGACCGCCCGCGGAATCGAGTTCGGAGAGGTGGTTCTTGGCGTCCGCGAGGTGGATGAGAAGAAGGTGATCCAGCCGCTGAAATCGGTCATTCGTATGGCGACGAAGAATGACGAGGAGCTGGAACGGAAGAATAAAGAAAAAGAGCATGAGGCATTCCAGATCTGTCAGGAAAAGATCCGCAAGCATGAATTGCAGATGAAGCTGATCGATGCAGAATACACCTTTGATAACAATAAGCTGCTGTTTTATTTTACGGCGGATGGAAGAATCGATTTCCGTGAGCTTGTCAAGGATCTGGCGGCGGTCTTTAAGACGCGGATCGAGCTGCGCCAGATTGGCGTCCGGGATGAGACGAAGATTTTGGGTGGCGTCGGTATCTGTGGTCGTCCACTCTGTTGTCATTCATATTTATCGGAGTTTATTCCGGTTTCAATTAAGATGGCAAAAGAGCAGAACCTGTCCTTAAATCCGACGAAGATTTCGGGTGTGTGCGGTCGTCTGATGTGCTGTCTGAAATACGAGGAAGAGACGTATGAGGATCTGAACAGCCATCTGCCGAGTGTCGGCGATTACGTCACAACGGATGACGGGCTGAAAGGCGAGGTTCACAGCGTCAGCGTCCTGCGCCAGCAGGTAAAGGTGGTTGTGACGGTAGGACGGGATGAGAAGGAGATCCGTGATTACCGTGTGGATCAGCTCAAGTTTAAGCCGAAGCGCCGCCGTGACAGGGGAAATGTCAACGATGCGGAGCTGAAAGCGCTGGAGGCACTGGAGAAAAAGGAAGGAAAGTCGAAGCTGGATGATAATTAAAGAGGGCGAGCGGATCGATGAACTGCAGCGGAACGGATACCGGATCATCCAGAAGACGAACGGGTTCTGTTTTGGCATGGACGCGGTGCTTTTGTCCGGGTTTGCATCGGTAAAGCTGGGCGAGAAAGCGCTTGATCTGGGAACGGGAACCGGTATTATCCCGATTCTTCTGGAGGCAAAGACGGAAGGAAGCCATTTTACAGGTCTGGAGATCCAGGCGGAGATGGCGGAGATGGCATCCCGGAGTGTGGCGCTCAACAGGCTGGAAGAGAAGGTTTCGATCGTGCAGGGCGATATCAAGGAGGTTCCGACGCTGTTTGAGAAGGCATCCTTTGATGTGGTAACGACGAACCCGCCGTACATGAACGACAGCCACGGGCTGAAAAATCCCGATCTTCCCAAGGCGATTGCCCGCCATGAGGTTCTCTGCAATCTGGAGGATGTCGTGCGCGCGGCGGCTTCGGCACTTCGTCCCGGCGGACGACTCTATATGGTGCACCGTCCGAGACGGCTCATTGAGATTCTGATGGCGATGAAAAGTCAGAAATTGGAGCCGAAGCGGATGAAATTTGTCCATCCGTTTGCAGATAAAGAGGCAAATATGGTTCTCATCGAGGCGGTGCGCGGCGGCGGCGCGCTGATGACAGTGGAAAAGCCGATCATTGTGTACAAAGAGCCGGGCGTGTATACGGATGAGATTTATGATATTTACGGGTATTAATGGAATAGGAGAACGATGGAAGGAACATTATATTTGTGTGCCACGCCGATCGGCAACCTGGATGACATCACATTCCGGGTGCTGGAGACGTTAAAGCAGGTGGATCTGATTGCGGCGGAGGACACGCGGCACAGTATTAAGCTTCTGAATCATTTTGATATTCATACACCGATGACGAGCTACCATGAGTACAATAAGGTCGAGAAGGCGCGTGTGCTGGTGGAGAAGCTGAAATCGGGCATGAATATTGCCTGCATCACGGACGCCGGGACGCCGGGGATTTCGGATCCGGGCGAGGAGCTGGTGCGCCAGTGCTGCGAGGCGGGAATTAAAGTAACCGCGCTTCCGGGAGCGGTGGCGTGTGTTACGGCGCTGATTATTTCGGGACTTCCGACGAGACGGTTCTGTTTTGAGGCATTTCTTCCGACGGACAAGAAGGAGCACCAGCGGGTGCTTGCAGAGCTTCAGAATGAGACGCGCACGATTGTGCTTTACGAGGCGCCGCACCACCTTCTGCGGACGCTCACGGAGCTTTACGAGGCGCTGGGGGATAGAAAGGCGTCCATCTGCCGGGAGCTGACGAAGAAATACGAGACGGCATTCCGGACGACGCTTTCGCAGGCGGTGGCGTATTATACGGAAAATGAGCCGAAGGGCGAGTGCGTGATCGTCATCGAGGGCAAATCCGTCCAGGAGATCGAGGCGGAGGATCAGGCGCGCTGGCAGCAGATGTCCCTGGAAGAGCATATGGAACATTATGAATCACAGGGAAACAGCCGCAAGGAAGCGATGAAGCTGGTGGCGAAGGACCGCGGGGTTTCGAAGCGGGATGTGTACCAGGCGCTGCTGGAGGCGGAAGAGGCGTAGACACAAACGGAAAGCTGAAAAATGGGTAAGTGGAGTGGCGTTGGTGGAATGCCGGGGCGCTCCGGTTTGTGCAGATAAAAGAAAAATAGAATAAGATTTGAGAAAAGAACAAACTGTACTGATTAAAATATTTAAAAGTGTATATTTTAATCAGTACAGTTTTTGCTATAATTCCTACTAAGTTGATGCGGAAATGAATGTAAAAATACAGAATGTCAGTGAATTGTTTTTCGCAAGGCAGAATAGAAAGGCAGAAGAGGCGCTTGCCTGTGAATGATTCAGTGGATTCGGGTATTGATTGCAAGGATCGTAAGGACGCTTGGCTTACAAAGAAAAATCATATTCAACCAACGGGAGGAATAAAAATGGCAGAGAATCGTTATGAACTGAATAAACAGCTGGCACAGATGTTAAAGGGCGGCGTTATCATGGATGTCACAACCCCGGAGCAGGCGAAGATCGCGGAGGCGGCAGGCGCGTGTGCGGTTATGGCGCTGGAGCGGATTCCGGCGGATATCCGGGCAGCGGGCGGTGTGTCCCGTATGAGTGACCCGAAGATGATTCGCGGCATTCAGGAGGCAGTTTCGATTCCGGTTATGGCGAAGTGCCGGATCGGTCATTTTGTGGAGGCGCAGATTCTGGAAGCGATCGAGATTGATTATATCGATGAGAGCGAGGTATTATCTCCTGCGGATGATGTGTACCATATTGACAAGACACAGTTCAAGGTTCCGTTTGTCTGCGGTGCGAGAGACCTGGGAGAGGCGCTGCGCCGGATCGAGGAAGGTGCTTCGATGATCCGTACCAAGGGCGAGCCGGGAACGGGCGATGTCGTACAGGCAGTCCGCCATATGCGTGCGATGAATTCGGAGATCCGCCGGGTTCAGAACCTGCGTGAGGATGAGCTTTACGAGGCAGCAAAACAGTTAAAAGTTCCGGTTCATCTGCTCCGCTATGTACATGACAATGGACGTCTCCCGGTTGTCAATTTCGCGGCAGGCGGCGTGGCTACCCCGGCGGATGCGGCTCTGATGATGCAGCTGGGCGCAGAGGGAGTCTTTGTTGGATCTGGTATCTTCAAGTCAGGCAATCCGGAGAAACGTGCGTCGGCGATCGTGCAGGCAGTAACGAATTACAAGGATGCAAAATTACTTGCTGCGATTTCTGAGGATCTGGGCGAGGCGATGGTTGGTATCAATGAGAATGAGATTGCGATTTTGATGGCAGAGCGGGGACAGTAAGATGGAGAAAAAACAGATAGGCGTGCTGGCGGTGCAGGGCGCGTTTGCCGAACACATTGCCATGGTACGGAAACTGGGCGCAGAGGCGTTTGAGATCCGGCAGCTTCCAGATCTGGAGCGGCCGATGGACGGACTGATTCTGCCGGGCGGCGAGAGCACCGCGATGCGCAAGCTCTTGGATGAGCTGGGGCTTTATGAGCCGCTTCGGGCAAAGATTGCGGCAGGGCTTCCGGTGTATGGAACGTGTGCGGGGCTTCTGCTTCTGGCCAAGGAGATCGAGGGCGGAACGCCGTGCTTTGCGACGATGGATGTGTCGGCGGTGCGGAATGCCTACGGGCGTCAGCTCGGAAGTTTTTACACGGAGGCTGAATTTGCCGGTCTGGGGACGATTCTGATGACTTTTATCCGCGCGCCGTACATCGCTTCGCTTCAGGAAAATGTTAAGGTGCTGGCGACAGTGGACGGAAAGATAGTCGCAGCCAGACAGGGAAACCAGTTTGCGACGGCATTTCATCCGGAATTGAATGAGGATGTGACGGTGCACCGGTATTTTCTAGAAGAAGTCTGCAAAGGAAATTAAGAGTGTAATTTGGTAAAAATTAGTGTGTGGTTGATGAAAAGTGAAACCTACTGGTAAGGGGAGCGAGAACTGCAGCCATTTAAAGCGGTCAGAATGGATGATATATTTCTGAAATGTGGGAAGAAGTCATTGATTCTGACCGTTTTTTTATCTCAGTCGAGAAGATTCCCACCTCTTCAGGTGGTGAGTAATAGCAAATTTGTCTCAGTGGGAGTCCATTCTCCGACTGAGATAAACGCTCCGCGAGGATGCGCAGTGATTCTGTAAAGAATATGTC
>PPYF01242987.1_pt1 | contig 10031 bp, 9 predicted proteins | sample 1559871 | NCBI WGS metagenome assembly PPYF01 (sample SAMN08240021, study PRJNA423297) | Human gut metagenome, whole genome shotgun sequencing project. | reverse complement strand
CCCAAGATCCTTCCTTAAGAACTACGTCAAAAGAGATCAGCATATCGCTCTTAAGCGGCGTTCCTGCCCGCCCCCAGGCAATCTTCTCCTCGAGTATTCCGTCGCTGGCTCCAAAATTGCACACCTGGCGCCCGCTCTCATCCACGCCGGTAAGGAGCACATATACGCCTGTCAGGGTATGGGTAATGCCCTCCCCCACCCGTCCCAGCACTTTTGTTGCCAGAGGAATCACATCCATCACCGTGTTGGTATGCTGCTGGTGCTCATCCGGCATGATAATACGGATATCAATCTCCTTAATCAATGGTTCCTGCGCCAGAATCTTGTCTGCAATATTCTTGCAGACCGTCATCCTGCCATCCACCGTCACCCGATTCTCCTCCCCATAACACAATTCTGTGACAGGGTACGCCTTAACCGTCAGCCTTGATCCTACATTCATATACTATCAGCCTCCTTCTTTATCCTACTGATTCCTTCCTCCTTGTCTAATTCCGGATTCTCTGAAATAGGTTTTCCTCCTTGTTTAATTGCAGGAGGCTCCCGTCTCGCACCCTATTCATTCCGGAACCTCTCTGCTGTTTTCCTGGGGTTTTTAAGCATTGAGATTTCCGAATAGATGCCGGTAGGCAATAGATTGAAGATACGGCATATGCCGCTAGAGTATTAGAAATATAATGCTTTATTCATATTCTAGCATAGACTGAATGTCTACGCCAGAATAACTTGCAAATAATAGGCAACGATCAGATCGACCATGCGGTCATAACTTTTCACCCCGTCATCCTGGCCGTTTGCCTTCAAATAGGTATCATTCACCTTGTTGGATACTTCTGCCACTGCCCCGTCATATCTGGCCCAGTACTCCCGGTTTGCCGCAAGATCCGGCTCCACTTCCGGCGCCAGCGTCTGACGCACTTCTTCCCACGCGTCATAATCTACCGTATGCAGAACGCTCATACAGTAGACCCATCCCAGCAGATTCCCGCTGTATCTGAACTGAACGTTATCTGATCTGCTACAGGCCAGATAGGCGATGAAATTGGCTTCCTCTTCCTGCATGAATCCTCTCAGATGGGAAAGTTCGTGGCAGGCGGTAAAGGGAATATTGTAATCTGTCATCCCGCTGTTATAATTCGCTTCTACGGTAAACGGCGAATAGACCCCTGTCAGATTCTGGATAGAGAGTATCCAAGGCACCAGCAATCCCTTGGGCCGGGGATAATATCCTGCCAGTTCCGGATATTCCTTCCCCAGGCTCCTCATTGCCTCTGCTGCGTATTTCTCCATCGGGATATCCAGTACCATCACTCCGTCTTGATCGCGCTCCACCTGGCTGCTTGTCTCATTTACCTTCTGGGTAAGCCACTGGCAGACTTCTTTTAGATCGCCCGCCGTATAGTCTTTTACTTGGATGCCCGAACTTTCCGAGAAGGATTCCCGGTGGTAGTTGACCCCGCAGTTTAATACATAGAGAAAGAACAGAGAGGCCGCAAGCAGGAACACGCCCATTCCCCAGGAACACGCCTCCTTCTTCCCTGCCTTTCCTCTCACTTCTTTTATAATCAGCACTCCTGCAGACAATAGAATAATGACAATCATGATATACAGAAGAACTTCAGACACGGAAAAAGGAAAAAGGTTCATCAGCCTGCCTGTGGTTCCCACCCAGACCGGATACACCTTCGTGCTGTACCAGTGGGCAAACTCCTGGGATAATCTGGAGATAAAAAGCAGTGCAAAACCGGCTGCCAATAATATGCAGCCGGCGATTCCTTTTATTCGGTTCGTTCTATGTAGTCTCTTCCTCTTCATAACATGCCTTTCCATCTTGTCTTTCCTTCGCGATATGTCCTGCCAATATTCTAACATACCAGCAAAGAATAGGAAAGCGGCGGACACTATAAGTCAATATGTTCCAGTACTTTCTTCTCCCATTTCATACACCATCCCATCAGTGGCCCCAGCACCAGCATTCCCGCTATCGTCCCCTCGCGAATCTTCAAGGTCAGGCCAAAGGCAAATGTCAGGGCCAGAGAGATTATAATGCAGGCTGCATCCGCTGACAGGCGCAGTTTGGTAAAATCAATTCCATACCTGCTGCTTATGATATAGCAAGTTCCCTCTACAGGCATGGTAATGATATCCATGATCGTCAGCGCTCCAATAAAAAGCGCGAGACCTATATAGGATAACGCCCACAACAGCATCCTGACAAAGTAGCTGTGTATCTCAAAAACCAGTACATGATAGTATACTGCGTTCGTTACAACACCGAAAAGGATGGCTACTGGAATCTGTAAGAATTTCACAGGTGGAAATTCTTTCTTCAGAATCAGCAGCTGGATCGCCACGCAGGCCAGATTCCCCACTATGCTGAATGTCCCTACCTTTATTCCGGTAATCTGATATACATTCATGCTGACAGAATCCCAGCAGGCGCACACGCCGATATCGGCCTTCATACTTAATGTCTGGGAGAATGCCGCCAGTATGATCAGCAGGGCAAGCAAACTATATTTCACAACTTTCTTTTTCATTCGTCTTCTCCAATGTTCGTAAAAATGGTATCAAAAGCGGCAGCGATATTGCGAATGTCATAAGATCGGCCGCCGTCTGGGCAATCTGCACGCCTGCAAGCCCCATAAAAGACGGAAGGATCAATATCAGCGGGATGAAGCAGATGCCGCTTCTTAGCGATGCCAGAAAAGATGCCTTCCCACTCTCCCCTACGCTTTGGAACATCATATTCGTACATACCGTAAGCGGCTGGAAGAAGCAGGCGACACACTGGAACCGAAGCGCCGTCACGCCGATTCGGATAACCTCCGGGTCATCCCGAAACAGGCCGATAACGTCAGCCGACACAAGCAGTCCCATCGCCGCGAGCCCGCCCAGGATAATCTCGCCTGATGCGGCTGTAAACCAGAAGCCTTTCTTCACCCGGTCGTATTTTCCCGCGCCATAGTTGAACGCAGCCACCGGCTGATAGCCTTGCCCCAGGCCAAGCCCTACAGAAAAGATCAGCATGCAGATCCGGTTCACAATACTCATGGCAGCCACCGCCGCATCCCCGTAGACGCCAGCCTGATGGTTAAGAAGCATGGTGGATATACTGCCAAGCCCTTGACGGATCAGGCTGGGGAATCCCGTCTTTACGATCATTATCACAGCTTCCGCCTTCTTCGTTACCAGACGGATCGAAAGCTTGCTCTCTGTCTTCCCAGTAAGAAACATGCCGAGGAGGATAAGGAAACTGATCATCTGTGACAGCGCCGTAGACAGCCCGGCTCCGGCAACGCCCAGGTTCAGATAGAACATCAGGATGGGATCCCCGATCATATTCAGAATCCCGCCCGCGGTAAGCCCCACCATGGCGTAGGCCGCCCGTCCTTCATAACGCAGGATGTTATTCAGCACGCAGCTGCTGGTCATGAATGGCCCTGCAAGCAGAATAAAGAATCCATACTGCCTGGCATAAGGCAGTATCGTCTCCGTACTGCCCAGCAGCCGCATAAATGGAGTCAGGAATAGAATTCCCAGGGCTCCAATCAATGTTCCAAACAGCAGCGCCATGAAGAAGCTGGTGGACGCGAACCTGCTGGCGCTTTCCTTATCCTTCTTCCCCAACTTGCGGGAAATGAGGCTCCCTGCCCCATGGCCGAACATGAATCCGAATGCCTGCAGAATCGCCATCAGGCTGAACACGATGCCGACAGCTCCGCTGGCGCTGGTGCCTGCCATGCTCACAAAATATGTATCCACTGTATTATAAATATTTGTGATCAGCATGCTGATGATCGTGGGTATTCCAAGCTGGGTTATCAGTTTGGGCACCGGCGTCTCCGTCATTTTTATGTACTGCATCGTTTGCCGTTCATCTTCTATCTTATCCACATCAATCCCCCCAAACCTCTGCGCCTTTTTCTTGTTTAAAAATAAATAAGCAAGGGCAAGATTCTGTCCTTACTTACTTATTATATGCAGTCGGGTTCAAATTTGCAATCCTGGTACAGATATGGCCTAACAAAGGTTTATTATGGCTGACTACGATCAGCCCGATCTGCCTTCGCTCTGTCTCCTTGATCAGGAAGTCCCATATCTGGCCCTGGGTAATCAAGTCCAGCATGGCGCTGATCTCATCCGCCAGCAGAAATCTCGTTCTTTTTCCCAATGCCCTGGCAATGCAGAATCTCTGTAATTCTCCGCCGGACAATTCTGTGGGGAACCGGTTCATCCAGTCCTCTTCGATCCCAAGTTCCTTCCAGACTCTTTCTTCTACCTGGTCTCCTTCCAGTATCACGTCCCGCATGCGCATTCTGGGATTGACGGCCAGTTCCGGCTGCTGCCAGATCATCTGGACTGGGCAATATCCCTCTTCCGAATGCAATGGCTTTCCATCCAGAAGAATCTGCCCCCTCTCCGGCTTCAGATATCCGGAAAGCAGTTTGCATAAGGTGGTTTTCCCATATCCGCTGGGGGCTATTATCCCCACCCGTTCCGCATCGTCCATCTGAAAGTTGAAGTCTTCCAGAATCATCGGGCTTTCCTTTCCGTATCGGTAGGTAACCCCTCGCGCCTCTAATCTCATACTCTATCTTCTCCTATTGAATTTGCCTCCTCTGCCTTGTCTTGCGCTTCCTCCCTATCTCGCGTGCAGGCATCGCACGCGTCCGCCCCGCAGGCTGCGAAGCTTCACTTCCTGCATGCATGCTTCCGTACAGGACCGGCATCTGGGGGAAAACGGGCAGCCCTCGCGCATATCCTTGGCGTAAGGCTGCGTGCCTTTGATGGCCTGGAACCCATGCGCCGGCATGGCTCTCCACAGGGCCTTGGTATAAGGATGGCGAAGCGTCTCTTCCCGTTCAAAGTCGCAAGAGTTGGCCTCTTCAACCGTACATCCTGCGTAGAATACGACAATCCTGTCCGCCACCTCAAGCGCCAGTTCCAGATCATGGGTGATCACCAGAATCCCTGCCCCCATATCTGCCAGTTCCCGAAAATGTCCCATCGCCCGCTTTGCGACTTTTAAGTCCAATCCCGGAGTCGGCTCATCGGCGATCACAAGCCTCGGCTCTTCGATCAGCGCAGTAGAGATCAGTATCCTTCGGTTCATTCCCCCGGATAGTTCAAAGGGATACAGGTTCTGTACCTCCTCCTTTAGTTCATACCTGGAGAAGATGTCTTTTAACTTCTTTTTCGTCGCCGAGTCCGTTCTCCCCTTACGGATCTGAGGTCCTATTTTCATCAGCGGATCCAGATACGCAATGCTCTGAGGAACCATGACAATCTCATTTCCCCTCAGTTCTTCGATTCTTGCCTGCGTCAATTCGCTGCCGCGATAAGACATACTGCCTTTTATAGATGCATTGTAAGGTAAAAGCCCCAGAATCGCGTGAGCCAGCAGGCTTTTCCCCGAACCGCTGGCACCTACCACCGCTACCATCTCCCCGGAGTTTACCGTCACATCCAGGCTGCGGATCACATTCAGCTGAATCTGGCGCATTCCTTTCTCATACTGTGTAAACGATATATTCAAATCCTTGATATTCAGCAATTCCATCTCATCTACTCCCTATCCATGCACGCTTCCCGGATCTGCAAGCTTGCGAAGCCCTTCTCCCGCCACATAGAACATACTTACGATCAGCACCAGGAAGAGTCCCGGATACAGGGCAAGCCACCATTTCCCCGTCACCAGATACTTCATGGATTCTGACAATACGATGCCTATCGCAGGCTGTTCTGAAGACAGGCCGAATCCCAGGAAGGTTATGCTGGACTCATGCAGGATCGCATGGGGGAATAAAAGTACCTGTCCCACCAGGAACTGCGGAAGCAAATGAGGCAGCATGTGCGCTCTGGCAATGTACCATCTGCTCTTTCCTAGCTTCTGTGCAATCTGTATGTAAGGGCTTTCCCTTAATTGCAATACCTCCGCCCGGATCAGCCGTGCGAGGGATGGCCAGTGCGTCAGCGCGATTCCTACGGCTACGCCTCTAAGTCCCTTCCCCAGCGCCACAGAGATCAAAAGCAGCAGAAGGATATGGGGAATTCCAAGAATCAGGTCAATCACAAACGTAATGATCTTATCCACCGTTTTCCCAAGCGTCGCGGACGCAATCCCCAGAATCAGGGCAATGCACGCGCTGGAACCCGCTGCCAGGATGCCCAGCAGAATGCTCATTGACAAGCCTTTCAGCGTCCGCGCCAGCATATCCCTTCCCATCCAGTCCGTGCCAAATAGATGTCCCGCTCCCGGCGGAAGGTTCTTCTGCGTAAAGTCCGTCGCTACCGCCCATTCCGAGCAGGCAGCGCCTCCGACGCACACGACAAGAAGAAAGCCTGCTGCCAGCATGACTCCGGCCAATACTCTCTTTCTACGGTTCATGTTCTTCATTAAGACGCCCCTCCTCTTCTGATCCTAGGATCCACCAGCCCATAGAGGATATTGGCGGTCATATTTCCGCCAAAGACGAACAGCGCGGTGACGATGGTAATCGCCATCAAAAGCGGCATATCGCTGCCAAGCCCTGCCGCCACGGCCGCCTGTCCAATCCCCGGATAGGAGAATACCTGCTCTACCAGGACGGAGCCTCCGATAATCTCGCTTATGGATGCAAAATGCAGTGTAAGCGCAGGGAGAAGGACATTGCGCAGCCCATGGCGCCAGAACAGCCGGAAGCCTTTCTCCCCCCTGGCTAACGCAAACAGAACGAAGTCGCTGCCCATGATATCAATCATCTTCTCCCGGGTATGAAGAGCGATATTTGATACGCCCGTAATACTTAGGGTAACCGCCGGGAGAATCGCATGATATACCCGGTCCAGGAACGTAACTCCGCTGGCCTCCACTCCGATGGGAACGCTCAATCCAATGGGCAATACCCGCAGCCATACTCCGAATACTACCAGCAGAAGAAGCGCCAGCCAGAAGGTGGGCGTACTTGAAATCAGCAGGCAATAGCCCTTGATTCCCTTATCTATCCAGCGTCCTTCATTCATTCCGGCAATCGCTCCCAGCGCAAATCCCAGAACCCCCGAGATGATCCAGGCGATCACCATGAGAAAAAGAGAATTGGAAAGCTTGACTGCAATCACGTTCTTTACCGGCTGCCGGTACAGAAGGGAAGTTCCCATATCCCCCGTCGCAAAATCAGCGGCCCAGGACAGATACTGCCTGACAGGGGAAGTTCCCACTCCCCAGTATTCACGCAGTTTCTCGATCTGCTCCTGACTCATGCTCCCCAGCGCGGCCTGTCCCACGTTCGCCTGCAGGGGATCTACCGGCGAGGCCTTCATCAGCGCAAATGCCACCATGCTGGTCAGAATGATCAGAAGAAGCGCCCGTATGATATTTTGACTGATCTTGATTCCGTAGCGCCCCTTCATTCCAATTCCTCCCTTCTGATTATTCTGCCGTCTCCCAGGACCACTGGTCTACATTGTTGACGATGGACCAGCCATGCCCATGAGGATGTATCTTCTGCTCCGCAACCCTAAGGCCATCCCTTACAAAATACAGATGGTCGATATTGCACAGCCAGATCCAGGGAATATCTCCTTCCTGGGTGATGCCTGTGGTCCCATCCCACTGGGCCTTCTTCCATAGTTCGTAGGAATCTTCCAAAGAGCCTGTAGACAGCGCCTGATCCATATACTGGTCAACCTGCTCATTCGAATATGGCGAATACTCTGCCTGTCCGATTCCTCTCCCCTCAAGGGAATGATAAATATTATAAAGCTCCATCGGCGTATGGGCGCCCCAGCCCCACATGAGCGGCTCCGCCTGGGCCCTGTCATAAGCCACATCCCAGCCTACGCCTTCTGTCTTGACTTCAATCCCGATTTCCTTCAGCTGATTGGCCGCATCTTCCGCAAGCGCCTGGCGGACGCTGTCCCCGGTACTGAACATCAGGGTAAAGGCTGCCTTTTTTCCGTCCTTTTCCCGGATGCCATTCTTGCCCTCGACCCATCCTGCCTCCGTCAGAAGCCTTCTTGCTTCTTCCTGGTCATATTCTACCTCGCACTGGCTGTTATACCAGGGCATCTTGTCACATACGCTATATGCCTGGGTTCCGTATCCATTCAGCACATTTTCAATCATTTCTTCCCTGTCAATCCCAATGTTGATGGCGCGCCTCACATTCACATCCGCCGTAAATGCATTGCCATAGGTGGTGCCATCTTTCTCCTGCGGCTCGATAGAAGGCAGGTTAAATCCCCGGTTGTCCACCGTCTGCACGGCAAGAAGGCTGTACCCTTCTATCTGCTGATCGCTGTAGGATGCCGCCGTATGCGCCACATCCACCTTTCCTGCCATGGCTGCCGCAAGCGCCGCGTCTTCCTCCATAAAGAGGACCGTCACCTTCTTAATCTTCGGCTTCTCCCCATAATAGTCCGGGTTGGCTTCAAAGATCACCTGCTGCCCTTTATCCCACTGCTTCATGATATAGCGGCCGGACCCCACCGGATTCTGCCCGTAGTTCTCATCATAGGCATGTTCCGGGACGATTCCCACTACAGCCATTGTATAAGGCCAGATAGAAAATGCTCTTGTCATATGAAATTCAACCGTCTTATCATCGACTGCCACTGCCTTATCAAGCATGGTAAAATCATTGACCGTGCTCTTCTCTTTGCAATGATTATAAGTAAACGCCACGTCCTTAGCTGTCAGAGGCTCCCCGTCCGTGAATGCCACATCATCCCGGATGGTCACCGTCCAGGTCAGGCCGTCCGGACTGACCTGGTAATCGGTGGCCAGATCCTTTTCAATCTTCAGATCCTTTGTCGTCGTAGTGAGCGTGCTCTGGATCAGTGGTTCATGGACATGCTCGCCTGCCCCCCAGCCGTAGGCCGGATCAAAGCCTGATTCCGGCTCTGACGTGGCCGGCATCGTCACTATGACCTCATCCGCTGCCCGCTTTTTTGCCCCCTCTGCCCCAGCTGCAGCGCTGCTTTTATCACAGCCCGTAAGTAATCCTGTCAAAAGCAGTACAATTCCCAAAAAACTGACCCCTCTGTTCCTCACGATTTTCCTCCTTCAAAAACAGTCTTTTACCCAGTATATCATTGCATTTTTAGGGTCACAACCCCGGTAGGGGGTCCTGCCGGAAGGACGGGAAACTTCTTTCTTTACACATTTTTCCGGGCATGTTACACTGAAATTAACAAAGGAGTTCTCTTATTTAAGGGACCCTCCTACAGAAAGCGGGGTATATATATGAGCAAACGTGTGATTACCATCGGACGGCAATTCGGAAGTGACGGACGTATCATTGGAAACGCGCTGGCAGCAAGGCTTGGAATCAACTGTTACGACAAGGAACTCATCAAGCTTGCCTCCGAGCAGATTGATATTCCTTATGAACAGTTAAAACGCGTGGATGAAAAGCGGGAAAAGCCTTGGTCCTATCAAGTCGATCTGGATTCCGGCCTGGACCGCAGATACCGTTACGAACACATTGATGAGAAACTGTTTGAGACCCAGTCGGACGTAATCCTTCGCCTTGCCGAGCGGGAAGACTGTATCATTGTAGGGCGCTGCGCCGACTATGTCTTAAGAGACTGCAAGACAAGCCGCCACATTTTCTTATACGCGCCATATGAAAAACGTATCCGGACGGTTATGGAGCGTTATTCTTTGGATGAGAAAAGGGCGGAACAACTGATCCGCAAGGTTGACAAGGACAGAAGCTACTACTATAACTACTATACAGATCAGTACTGGGAAGACATGGAGAATTACGATCTCTGCCTGGATACCGCTGCCTTTGACAGAGAGCAGATGCTGGATATCCTGGAGAAGATCTATGGACAGATCTGACAGCGGCTGTTACACAGCCCCTGCCAGTTAAAAGGTGCCGGGGCATATATTGCTCCGGCACCAGCACGTTATAGATATCCATATTTTTTTCTCTGCGCGACGCAGAAGATGGCTGATATGATAAGCGCCATGACTTCCGCCACCACCACCGCCAGCCACACGCCGTCCAGTCCCAGAAAGATTGGCAGGATCAGAACTGCGC
>PPYF01115117.1_pt1 | contig 10031 bp, 9 predicted proteins | sample 1559871 | NCBI WGS metagenome assembly PPYF01 (sample SAMN08240021, study PRJNA423297) | Human gut metagenome, whole genome shotgun sequencing project. | reverse complement strand
ATATTAAACTGTGTGAAGCCTTATGCTAAAGAATCTGTGCAGCTTGCAGAGGCTATGAAAGAAAAATATGGTGTAAATGTCTATGCTCTTAATTGTGACCAGCTAAGAAAAGAAGATGTTGACAGGGTTATATCAGGTGTGCTTAAAGAATTTCCAGTATCACAGCTTGATTTTTATACACCTGCATGGGTTGAAGTACTTGAGTCATCACACTGGCTTAAGATGCATATAGTAGATGCGGCACTTTCAATTCTTGATAATATAAATGTTATGAAGGATGCGTATCTTGAGTTGAATAATACATGCGAATACATAGAAAAGATTGATGTGAAAAATGTTGATATGTCAACAGGGAGGGTTGAAATTGAATTTAAGCTTTCGAAAGATCTGTATTATAAAATATTAAGTGAACTTACAGGAACGCAGATTAATAATGAGCATGAGCTTATAGATATGATTAAATCTCTTTCAGACAAGAAGAATGAACTGGGAAGCTTTGGTGATGCGATAAGCGAAGTTAATCTTAATGGCTTCGGAGTTGTTACACCTTCAAAAGAAAATATACAACTGGATGAGCCAGTAGTGATTAAGAATGGCAATAAATATGGAGTTAAGATAAAAGCTAAAGTTCCGTCTATTAACCTGCTTAAGACAGAAATAATGGTTGAAATTGCCCCGATTGTTGGAAATAGGAATCAGGCAGAAGATCTGATTGAATATATAAAAGGAAATATGAAAGATAATCCGGACGGAATCTGGGATACCAATATATTTGGAAAGACAATAGAACAGATTGTATCAGACGGAATATATGAAAAAACACATAATATGACAACTGAGAGCATGGGAAAGATTGGCGATACAATTGAAAAAGTAATGAATGAGAATTCAGGACTTGTGTGTCTTATTGTGTAAAAAATACTTTATTTAACTGAAAAGTTATGATAATATAAATTCAATTATAATTGAACGACAAGAGGTTTGCAATGGAAAAGAAAGGAACTGGAGCTGAACATGTAAGTTACAGACATAATGTGTTCAGAAACAAAATGCTTGGCTTTGAAAAAATATTATTTATCATAATGGTATCGGTTAATATCTTATATATTATAGTGTCATTTGCTGATAAGAATCTGCCGGCTATAATGACAGAAGATATAATAAGATTAATATCCGTTACGGCGGTCCAGATTATAAGCTGCTGTTCATTCAGAATAATTAATTTCAGAGATAATTTTTCTAATGAAACTAAAAACAGGATGTGTTGTATATCACTGGTAGGGCTGTTTGCTGCTGAGGAACTTTTATTTTATTTTTGTGAACCCTTGTGGGTTGGAACAGCAGTGGTAATGGTGATAAGTTCATTTTTTAATGACAGAAAGACCATTTTTGTTATATATGCTACATCAATAGCTGTATGGATTGCATCAGCATTTATGTATAATTACAGTGCTTCAAGTGCAGTGAAGGCACTTGATGTAAGAGATTTTGCAGCTACATTTTTACTGATAAGCTGTGTATTTGCAATATCGGTTATATTGTATAATTTCAATAAGCTGCAGGTGGAAGATGTTGTTGAATATTATGATGGAGAGAAAAAGCTTCAGGAGAAGCTTTCAACAGATTATCTGACACAGCTTCATACAAGGTTTTCTATATATGAGAACATCAAGCAGGCAATGCATGATTATTACTTTTCAGGGAAAGATGTATGTGTGGCAATGCTTGACATTGATTTCTTTAAGAAAGTTAATGACACATATGGTCATGACAAAGGTGATATGGTATTAAGAACATTATCGCGGGTTATAAGCCAGTACACTGATGATACGATTCATGCAGGCAGATACGGAGGAGAGGAGTTTCTGATTCTTTTTTCAGGATATACCAGAAAGCAGGCAGGAAAGATACTGGAAGGAATGCTTACTAATTTTAGAAATCAGGAGTATGATTTCTTGCCTGAAGATGTTATAATAACATTCAGTGCTGGCTTTACATATCTTGATAATAAAAATATTGATGTGGAAGGCTTCATAAAATGTGCAGATGAGGCACTTTATTATTCTAAAGAGCATGGAAGGAACCAGATAACATACTATAATGATCTGAGATTACGAGACATGCAGGTTAACAGATAACCAAGGAGGATTTATATTAGATGAACAAGAAAGTTGAAGATTATGTAAGAAGTATACCTGATTTCCCAGAACCGGGGATTATATTCAGGGATGTTACAAGTGTTATCCAGAGTCCTGAGGGATTAAAGCTTGCAATAGACGGTCTTACAGATCTTATAGGGGATACAGAATTTGATGTTGTAGTAGGACCAGAATCAAGAGGGTTTATATTTGGCGTTCCTGTTGCATATAATACCGGTAAGGGATTTGTTCCTGTAAGAAAGAAGGGGAAACTTCCGTGTGAGACTATATCAGCAGATTATGAACTTGAATATGGTACAGCTACTATAGAGATGCATAAGGATGCGATTACTCCGGGACAGAAGGTTATTATTGTTGATGATCTGATTGCTACAGGCGGAACAACAGAAGCTATTATCAAGCTTGTAGAAGAGCTTGGAGGAGAAGTAGTGAAAGTTCTTTTTCTTATGGAGCTTGAAGGCCTTAAAGGAAGAGATAAGATTGCAGGATATGATGTCGAGTCAGTAATTAAATACCCAGGTAAATAATTATTCGGGCTGCTTTATTATATAAAGCAGCCTTTTTAAGATTGATAACAGGAGGCAGATATGGGGACACCACATAATGAAGCACAGACAGGAGATATAGCAAAGACAGTTCTTATGCCGGGAGATCCTTTAAGGGCAAAGTATATAGCAGATAATTATCTTACAGATGTAATCTGCTTTAATACGGTCCGCAATATGTCAGGATTCACAGGAATTTATAACGGATGCAGGGTATCTGTTATGGGAAGTGGTATGGGAATGCCTTCAATGGGAATATATTCATATGAATTATATAATGTATATGATGTGGATAATATTATAAGGATTGGTTCAGCGGGAGCATTTGATGATGACCTTAATCTTATGGATATTGTACTTGGAATGGGCTCATGCACTGATTCTAACTTTGCGGCACAGTACAATCTTCCGGGCATATATGCACCGATAGCTGATTTTACGCTTTTAAAGACTGCATATGATGTTGCAGAAGAAAAACATTTTTCGGTTAAAGTTGGCAATGTACTGGCATCAGATGTGTTTTATAATGATGATACAACAGTTAATGACAGATGGAAGAAGATGGGTGTGCTTGCAGTTGATATGGAGTCAGCAGCGTTGTATATGACTGCTGCCAGATGCAGAAAACATGCACTTACTATTCTTACAATAAGTGACCATCTCTACAGGGGTGAGAAGCTGTCAGCACAGGAGAGACAGACAGGATTTACTAATATGATGGAGACAGCTCTTGAAACTGCAGTCAGATTGCAGAATAACAGGCAGATGGAGGATTTATGACAGATACAGATTTAGAGATTATTGTTTTTGTACTGCTGGCTGTTGCAATCGGCGTGTATGTATGTGTAAGCAGCAGTATTAAGCGGAAGAAGGCAGCGGAGAATGCCATAAAGAAAGCGTGGGGCAAACGTGTTGTATACAAGGGAACAGATGAGAGCTTTGAATATATATCGCATTATGCCAAAGGTAATCCGAGTGAATCTATGATTGATGATATAACATGGAATGATCTTGGCATGGATGAAGTATTTAAATGTATTAATAATACTAATTCATCTGTTGGACAGGAATATCTATATAAGATGTTAAGAGAACCGGTTGCAGATGCAGAAAAGCTTCACGAACTGGACAGGCTTGCAGATGAATTCACAGCTAATGAAAAAGAAAGAATCACAATTCAGAAGATATTTATGAATATGGGAAAAAGCCGTAAGATTGCAGTTACAGATTATATCGGTTATATAATGGATATAGAGCAGGGAAGTAATATTGTGCATTATCTTGCGTGGGTATTTCTTATTGCTTCAATACTTGTTACGGTTCTTGTAACTCCGGTGCTTGGAATATGGCTTATAATTGCATCGGTAGCATTTTCAATAATTACTTATTACAAGTATAAGGCTAAGATTGAGAATTATTTCAAATGTATTAATGTTATTGTGAAAATGGCATCGGCATCTGAAGATATATGTGAAAGCAATATAAGTTTTCTTGAACCAGAGTGTAACAGGCTTAAAGAGATATTAAAGAGCTTTTCTAAAGTAACAAAAGGCTCATGGATGATTGAATCAGGCAATGTTGATGGTTCAATCGGAGAGGTTGTACTTGATTATCTAAGAATGATAACGCACATGGATATTGTGAAGTTTAATAAGATGACAAAGCTTATAACTGCCAAAAGTGAGGATGCATATAACCTTGTAGATACACTTGGATTCATAGAGACATCAATTGCTGTTGCATCATTCAGGGAAAGCCTGCCATTTTACTGTAAGCCTGAATTTGTGGAAAATACTAATAACCTTAGTGTGAAAGAAGTGTATCATCCGCTTATAGATAATCCTGTGTGTAATTCAATAACAACTAAAGGAAATGTTCTTCTTACAGGTTCTAATGCTTCAGGTAAATCAACATTTTTAAAGACAATAGCAATCAACAGTATTCTGGCACAGACTATAGGAACAAGTCTTTCCAAAGAATACATTGCTCCAGTATATAGGATATATTCTTCAATGGCATTAAGGGATGACCTTGCTAATTCGGACAGTTACTATATTGTTGAGATTAAGTCATTAAAGAGAATTCTTGATGCAGTTGGTAAAAAAGGCAGAACGGTTCTATGCTTTATTGATGAGGTACTTCGTGGAACTAACACTGTTGAGAGAATTGCAGCATCATCAGAGATATTAAAGAATCTTAATACAGGCAGGGCGTTGTGCTTTGCAGCAACACATGATATTGAGCTTACAACAATACTTAAGGACTGTTACAGCAACTATCATTTTCAGGAGGAAGTTACTGAGGATGAGGTTAAGTTTGATTATAAGCTGTATGCCGGACCTGCAACAACAAGGAATGCAATCAAGCTTCTTAATGTTATAGGGTATGATAAGAATATAATTAAGGGAGCAGAACAGCGTGCAATGCATTTCCTGACAGATGGAAACTGGAAATCTTGATAAATGTTGTTTCTTGTGATATTATAAATTATTGCGAAGGCTTTTATTATAATTCGTGGAGGTAATAATATGGTTGGGTTAGTCAGCGCGCTCGTGGGCGAGATAGCTTATGAAGTGGTAAGATTTGTTATAATGCTTGCGTTACTGGTACTTGCAGTATTCGTAGGTGGTAAACTCCGAAAGGCAGCAGATGCCAAGAAGGCAGCTAAGATGGCTGCATCGGAGAATAAAGAGAAAGAGATTACTGAATAATCAGGAGGAAGTTAAAGTGCAGTACAGAGGTGTGAATGAATTAAGAAGATTATACCTTGATTTCTTTGAGAGCAAGGGACATTTGAAAATGAAGAGCTTTTCTTTAGTTCCACATAATGATAACAGTCTGCTTATCATTAATTCAGGTATGGCTCCACTTAAGCCATATTTTACAGGACAGGAGATTCCACCAAGAAGAAGAGTTACAACTTGTCAGAAGTGTATAAGAACAGGTGATATCGAGAATGTAGGTAAGACAGCAAGACATGGTACATTCTTCGAGATGCTCGGTAACTTCTCATTTGGTGATTATTTCAAGGATGAAGCTATTCACTGGTCATGGGAGTTCTTAACAGAGACTGTAGGACTTGATCCAGACAGATTATATCCATCCATATATCAGGATGATGATGAAGCATTTAATATATGGAATAAGGAAATCGGTATTGCACCTGAAAGAATATTCAGATTTGGTAAGGAGGATAACTTCTGGGAGCATGGCGCTGGTCCTTGCGGTCCATGTTCTGAGATATATTATGACCGTGGTGAGAAATATGGCTGTGGTAAGCCAGGCTGTACAGTAGGCTGTGACTGTGACAGATATATGGAAGTATGGAACAATGTATTCTCACAGTTTAACAATGACGGACATGGCAATTACACAGACCTTATCCAGAAGAACATTGATACAGGTATGGGACTTGAAAGACTTGCAGTTGTTGTGCAGGATGTTGATTCTATATTTGATGTTGATACATTACAGGCACTTCGCAACAAGGTTTGTGAGATGGCTGGAGTTAAGTATAAGGAAGATGAGAAGCAGGATGTCTCTATCCGTGTTATCACAGACCATATCCGTTCAGTAACATTTATGGTAAGTGATGGAATTATGCCATCTAACGAAGGAAGAGGATATGTCTTAAGAAGACTTTTAAGAAGAGCTGCAAGACATGGAAGACTTCTAGGTATTGAAGGAAAGTTCTTATCTAAGCTTTGTGAAACTGTAATTGAAGGCTCTAAGGATGGTTATCCTGAATTAGAGGAAAAGAGAACATTTATTACTAAGGTTATCTCTGAAGAAGAAGATAAGTTTAATAAGACTATCGACCAGGGATTAAGCATCCTTAATGATATGGAAGCTGAACTTGCTTCTAAGGGTGAGAATGTATTATCAGGAGCAGACGCATTTAAGCTCTATGATACTTACGGATTCCCTATTGATCTTACTAAGGAAATCCTTGAAGAGAAGAATATTACAATTGATGAAGCTGGATTTAATGCAGCTATGGAAGAGCAGAGAGTTAAGGCAAGAAATGCACGTAAGGTAACTAACTATATGGGTGCTGATGCAACTGTATATGATGAGATTGACCCTGCTATAACAAGCACATTTGTCGGATATGACAAGCTTACTAATGAATCTGAGATTACAGTTCTTACAACAGAGGAAGAAGTTGTTGACGCTTTATCTGAGGGTGATAAGGGAACTGTTATTGTAGATGAAACTGTATTCTATGCTACTATGGGTGGTCAGGAAGGCGATAAGGGTGTTATTAAGACATCTGAAGGAGAATTCACTGTTGAGACTACTATCAAGTTAAAGGGTGGCAAGATTGGTCATGTCGGAACTATGACTAAGGGCATGATGAAGGTTGGAGATACTGCAACAATGGAAGTTTCCCCTGCTTACAGAGCAGATACATGCAAGAACCACAGTGCAACACACCTTCTTCAGAAGGCTTTAAGAACTGTTCTTGGTGATCATGTTGAGCAGAAGGGTTCATACGTTGATCCTGACAGATTAAGATTTGACTTTACACATTTCCAGAGCATGACTAAGGAAGAGATTGCTAAGGTTGAAGATATTGTTAATGAAAAGATTGCAGAGGCTATTCCTGTTGTTACTGATGTAATGACAATTGAGGAAGCTAAGAAGACAGGAGCTATGGCACTTTTCGGTGAGAAGTATGGCGAGAAGGTAAGAGTAGTTGCTATGGGAGACTTCTCTAAGGAATTCTGTGGTGGTACCCATGTTGCTAATACAGCTAATATCAGACTTTTCAAGATTGTATCTGAGGCAGGTGTTGCTGCAGGCGTAAGAAGAATTGAGGCTCTTACAGATAAGGGTGTTATGAAGTACTACGCTGAACTTGAGAAGACTATTGAAGAGGCAGCTAAGGCAGCCAAGGCAGAGCCCGTACAGCTTGTTAAGAAGATTGCAGCTATGAATGATGAGATTAAGTCACTTATGAGCGAGAATGAGAAGCTCAAGGCCGAGCTTGCTAATAATGCACTTGGAGATACAGCAGGAGATATCAAGGAAGTTAACGGCGTTAAGTATATCGCAACTAAGGTTGACGGTGTTGATATGAATGAATTAAGAAACCTTGGTGATAAGTTAAAGGGTGAGATTGGTTCAGGTGTTGTTGTTATCGTCAGCGCACAGGGTGCTGATAAGGTAAGCGTTATTGCAATGGCAACAGATGATGTTATTGCCAAAGGTGCTCATGCTGGTAACCTTATCAAGGCTCTTGCTCCTATTGTTGGCGGTGGCGGTGGCGGCCGTCCTAATATGGCTCAGGCTGGTGGTAAGAACCCTGCCGGTATTGATGAGCTTATTGCTAAAGTACCTGATACAATTCTTGCACAGATTGGATAATTGGGGCTTGACGATTTGCAAAAATGTGATATAATGTTTTTTGTGCGATTAGTAAATACCCTATTTATGTAGTTTGGCGCACAATTTGCAACAGAAGGGTGGTCAGGAAGTAGTATGTCAAATGTCATCGTTAAAGAAAACGAGTCTTTAGATAGCGCATTACGCAGATTCAAGAGAAACTGTGCTAAGGCAGGCATTCAGCAGGAAATTCGTAAGAGAGAACATTACGAGAAGCCAAGCGTAAGACGTAAGAAGAAGTCAGAAGCAGCTAGAAAACGTAAGTTCAACTAATAATTAATATTTTTGACATGAGAGAGCGGTGCTTAGGCATCGCTCTTTTTTGAAACTTTTATATTTTTTAAACTTTCAACTTTCTTGAAGGGTAATTATTTATAAGATATAATAAAGAGGTATATAAGTGTTGGAAATTAAGTTGAATAAAGGTAAGGTGTTTGTATGCTGTATTATTTAAAAAGGAAAAATGAAAACATAGCATTGATTGATTTCATACCGGATGGGGATATATATGAAGTCCGTGAAATAATAAACAATGAATTAAGTCCGCTGCATATGCAGAATGACTTTAACTGGCTGAAAAGATGGTGGAAGAGGCGTTCAGTTCCAATCAGTCAGGGAAATATCAGGTTTTTACTTGAAAAGAAAGGGCTGCTTGGTTCAGAAGAATATCTGCTTAAAAATCTTGGATTGTCACTTACTGATTATTACTGGATATGTCCTGTTAATTCAGAACTGACATGGGAAGATATTAATCTTTTTGACAATGAATTTGTAGGAAACATCATGATGGGAGAGATGGAAAGTGATATCCAGGATGGAATGCCACATTTTACTCCTAACTGTTCATTACAGGGAACACTTGAGAAAAGCTGGCAGGGGTTTGATAATTATACAAAATATTATCTAAAAAAAATCAGCGGTAAAAATTATGATTATGGATGTTTTTCAAAACTGTTTACATCCCAGCATCTGGAACTGGTGCTTGCCTATGACATTGAATGCTCAGAAAAAAAGTCCAACGACATATCAACATATGAACATTTCCTTAATGTGTCTGCAAAGCATGGTCTTAATAAGGATGAATTACGGTCATACATGGATTACCTTATCACAACGGATTTTGTACTTTCAGAGAGGGACAGGCATTTAAGCAATATAGCGGTCTTAAGGGATGCTGATACGCTTGAGTTTATTAAGCCTGCACCAATATATGACAGTGGAAAATGCCTGTTTGTAAATGACAGCATTCCATCAACAGACAAGGGGCTGTTAAGCATAAATACTGTAAGCTTTATGGCTGATGAATTAAGAATGCTGAAACTTGTAAAAGACCGCAGCCTGGTTGATGTTACAAAGCTTCCACCAAGAAGCTTCATAGAAAAAATATATTCAATGGATTCACAGATGGATGAGAAGAGAATATCTGCTATCTGTGATGCGTATGAGCGTAAAATTGACCTGTTCAGAATGTATCAGCTTGGGGAAGATTTGAACAAAATCAAGTTTGCCGTAAATACAAAGAAAAGAGATAATACCGGAATGGATTCTTATGTGCTTGATGACGAAGCGGATGATTTGGAAGAAGAATATAAAGAAGAAACAACACCAAGATTATAAGGCAGGCACATAAAAGTGTCTGTCTTTTTGTATGGAGGAATGAGCAAATGGATATCCAGATAACCAGACTTAAAGAATACATAGAAAAACAGCCGGAGGATTTCTTTGTAACGGCAGACCTCACAGCCCTTACAGATAAGATGGATGGGATAGATAGGAAAGAGGCGAAGGAAGATGAACATAGATTCTTCTGACAGTGTAGTAAGGGCATTGTCAGAGCAGATGCGTGATTTCGACAGGGAAGTATTCATCCCAAGCAAAAAATCAAATTAGGCTTATTTACTAGATTAATAACAGAAAGTATGATATTATCATAATGTGC
>PPYF01307100.1_pt1 | contig 10032 bp, 10 predicted proteins | sample 1559871 | NCBI WGS metagenome assembly PPYF01 (sample SAMN08240021, study PRJNA423297) | Human gut metagenome, whole genome shotgun sequencing project. | reverse complement strand
TACCGTTTTCGTAGAAAACCATATCCTTCTCCGCCATAGCCACAAGGTATCTGTGTGCGGAGGAAACCGCGATCTTCATGGCTCCGGCAATCTCCCGAACGGTGGGGGTAGAGGAATACCGCTCAAAGTAACCTTCGATGTACTCCCGGATGCGGAGCATAAGCTCCTCGCTCTTGCTTCTCATATTGTACTTTTCTCCTATCTGGAACAAGAGTTCCTGATAGATTTATTATACACATAATTCGGAGAAAGTCAATAGGGAAAAAAGAAGGTGTGCAGTCAGATGCACACCTTCCGCGAAAAACTATGAAATCTATGCCTGACCGCCTTTCAGATGGGATGTTTTCACCGGCAGGTTGCTGTTGATTTCCAGCATCCTTTGAAAGCCTTCCACCGCTTCCTGCGGCGCTGTGATTCTCATCTTCCCGGCAGAGGCAAACACCCAGCCGTAGAAATTGCTGCTGAGATCAACGGTTGTCTCCACGCCGAAACGGCTTTCGTCCACAATCTGCGTGGAAACATCCTCCCCGAAACGGTCGATAATGCTGTTCATGAGGAGGTTTTTACAGAGCAGCCTGACCTTGCATTCCTCGCCGTTGAGCATGGAGAACTCCTGCGTAAAATACGCCGACACGTCAAAATCCTTTGGCTTCTGCACGGCGGCTTTCTGCGTTACCTTCAAGCCGTCGATGCGGTCTACCCGGAACTTTGCGACCTGCTGCCGATGGTCGTGGAAGCCCACGAGATAGTAATTATCGTTGTTCCAAAGCAGGGCATATGGGGAGACGGAGTAGAGCTGTCCGTCATGCCGGTGGACGCGCTCCTTGGAGGGCGAGTAATCGAAGTAGCGGAAGGTTATTTTCTTCCGCTCCGTGATGGCGGTCTGGATTCGGTCTACATTCAGATAAATGCTCTCGTTGGTGGCCTTGGAACGGCTGTCGATGTAGAGATGCCTGTTCAAAAGGGCTGTGTCGCCGGGAGCAATGAAGGATGAAAGACGTTTAACCAGCGCCCTGCCCTTGCGGGGCGTGATAAACCTGGCGGACTGAACGGCGTCGATCAGCAGCTTGACCTCCGGCGCTTCAAAATGCCGAGAAGCCACATGGTAGCGGTTCTGAACCCTGCGGTCTTTGACAATATCCACACCGAACTCTATACTGGGCCATGAGCTTGCGAATCGTACCGTTGCCCCTGGCAATCTGGAATTCTTGCAGAGCGGTGTACGCATTCTAGTACTGCCTTGTGTTTCACAAGCAGATAGATGGTCGCACACAGATCGCTGGGTCTATGAGAAAATCAAAACGCAGGCAGACAAGGTTGTCTGTATTTCCAAAGAGTACACGCAAGATTGTATGTTCAAGCGCAACCGGCATCTTGTAGACTGTAGCAGCGTGTGCGTCTGCTATCTGACGAAACCGTCAGGTGGGACAGCGTATACAGTGAAGTATGCAGCAAGCGGCGGTTTGACGATTGTCAACATTGCAGGACATAACGCATATAAACCGCTAAGCTAAAAAACAGCAAAGAGTTCGCCAACTGGAAAGTTAGCGAACTTTTCATAACAGTTTATTTACGGGAAGTCAGCATCCTAGCAATGGCTTTTAAGATAGAGTTTGTTATGCTTTTGAAATAGACTAAATAATATTATATGCTTATCGGGTCTTCGAACTTGAATCATAGATGATAAATTGTCTCACAAGCATTCAATAAATCAGAATTGTGAGTAATAATGACCACTATAGCCTCGTTAGAAAGCTCTTTTAAAATTTTAATCAATGCTTGTTTTGCTGCCTCATCCAAAGCTGTATCCGGCTCGTCCCATATATAAACAGATTTTTTTAACACAAGTGATCTAAGAATAGCAATTTTTGCGAGCTCTCCTGCAGAATATTGGTAATGTTCACTAAACCTCAAAGCGTCATCCTCAAGACTCACAATATTATGAAGGCCAAGCATTTGAATATAAGTTTTAACTTGTAAAAAAGGTCTCCTTTCGCCCTCAAATAATTCAAAATTTTTGACCATTGGCTCATCAAAAAAAACTGGTGTCTGTTCTGTATAGTGTATTACACAGGACCGAAGTTTTTTTAAATTATATTGTTTCTGATTAATGCCATTTATCAATATTTCGCCTCTATAGTTAGGATATATACCAAGTAGCAATAGCATTAGAGTGGTTTTGCCGGATCCATTTTTTCCACACAAACCATATAAAGTACCTTTCCTAAAAGCAAGATTAATATTAGATAGTTGAAACCTTCCACCAAAAGAAAACCCTACAGCTTTATACTCAATAGAAAGAATCTCCAACGTGGTTAGTCCACCATCTGTTGATAGGGGCATACATAGATATTCTTGCAATCTCTCATGCGCTGCACGAGCAAGCTGGTAATTCTCATTTAGAGAGAATATTCTTTTAATCGCATTAGTAACATATGCAAAATACACTACAATAACCACAAATCCGCCTATGCTAAGCTGATGACCTAAAATAAGCGCACCGCCAGTAATATAGATTGCAGCTTGGGCTACTGCTCCTATAATTCCTTCAAGGCTAAAGTTTAAAAATGCAATTTTTTGGAAGTTGATGGCAGATAATAAATCAACATCAAACGCATTCTTTAAAAACAATTGGAATCTGTTGAATACTCCGTGCACTTTTGCAAACTGCTGCTTACTTACTGACATCTCGATCTTTGAGTAATATATATCGGATGCTTGTTTGCTTCTCAATCCGGCTTTTTTTAGCGGCTCCTTGAGAATCAAATATAGCAAAGAATACCCAATGGCTAAGAATGCAAGAATAATAAAAATCGTTTTATTATAATAAAACAAAATGCACCCTGATATAATTCCTACAACAGAGTTTACAGGAATAATTGCTGTGGCGTCTATGAAAAAAGATGAAATAGCATCAGCATCAGACTTAATTCTTTGGCTTATATATGCATATACGGAATCGTTTCCATACAATATTCCACTTTCTGATAAATGACAAATGGTCTTCGATACTATGCCATAACTAGATTTTCTTTGTAATTTTACGCTCAAAACTTTTATAAAATATGTAATCCCCAGGTTAATAATCGAAATAGCACAGAACTGCACAATATATGAAGTATAACTCCCCTGAATTGTTCCTGTAAGTATATCTATGAACTTTTCGTTAATTATAGGTGTGTAAATTGCTATACCACCAGTAATTAAGCTTAATAAGCAGTAAACTATAAATGTTAATCGCAAGTCGTGCAAAAATGAAAAAACGAACTTAATAACTTTCATCTGTTACCTCTATATGGTATTTTTTTGTATACATTTCGGTGAGAATTCCACCTGTATCATAATATCTATAAGATATTTCAGGCATTATAGTTTTATATTCTAGACCGCTTTTGCTTCCAGTCTTCATCAACTTTGCAAATATCGGAATTAGTTCAGAAGTATCTTGTGCAAAAAGTCGGTTGTCTTTCCCAGGAACATAAAATAAAGGTAAAAAGAAAGTGGAGACATGATTCCCAAATACAACCATTTCCTCACTGATTATTGTTGGAAAAGCAGTTTTACACCCATCGTTAATAGAATACAGTGGCAAGGGTGTTTCGTGATGCGGATTTTCAATCCTTTTCAATGCATTGAGATTAACCCTTTCCTTCGCCTGTAAGTTTAATTCATTATCCATCGTTTCAACAATTAGTCTGCTTCTATTACTTTCAAAGCTCCATGTTATACGCTGTACGGCAACTGGGATGCTTGCTTTTTTTATTATATACGTTCTTTTTTCCATTTTTCTCCTATTATTTGGAACTTGCTGCCCTTAAAAGGAGCATCGAAAATTCCTGTTACATATTATTTAGCTTTCTTGCATATAGATAGTGATCTCTAATCTATTGCTGATGTAATGACACAATAGCCCTTATTAATGTGATGGTACAATAGTTCTAATATGGTTATAACGTTAAATCACACCAATAAAAGATGCTACGTTATACATTTATTCTATCAGCAATTAGCAGGAGGAAGTGCTTGTGGAATACCAAGCGGCAGCCCAAACTGCTGCCGCAGCAGCAGCAACACCTCCAGCCGCAGCGGCAGCAGCCAAAACGACTACACCGCCTCCAGCCGCAATTGCAAGAGCCAGAACCAACACAGCAAAAAAGAACGTACAGGCTGTTGGGTTAACATCACCACCATTGTTTATGCTAGTTATTGAGGGCTTCTCATAGCTTCCTTTCATAATAATCACCTCCTTCCTCTAACCAATTTGCAGACCAAGCGTTTCCAACTGGACTACAACATATGTCCAAGGGCTATTGTGTTTAAAAAATAAATGTCAACAGGCGTATCCATAGAAGACCTCTCATTATTCAAACTACCGCAAATAGTGAAGCCTGTTTCTAATAGTTTTTGCCGACTGTGGGAAGATGTGGTATCATTGAATAAAACTACACCAGTGTATGATTTATTCAATATCTCTCCAATTTTGTTTACACACCAAAGGATAAATTTCTTTAACTCTCCCATATCTAATGAATCATCAAAGGACAAATACCTCATACGCAGAAGAGTGGTGTTGAAAAAGACCGGCGTTATCAGCGAAAGCATTGCGATGCATTTTTTATCATTTGTCATTTTGAACAATGATTCGTTAAATGTAAATGCATTCTGTCTTATAGCACGTTCCGACTGAAAAACAGTTGGTTGAAGGTATGGTTCAAAAATATGCCCATTATATTTTTGAAGCTCGTCTACAGCTTCATCTTCTGTCAGAAGAGAAAAATCATAATTCTCCTCTGATGAAATGTACATATCCATAAATGGGTGATGGTTAATCCATTCAACAAGACCCAGTCTCCACAGGGAATGAAGTGATGAAAAGACATCAGCTTCAAACTCATTACGCGAAACAACCATTTTGTATTCATCGTATAGTGTTGAAAATAAATCCTGAACCGCAGTCTTACCATCACACTTTTCAAGAATATCTACCATGGTAGAATTTAAAACAAGTTGTTGAAGTTCCGGATGCCGTTTGGAAACAACAACTTCTCCTCCGTTCGTTTCCTTTCTTTTGTACAGAAACATGTCCTCTGTGTTAACCGGTATTGCATTGTCGATCTTTTTGTTAATTCTTGTAAGAGCCATATTTCTTCATCCTCCCAAACCCTTTGCTTATTAGTAAAGCACTTGATTGAATTATATCCCGCACACTCACGCCTAATTCTGTAGCTATTGCCGAAAGACTTTTATGTTGTGAGGACAATCTATAAAGATCTTCCCCTAATGGAGTTGTGAAAAAATATTCAATTTTCATGCCTTCTGAAAAATATCTCGAAAGCAATAGTTCATCATTTTTATGCACTACTTTTGTACCTGAGAAGTCAATATAATACAATGTTGAATTTTGCTCAACATGAGATAACATTTCAAGAAATTTGTCAAGAGATTTTTGGCAGGCTTTTTTTGCCACCAAAAGCTGATCAATATGATTTAGTCCCGCAGGACATAGGCAACACCATTCCCGCAAAAAACACGCCGTACAGGTTTCCTTGTGTGCCTCTAATTCATTGCGCATTTTGCTTAAATATAAGTCGAATATACTGCTATAGTCTTTTGCTTCGACTTCAAGAATGCTAGGAATCATCAGGGAACTGGGCAATTCCTCTTTTAGAGAAATGCATGGAATTATTTTGCCGCTAGGCAATAAAGAATACGCACCATTCATAGCAGAGCACCCTGGCAAATATGGACAGAAGTTTGTCCCATACTCATGGTTTATCAAAACTATATCATAAGGGGAAAGTGACTTAAACCCTAATATGTAATTTCTGGTCTTTAACTCTAAATACTTCTCTATAATGGTTTTGCAACAGGCAATATATTCATCACTTTCTTGGGATAATATGATATCCCGATTCTTAGCAGCATTCCCAGATGCTCCAATTGCGCTTATAATAAGCCCATCTATTGGCAAAACGTTAAAGAATTCTGGCATATCAGAACCTTCAGCCATATTAAGTTGATTAATTGACATTTGAATAAAAAGCCGTACCAGTTTTTTCCCTTCTCTTGTGCAGCGTTCAAGATTACTTAACCCCCTAATAACACGTGCCAGAGTCCCTTTACCTCTTATAAAATCATTTGAAGCTGCGGTTATTCCTTCTATACTAACGAACACTTCGTCAACGCCGCTTTCAACAAGCTTCCTGCTCAGTTCCATATCATCAAGAAGAATCCCGTTAGTCACAATAGCGACAGACATATCTAATAATTTGGCCTCATAGATTAACCTACAAAGCCCATCATATAGAAGCGGTTCCCTCGTTGAAAAAACGACTGTCCTTACTCCTAATTCATGCAACTTATTTAAGTAGGACAGACCATTTTCAAGCGATGTTGTTGCACATCCATATTCGGTATCTGCCACAAAGCAATGTTTGCATTTTAGGTTGCATCTTGGCTCAATTTCCCATCTAATCATTGATTATGTTCTCCAAAGAAAGAATATATGAGCAAATCAGTTTTATCCCCATATGCTGATGGAATGCTCGCCTCCTGTTCTAATGTTAGCTCGTCTGCAAGCCCTTCAAAACTTGTCCACCAATGAATGTCTGTTTTGATTTTCACCTTAATCTTTGTCAATTCATTCGTAGAAACAATATTAGTAAAAGCATCCTTTATGAATTGAATGGATTGCGCAGAATTGCTCTCATCATTTAAGAAGCAAGCCATTAAATATCCACTTTGCGCTTTGCTTGTTGGAATGGGCATACTCACAACTACAATAGATGTTATTTCTCCATCATTTCTTCTTCCATAAGCACTTATGCTATAATTGAAAAAGGCATTTCTAAGAACAGCCTCATCACAAAGATTGAGACCTTCGTCCGAAATATACCTAGCAAATGACGAGTTATCACACTGCTCTATTTTTTCCAGCACCTTAACTATTTCTGTTTCGTCAACAAAGAAATCTTCTTTCATATTTGCTCCTTTGGGTATTCATAAAACCTCGTCTTGTATTCTGCAATAGTGTTAGACTAAAGTGTCCATATTTCGTATGCTGTGCTGACCACCTCTTTGCTTTACTAGTGACGCAAGTGATATATGGTTAATATAGTTACGGTCATCTTCAATAAGATCAATCATCAAATTTTTCTCATAATTAATTTTTGGAAGGTTTTCTTTGGATAAATCCATGGAATTAATGCTTGTTATGAGATTTGCGATTTCTTGAATGACTCCGATTGACCAAACGTTTTTCAAGCCGCTTTCCCAATATTCTTCAAGCGAATGCCGCCTAATGCAACCCACGCTTATAGGGAGATATGGAGAAACAGTGATTTCTCCATAAGCAGTTATACCTAGACTAGGATTAGAAACAAAACTACTTGATGAAAATTTTCTTAAATGATCAATTGGATCTCCCCAATCTACAACCATACCATTATCAATCGCTTTGTACTTTAGTTCCTGTAGTCTGCGTGACAGTCTCCTATATTCAAAATAGCTAGGAACAACCTCATCATAGTTATCAAGTGCTCTTCCTAAAGGCATAATTGGCTGCATACGTATTTCTGAAACGCCTAGTTGCCTGCACAGATCAATGGTTTCCTCCAACTGCAACAGGTGCTTTTTGTGAGGCGCAGCAGCAACGACAACATTTAATCCTGCTTTGCGCAATATTTTAATTGCGTTTACGGCAAGGTCAAAGCTTCCAGGATGGTTTCTGAACCAATCATGAAGTTCGCTATTTGGTCCATCTACGCTAACTTGTACTGTCGTAATACCCGCCCTGTTAAGTCTGTTTGCTATTGTTTCTGTAACCAAAGACCCATTCGTAACAAGATTTACTTGGGTATATGGACTTTTAGACTTAATTGTCTCGCAAGCATCACACAGAATCTCCCATCTAAGAAGCGGTTCGCCACCACAAAAACAAACGACATTGGGCTGTAAAACGCCTACTGACTTAGCGATTGTTAATAATTCTGCATCGCTCAACTCGTCTCCTAATAAAGGAGCACCACTTCCATTAAAACAGTGCTTACACCTAAAATTACATCGATATGTTACATCGATTGAAATCATTATTGGGCCACTTAGACCGACTAAGTTTGTTTCCATTCTAACCTCCCTGACCACCTCGGTTACAGTCTATACCAATAATACACTATTATACATAAATATGCAACAAATTTACCGTGAAAATGAAAATATATTCAGAAACTTGGGCGATATATGCACTCAATACACTCGGACAGGCGTTTCTTAGTGCAACAAAAATAAACATCCACCGGTCAAACCGGTAGATGTTTATCAATTACTTAGTTATTGTGCAGTATACCTATCTTGTCTTAATTTTCAGGTTCACGCCGACAATGATAATTATGATCATGATGAAATATGTACTCAGAAAGATTAAACTGCCAATAAGGTACCCTTCCTTCGGCCCGGTATACATTGCAAAAAACAAAACATTGATAAAAAGCACAACAGCAAGATTGAGCAAGTCGATTGTAGCAAGTTGTTTTTTTACAGTCTCTACGTTGTCCTTCTTCTTGTCAAATCCCGCAATGATGGAAAAATCATTCTGTGCAGTTACATGACGGAAAATAAAGTGGATTAACACTGACAGCACAACAAGGACTCCCGGAACTAATACCACTTGTATCATTTCAATCTTGTTAAGAAAGGCGAGGAGGAAATGCACGATCATCAGCACGATTATTGCTATCAAAAGTGCTGTTCGATGTGGGATTGTATCCTTCGCTTTCTCCTGTTCGTTGCTTTCCCCATTTATTATCGCTAATAAATCCATATCAAACAGTTTGGCGATTAAATTTAAGGTCTCTACATCTGGAGTCGCCGTTCCACGTTCCCAGTTTGAGATTGCCTGTCTGGTAACACCTATCTTTTCAGCAAGTTGTTCTTGTGAAAATCCATGCTTTCTTCGTAGAGAAATAATGCTATCTGCAAGTTTTTTGCTCATGTGAAGCACCTCCTTTTCTTGCAGCTATATTTTACTTGATTTTATATTTGCAGTCTATCAACAGTGCTTGTCAATCTCGCAAAACATCTTTGCATAACATTGCAACCCCGCAAATTATCTTTGCACAGCATTGCAAGCCAACCCGATTGCACTCTTAATATGAAGATTATCCGTTCCGCTAAAACTTCAGGCAAAAGGATTGATAGCAACCATTGTTGTCAGCTTTTTTATTATAGCATGCTTCCACGCGAAAAGCAATCTTGAAACATTTGTCCACTTCATCAAACTTGACCATGAACATTTTATCCTTAATTCAAAAGAGTTAATGCGTTACTACACAAGCGGTACCGCCAGGGTTATTTATGCAGTCAGCATCGGTGTATCCACTGTTGGTGGTCAAGCACCTGAACTCATCCAAAAAGAAATCAGTACATCAGTCATACTACGAAAGGCAGCAAAAGGAACAATGGTGGATTGACTTGAATACGAAATCTTATTTTCCGTATTATCTTATATAACTAATAATTATTGTGAACGCATTAAAATTTATTGGAATCTAGCTAGCTAAATAGTGTTTACACGAGCGATATGGTATAATGGGAGCAAGAGATCCGAAAGAGGTGTTCCCATGAGCAATGAACAACAACGCCACGACATCAGCGATGAGGTATGGAGCTTTCTGGAGCCGCATCTGCCAGGACAACGAGGGCAGTGGGGTGGAATAGCACAGGATAACCGGCGATTTATCAATGGCGTGTTTTGGATTTTACGCACAGGAGCACCGTGGCGGGATTTACCGCCGTTCTACGGGAAATGGGGTACCGTGTATCAGCGGTTCCGCAGATGGCGTGATAAGGGAATCTGGGAAAAACTGCTGGAAATTCTGGTTGATGAGCCTGATTTTGAATGGCTGATGATTGATGCCAGTCACTGTAAGGTGCATCCACATGCGGCAGGAGCCCGGGGCGGTAATCAGGACATGAGCCGTACAAAAGGGGGCTCAATACCAAGATTCACCTTGCCGTGGATGCAAATGGTATGCC
>PPYF01017548.1_pt1 | contig 10034 bp, 10 predicted proteins | sample 1559871 | NCBI WGS metagenome assembly PPYF01 (sample SAMN08240021, study PRJNA423297) | Human gut metagenome, whole genome shotgun sequencing project. | reverse complement strand
GATTTTGCGTTTGTGGCGATGCATTCTTCATAATTTCTTCGCGCACAATGGTTTGATACATATTGTTTGTACGTGGTACAACAAATTCATTAAATGCTACGGCGCCAATAGAAATAATCAACGCTAAAATATATACAGGCATTGCAAGTCGTAAGAAACTAAGGCCACCAGCCCTCATAACTACGATTTCACTAGTACTACTTAGTCTGCTGAAAGCCATCAGCGAACCAAGCAATACAGACATAGGGAATGTCAATAAAATAATGCTTGGCATAGCTAAAAAGAAGGCTTTCATAACGAGTAGTAGCGGAGCACCATATTCTGTTATATATTGAGCAATGCGGAATAACGTACCTGTACCAATGAAAATACTGGTAAAAGCAAATACCCCAAATAGGAATGGACCTACAAAGGCTTTTAAAATATATTTATCTAATAAGCGCATGGTCCCTCCTATAATTTAAAATTGTTACCTAAATAATGTTCACGAGCAATTGGGTTATTGGCAATTTCATCAGGTGTACCTTCCAATAATATCTTACCTGTGCTTAGAATATATGCCTTATCAACAATGCCTAATGTTTCTCGCACATTATGGTCTGTAATAAGAATGCCGATTCCTCTATTTTTTACTTGTAAAATAATTTGTTGAATATCGGCAACTGCAATTGGGTCTACGCCGGCAAATGGTTCATCCAATAAGATAAAATTCGGTTCTAAAGCCAAACAGCGAGCAATCTCCACACGCCGCCGTTCACCACCGGATAATTGCATCCCCTTGCGATCTCGCACATGACCAATATTAAATTCATCAATAAGAGAGTTTACAATTTGATCGATTTCATCACGATTTTTATTTGTTGTTTCCAACATGGCACGAATATTTTCCTCAACAGTCATAGATCTAAAAATCGATGCCTCTTGGGGTAAATAACCAATGCCTTCCGCTGCCCGCTTATACATCGGTAACATCGTGATATCCTTACCATCAACTGTAATAATACCTGTCGTCGGTTTTTCAATGCCTACAATCATGTAGAACGATGTAGTCTTACCAGCCCCATTAGGCCCCAATAGCCCCACGACTTGTCCTTTTTCAACATGAAGACTTACACCATCTACTACATTCCGACCATTAAATGTTTTGACTAGGTTCTTAGTTTCTATATACATACATTAATCCTTACTAGTTCGGTGTGATAACTAATGTACTACGTCCGCCTAATGTTTCCGCAGAGTTATCCTTCAAGTACAATTTTAACTCAGGCGCATTCAACACATTGCCATTTTGTACTGCATGTGCTGAGCCGATGCTTCACGAGTTTTAGTATTGTACCATCCATTCGCACCAGTCATCGTTTTATCTTGTTGTGTAATTACTACATTACCAGATGCCTCTGCACGACCTGTATTACCATCATAGGATAATGTATCCGCACTAATGGTCAACGGACCTTCATTGGCAGCCCAAGCGGTAACAGATAGCATCATCATTGCTGAGATTACAGCTAATCCCATATATTTTTTCTTATTCATCGCAATTCCTCAACTTTACTTTTTCGTCAATTTAGCATGACCAATCGCTTTGATTTGTTTCAACGACATATTACCTTCTAACTTATCACCAGTTAAGGTAATATCTTTTGAATCATAAGTGAAAGCCGTTTTTGATGTAAGCATTTTAGTTTTGTTATCAAAATGTAATGCATCGGTCTTAAAATTAGCCCCTTCCGTATTGGTAGCTGTTACACCACCATCAATATCAAGGGAACTATGATCGCCAGACAATACAGCATGAGGTGCCGTAATCGTTGTTGTCACATCATCTTGATAGAAAAGACCCTTTAAATTAGTGAGTACAATCGATTTTGAACGAGGGTCATACTCGATTTTCTCTGCAGATAGGGCCCATACCAACTTACCGTCCTTCTCTTCTTGAAGCTCGGCACCTTGGAAATTCACCAGTTGCCCATTATTAGCCCCTTTAGAAGAAGAGTCTCCAGAGTCGTGCAAAATGAACGCGATTAGACCAACTAGAGCAATGACGATAGCCACGACAATAGCGATTAATTTTTTATTGTTTTTCATGTGCTCTCTCCCGAATCTCTAGTTTCTTATAATAATCAACGATTTCGCTCATCTTAGTCATCCATCGATGTTGGAACCAAATCCACTCATCAGGATGTTCACGAATAAAGTCTTCTGTTACGCGTACACACTCTTCTGTCAACGTATACATATCTACATCATCATCGCCACTATTATTGTAATGTAATGGTGGCAAGATATGAACAATATGTCCGCCTTCAGGCTTTCTAGATGTAAAAATTGGTACTACAGGAGAACCGAATTTTTTAGCAAATGTAGCCGGTCCTACAACAGCAGAAGAAGGTTGCCCTAAAAATGGCACCGGTAACCCGTGAATATATCCATCTTGATCGGCCAAAAAGCCCAATAATTTCTTCTTTTTCAATGCTTTTGCAGCAGAAACTATTTCATTACCACCGCTGGCAAACACATCGAGACCAACCATTTCACGATATTCATTCATAAAGCGTGTAAATTGTGCATTAGGTTGTTTTTTTACAATAGTTGTAGATGGATAACCATGTGCAGCTAACGCAGCCCCCATCCATTCCCAGTTGCCTACATGCCCAGTAAGAACAATGACGCCTTTATCTTCTTTAATAGCATTATCCAAATGCTCTACACCGCGCATTTCGATATGCTCATTAATAAATTTCTTAGTCAAATTCGGCATATACAGAATTTCCATAACGCTTCGACCTAGGTTTTTGAATAGCTTTTCAATTAAAGCCTCTGCCTGTTCGTCATTCATATTCATGCCAATTTTTATATTTTTAATGCCTCTTAGCTTTTGCTTTTTTGCAATAACTCCATACAGGGGTCCTAAGCTAGCACCTATGAGCAAAATGAGCTTATACGGCAGTCGACATACAAGCCAACTAATTCCCTTAACGACATGGTATTGCCATTCATTATTCATTCTGCTCACCTCCTTTATTGACCATGGTTATGAGCCTCCATAGCATAGTCTTTTACGACTGAATCCCACATGTTTTGAGCTTTTAAAATATATTCAACAGCATCTCGCACGGCACCAGATCCACCATTGTGATTTGATACAAATTGAGCCAATTCCTTAACCTCAGCCGCCGCATCTTGAGGAGCCATCGGCAAGCCTACGAGAGATAAAGCCCCTAGGTCATTTAAATCATCACCCATATAAGCTATATGCGCCAACTCAATATGATGGCTTTCACATAGAGAACGTAGAGCCTCCGTTTTATTAGCATGCCCCATCAATAAAGCATCAAATTTTAATTCCTTAGCACGCCGTTCCACCATAGGCGATGTGCGAGCCGTTATAATGCCTAGTGAAATCCCTACTTTATGAGCAGCGGCTAGACCTAATCCGTCTCTTGCAGAGAAGGCCTTTATTTCTTCACCACTCGATGTATAGATTAATTTTCCATCTGTTAATACACCATCAACATCGAGGATAATCCACTTAATATTCATTACACAATGCCTCGACGAAGTAAGTCTGTAATGTGAACAATCCCCATTGCATGGCCTTCTTCATCTACTACAGGTAGTACTGTAATAGGACGAGGTTGGTTTTTTTCCATTACATGAAGTGCTTCAGCAGCCAATTTATCCTTTGTAATAGTACGTGGCATATTCGTCATCATATCTTCAACTGGCCACTCTAAGAAGTTGCTACCAGAATCAAGACCGCGACGCACATCACCATCAGTTACAAGGCCGATTAAGTGACCATCTTCATCGATAACGCTAGTGGCACCAAGTCCTTTTTCCGTCATTACAAACAGAGCATCACGAACGGTTGCCCCTTTGTGTACAACTGGATTATCTTCACCACCATGCATAATATTTTCAACAGTCAGCAATAAACGTCTTCCAAGTGAGCCACCTGGATGGAAAACAGCGAAGTTTTCCGGCGTAAAATGATGACGCTCTAGTAAACATACCGCCAAAGCATCGCCCAAGGCCAATGCTACTGTTGTACTTGTAGTTGGTGCCAATCCTAACGGACATGCTTCGCGTTCAACTTGCGCCAATAATACAACATCGGAATTTTTAGCCAATGTAGATTCAGGTTTTCCTACAACGCAAATCAATTTAGCACCTATGCGGCGCAATGAAGGCAAAATACCAATGATTTCACCTGTTTCCCCACTATTAGAAAAGGCAAGTACCACATCATCTTCAGTAATCATACCTAGATCGCCATGAACACCTTCCCCTGGGTGCATAAATAATGCTGGTGTACCTGTACTCGCTAATGTAGCAGCAATCTTACGACCAATATGTCCAGATTTACCCATGCCAGTACATACAACACGACCTTTACATGCAAGAATCATGTTAACAGCATTTACAAAACTTTGATCTAATGTTGTTATTAACTGTTCTATCGCTTGTGCTTCCTCATGAAGCACTTGAGCGGCCTGTTCTAAAATATCCAATACTATCGCCCCTTATCGTTTAACGATTTTATCAATAGCTACTAAGTCTTTTAATAAGTCTTCGAATTGATTTAAATATACCATATTTGGACCATCGGAAAGCGCTTCTTCAGGATTATCATGTACTTCAAAGAATAAACCATCTACACCACTAGCAACAGCGGCACGTGCCAAATTTGGCACGAATTCTCGATTGCCACTGGATTTTGTACCAGCCCCACCTGGTAATTGCACACTATGAGTAGCATCAAAAATTACTGGATAATCAAAGGAACGCATAATAGGGAATGATCTCATATCTACAACGAGATTATTATAGCCAAAGCTAAAACCACGTTCTGTAAGCATAAGATTTTCATTGCCCGATTCTTTCATTTTATTAAGAACATTCTCCATATCTTTTGGAGCCATGAATTGACCTTTTTTTACATTTACGCATTTGCCCGTTTTAGCAGCACCGTAAACTAGGTCAGTTTGACGACATAAGAATGCAGGAATTTGAAGAATATCCAATACTTCTGCTGCTGGTTCAATTTGTTCAATAGAATGGATGTCGCTAACAACTGGTACATTCAATTCTTTTTTGATGGACGCTAAAATTTTTAGACCTTCTTCTAGGCCTGGACCACGGAAAGAATTGAAGCTAGAGCGATTAGCTTTATCAAAAGAAGCCTTAAATACATAAGGAATGCCTAAGCGTTCACAAATTGCTTTAGCCTCTTTGCCAATTGCCAATGTGCGGTCGTAATCTTCGATTACACATGGGCCTGCTAATACAAACAGCCCTTTACCGCCACCAATTGTCATATTACCAACGTTTACTGTTTTCATTTATTTCTCCTCTTGCTCGAATATTTCATTTACACGAGCTAAGTCTTCTGGTGTATCAACACCAACAAATCTTTTATCTGTAGTAATGACGCGAATGGAAAATCCATTTTCCAACGCTCTCAATTGCTCTAACGACTCTGTTTGTTCTGCTGCAGTAGGCTCCATCTTTGCATAGTCTAATAAAAATTGACGACGATATGCATAAATGCCAATATGCTTTAAAGGAGCATTAACAAAATCATGACGTGGATAGGGAATTAAGGAGCGGGAAAAATACATCGCATCATTTCGTTTATTAAGTATAACCTTCACCGCAGAAGGTTCATCATACTCTTCTTTTAATAAAGGGGTTGCTACTGTAGCCATTTGTAGATGTGCATCATCTTCAAAAAGTTCTCCTAACTGATCGATTAAATGCGCATCAATCATAGGTTCATCACCTTGTACATTAATGATAACATCTAGGTCGGTATATTGTTGTGCTACTTCAGCTAATCGGTCAGTACCAGTCGGATGATTGGCATCAGTCATAACAACCGTACCACCAAAAGATTTAACCGCATCATATACGCGTTGATCATCAGTAGCCACAATAACTACTTGTGGTTTCTTCGCCTGTGTAACACGTTCATAAACGCGTTGAATCATAGGTTTACCCGCGATATCTGCCAAAGGTTTTCCTGGCAATCTCGTGGAACCAAATCGAGCTGGAATCACACAACCAATATTCACAATAAAACCCCATTTCTTTTATTTGCGTATCTTATTATTATACACTAAATCTCTAAATTTTCTATGAATTCTTGTTTTCCAGAGATGAACTCAATACCTATGGATAGCACTAGAATCGGTATTTTCAAGTCTTCAATTGTATGCAACTGACTTAATTTAACAGCATCTTTTTCAGTAATCATAATCGCCTTGGCTTGATGAGCAAAAGCTTGCTTCCAAATTTCTACTACATCATCATCCGAAAAATCATGATGATCACCAAAACCCATTGTATGTACTACGTCGTAGCCACAGCCTTCCAGCGTCTTCGTAAAGGATTTAGGATTACCGATACCACTTACGGCCATAATAGGTAAATCGCTATCAGTACCAATAGGATGTCCTTCATCACCATTAGCCCATGCCTCAAGTGTATAGACTGCACGTGGTTTATGAACGGTCTCATAAACAGGCTTTTGTGGCGCCATCCGAGCTAATCGTTTTCTAAGTGCTGCAACCAATCCTGGATCAACTTGATCTACTTTTGTAAGCACAATAATATCAGCTCGTGCAAGGCCCTCCATAGGCTCACGTAATAATCCTCTTGGCAATACATGTTCATAGCCAAAAGGATTCGATGCATCGATTAATACGATATCCTTATCTCGATGCAACGCTCGATGTTGAAAACCGTCATCCATTACAAGATAATCAGCACCTAACTCTTCAATTGCTATACGTGCCGATTCTATACGATTACGACCAATAATTACACTAGATTTTGGTAGCACTTTCGCTAATAGCCAAGCCTCATCTCCACTTTCCTCAGGCTCTACTAAAATAGATCCATGCTTGGAAATAATTGTATTTTGACTATTATCTTTAGCTCTATAACCACGGCTCAATACAGTTGGATGAAAGCCTTTCTGTCCTAAAATATCACAGATAAGTCTAACCATTGGAGTTTTACCAGTTCCACCAGCTGTTATATTACCAACACTAATTACAGGTACCGATACTTTTACAACACCTTTATTTGCATCAAACTTTGCGTTACGCATAGTAACAGCTTTTTTATACCCCTTACTAAGAAGTGATAACCCAGCCCTGGCTACATCGCCTAAGATAGATTGATCTTCGCCGCTTACAATGCTCTTAAAAATATCTTCACCATTCATAGTAGGCACCTCCTTCCGTATCGATTACACCAATATTTCTTAAGGAATAATATGATGTGATTCAAATAGTTGACGTAATTCTTGCGTATTGCGACGCGTTGCACCACGATTTTCACGGATAATATCTAAGCAATTCTGCCCCATTTCTTTCGCTAATTCAGGGTGTTTACAGAGATGTAAAATCATAGTAGTTAAATCTTTTTGATTTTTAACTTGCTCACATGCATGTCTAGAATGTAAGAGATTAAAAATTTCCTTAAAATTAAACATATGCGGGCCCACAATAATAGGTTTTCCATGAGCAGCTGGTTCTAGAATATTGTGCCCCCCTGTTTTAACAAGAGAACCACCTACGAAAATGATATCGCCTAAGCTGTACAAACGACCAAGTTCCCCTATCGTATCAAGTACTACTACAGGAATTTCCTTATGCACCGGTTCGGTCATATCACTACGACAAATGGCTTCCAAACCATAACGTTTTGCTAAGGTCTGTACATCATGGCCTCTATAAATCTCACGCGGCGCAATAAGTAATCTTGCATTAGGATACTCTACTAAAACCTGTTTAAAAGATTCAAATACGGCTTCATCTTCACCCTTGTGTGTACTGCCTGCAACGATAATAGGATGATTATGACCAAATCCAAATTCGTCTAACAAGGCTTGCTTTTCTTCTTCGGATACTGTTGCATAGGTTTGATCATACTTCATATTGCCAGTAACAGTGATTTCATCAGGGTTCGCACCAAGCTGTGCAATATATTCTGCATCAAAATTTGATTGCATACAGAATCGTTCGATAGAACTCAACATTTCCCGCGTGAAAGCACTAATATAGCGATAGCGTTTCATACTGCGATCGGAAATACGACCATTCACCATCATAACTGGAATCTTTTCAGACTCTGCGATACGCAAGAAATTTGGCCAAATTTCTGTTTCTACTAATAAAATAGCAATCGGTTTAATGATATGCAAAATTTTACGTGTTAAGTACGGTAAATCTAAGGGGAAGAAAATTATGCCTTCAGCTTCCGGTATAATTCGATGTGCCATCGCATGACCTGTGGCTGTAACGACAGATACAACGACTACCGCTTCTGGAAACTCTCGTTTAATTTCTTTTACGAGAGGACTCGTTGCAACAATCTCCCCAACTGATGCAGCATGAATCCATATCGCACGACGTCCTTCTATTTTTTTTAATAGTGTAGCAGGCATATATCCTGCACTTTGTTTTATACGCTCATAAAAACCATCTTCAAAAGCAAGACGATATAGGATAACCGGAATTAGGCCAATCCAGTAAAATATGAGCAATACATTATATATCCAGTACATGTTTATCCTTTATTAGAGAACTGAACAGAATAAAGATGGTTATATAAACCATTTTCCAAGGCTAATAGTTCTTGGTGAGTTCCCTTCTCTACCAACTTACCTTGATTTAATACAACAATTTGATGTGCATTTTGTACAGTGCTCAAACGATGGGCAATAACAAAGGCTGTACGACCTTCCATCAAGCGGTCTAACGCTTCTTGTACCAGTTTTTCACTTTCTGTATCAAGAGCAGACGTAGCTTCATCGAGAATTAAAATCTTAGGATTCTTCAAGATAGCACGTGCAATTGCAACGCGTTGACGTTGACCACCTGATAACGAACTACCTCGTTCACCTACGATAGTATCGAGACCATCAGGCATCTTATCCACAAACTCTAATACATTCGCCGCCTTAGCTGCTTCGTAAATTTCTTCATCACTCGCATCTAAGCGACCATATAAAATATTCTCTTTAATGGATGCATTAAATAAAACTGTTTCTTGTGGTACTAACCCAATTTGATTACGCAAAGATTTAAAGGTTACGTCTTTAATATCTGTACTATCAATTGTTATAGATCCACTCGTCACATCGTAGAAACGAGGCAATAGATTGGCTAATGTTGTCTTGCCTGCTCCAGACGGTCCTACTAAGGCTACGCTTTCACCAGCCTTAACAGACAAGTTAAAATCACATAATGCCATTTTTTCGCCATCGTAGGAGAAACTAACGTGATTAAAATCTACATCGCCTTTAATATCAGGCAATTCTATAGCGTTTTCTTTTTCCACTACATCGGCTTTTGTATCTAAAATATCAAACACACGGTCAGCTGCAGCCAACGCTTTTTGGATATTACCATAGACTTGGCTCAAACGCTTAACAGGATTTGATAGGTTAATAGCATAAATCAAGAACGCAATTAAAGAACCAGCTGTAATCGTTCCTGTAACTACGGAATAGCCACCATACCATAGGATAACTGCCACCGCAATCGCTGCAGAGAACTCAACCATAGGACTTAATAAGCTAGTCAATTTAGTGGCTTTAATAACGGCATTAAAGTTATTTTGATTTTCTACTTCAAAGCGTTTAACTTCAAAACCTTCGCGGGCAAAAGATTTTACGACGCGAATAGCGGAAATCACCTCTTGCAAAAGAGCTGTAATATCAGCGATACGACCTTGTACATCATGGCCAGCTAAACGCAACTTTTTACCAAACACATTTATGATAATCAGCACCATTGGTACCGTAATAAATGTAACCAGTGTTAACTTCCAATCGATGAGCAACATGGAAACTAAAGAACCAATCAAGGTAACGGACTCTGTAATGAGAGATATTAGATTATCTACTACTGCTGATTGAAGAGCAGATACGTCATTTGTGAGATTACTCATGATGACGCCAGTTTTACGGCGATCAAAATAGGATAAGGACAAGCGTTGTAAATGCTTAAAAATTGCTT
>PPYF01028967.1_pt1 | contig 10035 bp, 7 predicted proteins | sample 1559871 | NCBI WGS metagenome assembly PPYF01 (sample SAMN08240021, study PRJNA423297) | Human gut metagenome, whole genome shotgun sequencing project. | reverse complement strand
CAACGCTGCCAACGAGTCGCTGCTGGGTGGCGGCGGTGTGGACGGCTGCATTCATCGTGCTGCAGGACCGGAGCTGCTGGCAGAATGTGAAACGCTCCGCGGCTGCGAAGCCGGGGACGCAAAAATCACAAAGGGCTACAAGCTGCCCTGCAAATATATTATCCACGCTGTCGGTCCGCGCTGGTGCGATGGACGGCATGGTGAACGTGAACTGTTGATCTCCTGCTATCAGACTTCGCTCATGCTGGCGAAGGAATACGGCCGCGAATCGGTTGCATTCCCCTTGATCTCCTCCGGCATTTTCGGCTATCCGAAGGATCAGGCTCTCAAGGTTGCAATTGACACCATCAGCAGTTTCCTTCTTGAAAACGAAATGACAGTATACATTGTCATTTTTGACCGTAAAGCCTATCAGATCAGCAGCAAGTTGTTTGCTGATATTGCAGCGTACATAGATGACCGCTATGTGGACGAACATACCGATAGTCGTTCCGAGCGTCTGCGCAGAATGAATACCTTCCAGATGGAAGAGCCGATGCCTTGCGAGGCATCCGTTCGTGAAATTGCAATCGAACAGCTCACACCTCCCGTCTCTGCGGCAGTTGCCCCTAAAAAGGCGGCAACCCTTGATGATGCACTAGGACAGATCGACGAGAGCTTTTCCGAGATGCTTCTGCGGAAGATTGATGAGCGCGGCATGACGGACGCACAGTGCTATAAGAAGGCAAATATTGATCGAAAGCTCTTCTCGAAGATCCGTTCGGACAAGTCCTACAAACCTTCCAAGCCCACAGTCATTGCATTTGCCATTGCCCTTGAGCTGCCGCTTGCGGAAATGAAGGATATGCTCATGAAGGCGGGGTTCGCGCTCTCCCATTCCAACAAGTTTGACATTATCGTGGAGTATTTCGTAGAGCATGGAAACTACAACGTCTTTGAAATCAACGAGGCTCTGTTCGCCTTTGATCAGAGCTTGCTCGGCGCATAAAAATGTCGCTTGAAAAGCGACCACTGCTCTCCTGTGATTTGCTACCATAGAGATAACAAATCACAGGAGGTTTTTTTATGAAGCATACAACAGAATTGGTTTTTATCCTGGACCGCAGCGGCTCCATGTCGGGGTTGGAGACAGACACGATCGGTGGATTCAACTCCATGATCGCCAAGCAGAAAAAGGAAGCGGGCGAGGCGCTGGTCTCCACCGTACTCTTTGACAACGAGAGCATGGTCATCCACGACCGCCTGCCGCTGAAGGATGTGCCGCCCATGACCGAGAAGGAGTATTTCACCCTCGGCTGCACGGCGCTGCTGGATGCCGTGGGCGGAGCCATCCACCACATCGGCAACATCCACAAGTACGCCCGCCGCGAAGATGTACCGGAAAAGACGATGTTCATTATCACCACCGATGGTTACGAAAATGCCAGCCGCCGTTATGACTATGAGACGGTGCGGCGCATGATTCAGCGGCAGAAGGAGAAGTACGGCTGGGAGTTTCTCTTTCTGGGTGCCAATATCGACGCAGCGAAGGAAGCGGCACGCTTTGGCATCGGTGCTGACCGTACAGTGAACTACAAGTGCGACGAGGCCGGTACAGCCCTGAACTACGAGGTCATCAGCGAAGCGGTTTGCAGCGTTCGCGCCGCCAGACCTCTCGGCGCCGACTGGAAGCGCCGCATCGACGAGGATGTGCAGAAACGTGGGAGATAATGAATATGTACGGTGCGATTTTGGGCGACATTGTGGGCAGCCCCTACGAGTTTGATTGCAACAACTACAAAGGCAAGGACTTTCCGTTATTCAGCCAGCGATCCGAATTTACCGACGATACGGTAATGACGCTGGCCGTGGCACGGGCCCTGCTGGATACTCGCGGACAGGATGATATCACCATCAAAGCGGCGCTGGTGCGGGAGATGCAGCGGCTGGGACGTGCTTATCCCGACAAGGGCTACGGTGCGCGGTTCAATCAGTGGCTGTATGAAGATGATCCGCAGCCGTACCGCAGCTATGGCAACGGCAGTGCCATGCGGGTTTCTCCCGCGGCGTGGCTGGCAGAGAGTATGCAAGAGGCGCTGCATCTGGCGCAGCTCACCGCCGAGGTAACCCATGATCATCCGGAGGGAATCAAGGGCGCACAAGCTGTCGCTGCGGCGATTTTCCTCGCCCGCACCGGCCACAGCAAGGTGGAAATCAAAGCGTATGTGGAATGCAAGTTTGGTTATGATCTCAGCCGTACCTGCGACGAAATCCGTCCAACCTATCATCATGTGGAGAGCTGTCAGAAGACGGTGCCGCAGGCCATTGCTGCATTTTTGGAAAGCACGGATTTTGAGGATGCTCTCCGCACGGCGGTGTCCCTCGGCGGTGACAGCGACACACTGGCCGCCATCACCGGCAGCATCGCCGAAGCATTCTATGGTGTACCGGAAGATCTGAAACAGGAGTGCCGCAAACGGTTGACACCGGATCTGGAAGAGATACTGCAAGCGTGTGAAAATATGATTTTACAGCGGTAAAAATATGATAACTGTAGATGGAAAGAGAAAAGGAGGGGCTGTCATGGCGATTTTGAACTTTTCCGATGTGCTGAAGAAAGTAGGACTTGACCCGAAAGAGGTCAAGCTGATACGCCACGCATTGTCTGATAAACAATTCAGGGAATGCTACAAGGCCGGTATGGTGCACGAATACACACAGCATCAAAAAGCAGGTTTCAGCAAAGGGTATTCCTACTGGATCACTTTTATCAGTGACGGCGGTACATACGCGAGACTGCATTCCTGCTGCCGTGTCAATGGCTTTGTAGCGGATATACCGGATGTATGTCCCGTCGGTTTACCCGATTGTGAGGCAAAAAAATACCGTGGCGAAGGAGCGTTTTTTGATTTGGAACCGGTGGATCTTCTGAAAGACTACGAAGGAAAGCTGGTCATCGACTGGGGCGGATCAGCTCGAATGTGGCACCAAAAGGCCACGACCGAAAAACCCATCGTAGCGATTGAGTCGAAGAATCAAAAGCCGTTTGCGGGGTTTGAACAGCTCATTCTGTCCTTTGATGATCTGAAAGAAGTGATCGAAAATGATACGGACTATGAACTGTGGCATGCGGCCATGTCTTCTGTCAACGCAGTTTATCTAATCGTGGATACCAAGACAGGGAACCGATATGTCGGATCGACATATGGTTACGACGGACTTCTGGGGCGCTGGTCCGTCTATGTATCCACCGGCGGCCACGGAAATAACAAGGGCATGATCAGCCATTTGAAGTCTGCGGACCACAGCTGTCACGATTTGCAGTTTTCTGTTCTGCAGGTTTTGTCAAAATCGCTTTCGGATCATCAGATCATAGATGCAGAAACGCTCTGGAAGAAAAAGCTGCTGACCTGCGAGCCGTTTGGCATGAACCACAACTAAGCGTTTTGTAATATTTTTCGGATGATACAGCAATTCTCTGTTGGAGTGACAAATTCTATCAAGCACCCTATAAAACGCTATACAAGGGTAAAAACCAGTCTAAACCAACCTTAAAACCGGCGAAGAACGAAGGGATATGTGCCTTAACGGTACATATCCCTTTTGTCAGCAACCCCTGTCCGGCAACTGTCATAGTATTTGTTTCTCAAAACCTGCTTTATGGACAGCTTTTTTATAATAGAATTATGCCGTCTCTATGCGCCGCACGAGGCTGCACTTGTACTTTTCCGAAGCCGTATGCTACAATAAAACCACTACATTCGACAGAAAGCAGGAACAGCCATGCGCACCAAACGGGAACAGATTATTTTTCAGGCATTTCATGACCAGATCTGCCGGTCAGAGTTCAGCAGCGGTTTGACGCTGTTTTTCGGGCTGCACGGAAACAGCTCAATCCGATACCAGTCCGCCGAGTACTCCATGCCCGCAGGCGCGCTGCTAGTTGTCAACCCGTTTGAATTATATCAGGTGAACTGCTCGGAAAATGCCGAGATGATCGCCATGCAGATCCCCGAAAATCTGCTGCAGCTTGCCGGCTGGAGCAGACAGAATGTCTGCTTCTGCTACGCCTCCAGCCAGAATGAAAAGCAGGAGTACCAGACCATCCGCGTATTATTTGCAACGATTTTTCAGGATTTCTTTCAGAATCCGGAGCAGAACGCCTCCGGTATTGTCACCAATGTACTCAAGCTCGTTGATCTGCTGACAGCGCATTTTCTTATTTCCGATATGCCCAAAAGCAATACCAAGCGCGAGGAAACCATGCGCCGCATGAAGCGCATCATGGATCATATCCATTCCGGCTGGAATGAGGATATTTCCCTGCGCGAGCTTGCTGCACGCGAGTTTCTGTCCGAAGGCTATCTGTCCCGATTCCTCAAGCAAAATCTGGATATGACCTACTCCCAGTATGTCATGGGGCTGCGTCTGGAGCACGCCGAAAAGCAGCTGCGCAGCACAGATCACTCCATCACCCAGATCGCCTACGACTGCGGATTTCACAACGCCAGTGCTTTCATCGAAAATTTTCGTCAGAAACACGGTCTGACACCGCGGCAATACCGCCAGCAAGCCACCCTGAAAGCCGCCGCTGACCCGACCGGTGAAGAAACCTTACTGCAGGACGGCGTTGCCTATCTGCTGCAATTTGCCGTTCCACCCGATCCGCAGCGCGAGCTGCCGCACGAAACGCGGTACATCACGATTGATGAGAATGTACAGCCGCACCGACTTCGCCATACCTGGAAAACCCTGCTCAACGCCGGATACGCCAAGCACCTGCTGACATCTTCTGTGCAGCAGCAAATCGTCAAAATCCAGCAGGAGCTCGGCTTCCGCTATCTGCGATTCCATGGCATGCTCGATCAGGAGCTTCACATCTATCAGGGTATGGAAAACGGCAAAGTGAAGTGCTGCTTCACCTACTTCGATATGGTAATTGACTTTGTGCTTGAGCAGGGACTGCGCCCGTTCCTGGAATTCAGCTTTATTCCCCGGGAACTGGCGAAAGCACAGACCAGTATCTTCGAGACCGGCTCCATCACCGCTGCATGCGCGGACTGCACGGCATTCGGCGCACTGGTTAAAGCTATTCTGCGGCACGCAATCTGCCGGTACGGCTGGGACGAGGTATCCCAGTGGAAGTTCTCTACCTTTCAGATTAACTATGTGTTCTTCGACTGCATGACCATGGAGGAATATCTCGAACTGTATGACTGCGTGTACCGTGCGGTCAAAGCTGTCGATACACGGCTGCAATTCGGCGGACCCGGTGCCATGTCGAGCGTGGTATGGGACCCGCGCGGCATGCGTGTCTTTCTGCAGTATGCCAACGCCCACGACTGTCTGCCGGATTTCCTGACCGTGCAAAGCTATCCGCATGAATCTTCGTCCGCCGATGCAAATTTTATGAGCTATACGCTCAGCCAGCAGTCTATCCCGTCCGTATTATCCAAGGATACGAATTTCGTTAAAACCTTCCTCTATGACCTCAACGGCATCTGCCGTGAATTTGAATTGCCCGACATGGAGATTTTCATCGAGGAATGGAACTCCACACTATGGCAGCGCGACCTTTCGAGCGACACCTGCTACAAATCCGTCTGGCTGGTAAAGAACATTTGCGAAAACATGGATGCGGTTTCTTCCTTCGGCTACTGGACCCTCTCCGACCTGATGGACGAGCGTGCGAACTTCGATTCCATGTACCACGGCGGCTACGGTCTGTTCACCTACAACGGCGTGCCCAAGAGCGGTCTTGAAGCACTGCGCCTGATGAATCAACTGGGTAATACCTGCATTGCCTCCGGCGACGGCTGGTATCTCACCCAAAGTGAACAGGAATGGCAGCTGATTCTATATAATTACACCCATTACGACAACATTTACCGCTATCGCTACCGCCGATTGGAGCATCCGGAGGATGCCTATTCGGTATTCGAGAGCGGCAAGGTCGTGCGGTTTCAGATCACATTTCCCGCTCTCGGACGCGGCCTGTACCGGATTGAGCAGCAGGAAATTACCCGTACCTCGGGTTCCTCGTTCGACCTGTGGCTTGCCGCCGGTGCACCGCCCTCCCCTGACCGAGCCTTCCTGCAATATCTGACCGAGCACGCTTCCGCGCACCGCACGCTGACCACCGAGCAGGTGGATACCGCGCTGCGGCTCGAGACCGCATTGCAGCCGCTTGAAGTCCGGCTGTTCCGCATCAGAAAGATGAATTTTTCATAAAGCTTTTGCGAAATATCTGTTTTTTGATCTTTTTCTATCTGCCATTTCACATTGCGTGACAGAACCGTCGTTTTCCCTCTGAACAAATACAAAATATATCGCTACATCCAAAATGAATATCCCGTATTTTCTCTGCCTATTTCGTACTATACTATAGTCAAATTCCAAACAGAAACGCTGCGCAGCCGATTCTGAACAAAAAGGTGGTAAGGAAAATGACGAAAAAACAGCTTTCAATGAATGACACCTCATTCAAAACCAGTCTGATGGAAAAAATCGCATACGGCATGGGCGACACCGCCTGCAACGTCGTATTTGCAATCACCTCCAGTCTGATCGTATACTTCTACACGAATGTAATCGGCATGTCTGCGGCACTTGTCGGAACGATTCTGTTGGTATCTCGTGTATTTGACGGCATCAGCGACCTGCTGATCGCCCAGATTGTAGACAAGGTAAACTCCCCGAAGGGCAAGGCTCGTGCGTGGATACTCTGGATGGCAGCACCATACGGTATTGCCTCCGTGCTGATGTTCTGCGTGCCGCCTCATTCGAGCACGATGGTGCAGGCAATTTATGTATTCATCACCTATAACCTGTGCACCACCGGCGTATATACCGCACTCAACCTGCCGTATTCCAACCTGGCGCCGATGATGACCCGCAATGACGATGACCTTGCAAAGCTCAATCTGTTCCGCATGGCCATGTCCCCGATCGGCAACCTGATCGTTACCGCACTTACCCTGCCGTTCATCAACATGCTCGGCGGCGGCCAGAAGGCATGGATCACCGTTTGCGCGGTTTACTCTATCGTTGCTTTCTTCATGCTGCTGTTCTGCTACAAGGGCTGTCAGGAACGTTTCCACACCGATGCAGCCAAGGAAGCCGAGGCTATGCCGTTCGCACAGCGTCTGAAGGCTACCCTGAAGAACAAGTACTTCATCGTTCTCACGCTCACCATGATGGCCGTTGCTCTGTACCAGAACGTAAACGGCACCGTTGCTACTTACTACGCACAGTATATGCTGAACAACGTCGAAATCATGGGCGTTATGCAGAGTTTTGAGAATATTCCGAAGATCATCGCTATCATCTGCCTTGCCCCGTTCATCAAGAAGTTCGGCAAGCGCAATCTGGTTCTGTTCGGCGCTGTACTCTGTGTACTCGGTCAGGTTGTTGTCCTGTTTGCGCCGCAAAACATGACTATGGTCATGGCTGCCGCTGTTATGCGCGGTATCGGCGAAGCTCCGTTCTACGGCTGCATCTTCACCATGCTAGCTGACGTTATCGAGTACGGTCACTGGAAGACCGGTATCCGTGTACAGGCCCTTATCTTCTCCGCATTCACCGTTGGTCAGAAGTTCGGCGGCGGCGTTGCAGGCTGGCTTGTTGGTCAGCTGATGGAGGCTTCCGGCTTTACCGGTCTGGCAGTGGAGATTCCCTCCGCAGTAAGCATGGTCAAAAACCTTTATATTTACGGCAACATGATCGCATGGGCCTTGGTTATCATCCTGATGCTGGTCTACCATCTGGATAAGGAATACGACGGCATTATGAAGGATCTCACCGGCCGTACGGCGTAACAGAAAGCGTGAACAACATGTATACCCATAAGATTTTAGACAAATGCGACCCGAAAAATCCCTATGCCCCCAAGTTCTCCGGCACGTTTGAGCTGCCAGTAGAGTACGCGGACAAAAAGCGCCGCATGTTGGCCTATGTGCCGCATGATATCCGCGAATCTACCGCCGGTATTCTTGTGCTGGGCGAAAACGGCCAGACCGCCGATGACCTGCTCGAGCACAGCGGCTGGTGCGAGATTGCGGACACCGAGGAGTGCAAGGAACGTCTGATTGTGTTCTTCCTCGAGCCGGAAAACGGCACATGGAACATGGACGAAGCCTACGGCACACCGGATGGCGATGTTGCGTATATCAACGCGGCAGCCCTTGCTGCCGCAGACCGCAAGCTGTTCTGCGTGCACGAATCCAAGTTCTATCTGGTCGGCTGTAAGGAGGGCGGCGTGCTCGCCAATATGGCGGCGGCTTACGACCCGGCGTTCTTCGCAGGTGTGGCTTCGGTCGGCGGCTCGGCAGTTGCCGAGCAGTATCTGACCGACTGCGGACAGGCGTATGCCCTTAATCTGGACGGCTTTGAGGATCCGGAACACCGCAAGGACATTCGCAAGCAGGATATCCCGATGCCCGCATGGATTATCGACGATCCGACCGTATCCACCGGTACCGGCGATGCTATCCTCACCTACTGGCGCAAGGCGTGTGAGGCTGAGGAAGGCCGTCAGCTGTCTCCCGATCAGTACGAGTATTACCGCGTGAAGGAAACACCTTACGCGCCCAATCAGGAGAAGGAAGCGTACCGTGTCTGCCACAGCAGCATTTCCGGTGCGTCTGAGCAGTATGCCAAACGCCTGCAGCGCCGTATCTGGAAGGACTTTCTCTATCGTCAGCGCCGCTGGATGAGCAGTCCCGGCGGTGAACTGCGCGTGACAAAGGATCCGGTCCGCGACCTCGGTATGGAATACCACTACGAGGAATTTGACGGCTGGATGCGCGAATGGTATGTTTATATTCCGCAGTCGGTACAGCACAATCCGAACAAAAAGGTACCGCTCGTGCTGGCTATGCACGGCTACACCTGCACCGGTGAAATCTACGCAGGCAACAGCGGATGGTACGATGTCGCAGAAAAGCACGGCTTCATTGTTGTGTTCCCGTCCGCGCTGCATGCCAAGGTCAATATGCCCGAGCAGGGTCTTATGCCGGACTGGGCGCCGCTCAACGCATGGAACGTGTTCCTTGAGGACGACCGTCCGGATGAACTGAAATTCTTCTCGTTCCTGCTGGACAAGATGATTGCCGAGTATCCGGTGGACGCGCACCGCGTGTTTGCTACCGGTCACTCGTGGGGTTCGCTAATGACCGAAATGCTGGCGCTGGGACTGACCGAGCGTTTCGCGGCGGTTGCTCCCTGCTCGGGTGCATTCTTCGGTGGTGCGTATGAAAAAATGACTTCCCTGCCGTATGCCGCCGAAAACGGTGTACAGCTTCCGATCTGGATGTTCTGGGGCACGGACGAGGAATGGCTTATTCCGTGTGAACCCACCCACGAGAACGAAACCGGTCTGACCGTCGAGCTGTGGCTGAAACGCAACAACAAAGCAGAGATGATTCCTGCAGACTGGGCACAGTGTGCCTGCACGGTCAATGGCCGTTTCAAAGACCATTGCTTCGACCGTGAGGACACGGCTCCCGTGCAGTTCACGCAGGTGGACTACATGCCGCATGCTACCATGCCGGAAATGTCGTTCCGCATCTGGGAAGAATTTTTCAGTAAATTCTCCCGCGATTGATATTTCATCTGCTACTCCCCTTTACATATACCTTATTGATAAACGACCGCGCTTCAAGTTTTCGTTTGAAGCGCGGTCGCTTTGTTGATCATGATGAAATTTATAGTGATTTTTTCTTGTTTCGCGCTCAAAAGCGTGGTATGCTGAGAGAAAAGTAACATGCAGCGGATATCTCTCTATCCGTTGAGAAGGAATACAGAATGAAGATCACCTATGCAGAAGAAAAAGACATCGCTGCCATCGCCGCGGCAGAAGCGGCAACCGAGCAGGAATTTATCGTTCCTGTATTTCCTTACCGCTGAGGTACTCCACTTCTATTTCAAAAATTTGCACAGCCTTTCCTGCGTGGGTAATTTCCTCATCAACTAACTGCTCGCTGGGATAGTATTTCATTGCAAATCGTTTTAACAGAGTTGTTGCTCTTGCACCGGATTCTACGAGGTGACATCTGC
>PPYF01621965.1_pt1 | contig 10036 bp, 5 predicted proteins | sample 1559871 | NCBI WGS metagenome assembly PPYF01 (sample SAMN08240021, study PRJNA423297) | Human gut metagenome, whole genome shotgun sequencing project. | reverse complement strand
GAACGAGGATACTTCCACCGTTAACGATGTCATCGGCGGTATCGTCGCCGCGGCACTCTCGACCTGCTTTGTCGCTCTGCTGCTCGAGCTCGTCTTTCCGCGTGCGACTGCCAGCGCCGCCGGTATGCTCCACCAGCGCCCCATGCCCCTGTGGGTGAGCGGTCTTCTGGGCACGATTGCTATCGTCCCCGCCGTCCTACTGCTAATTATCTCTATCGCTGGTCTGTCGCTTGCCGGAGCCCTCATGTGCGGTGTTATTGGCATCGCGCTGGTGTCGAGTGCCTTTGCAGGGTGCGCGATCGCGCGCATGGTCGGACACAGCCAGAACCGCTACGCCATGGCAGCCGCTGGTGGCGTAATCGCAGGCGCCCTCACGGGGCTTCCCCTCGTAGGCGGCTTCATCAGCGGCGTGGCCTTTGTCTTTATGCTCGGCTACATCATCCAAATCATCTGGCACAACGCCCACCTCAAGCCGCAGCAGCCGGCTAACACGCCAGAGCTTCCCACCGCTTAGCAGCCGATCACCACAAAGGGGCCAGGCACCTTTGTGGTGGTGCAAAGGGGTCAGGTTACTTTGCAGCAACAAACGAGGCGGGGCACTCGGTCATATCGACCGGGTGCCCCGCTTTTCTTGGAGGGTTCTCTAGTAACTTTTTCAAAACCAATGATCATCAGGTCGGTAGGCCTGCGCGTCACTCATTACGGAGGCAGTACGCCAGTGAGCATGAAAGGCAATTATTTTTCACGACGACCGCCTCCCCGCTTGATGACGAGCCCGACAACAATAGCCGCCACTCCGATGGCAGCCAAAGCCGCCACCAGCACCAACGTTCTATCTCCCGTCGAGGGTATAAAGCCACGACTTGCTTCTTTGCTCGGGGTGTTGAGCACCGACAGCTCAATCGAACCCGTCCCGGCATCGGCGGTATCAACCCGCAGAGGGCTTTTGACCGACACGGTCACCTTGAGCTTCGCGGCCGCCACCTGCTTAGCGTCCAATCCCTCAGACGTAACCGTTACCGTTCGTTTGCCCTCAAAGGCGGCGTATCCCTTGGGAGCCGCGGCCTCCTCGACGGTGTAGACACCCGCGTCCACACCGCTCAATTCCGCGTGGCCGTCCGCGCCCGTGGTGACGCACGCGTCAGCATCCGTCGACCACGAGCCGTCGGTCGTTAGGATGCGCCCGCGGTCATCGATGATGCGCAGTTTGGCACTCGCGAGCGGTTTATCGTCCGAGCTCGAGCGCTTGATGAGGCTGAGTCCCCAGGTATAGGCCGTGGCGTCATCACTCGGCGTATGGGTGAATCCGGCATCGCCGGACTGGTCGACGAGGGGAGAGCGCGGGTAACGCAGGTAGACCTCGTTGGGGTTGCCCTTGGTGGCGCCTCGATTGCAGTTGGCCCCCAACGGCGCATTGTAGACAGCAACCACGCGGGCGCCCGCGGCAAAGGCGTCAGCCCCGCCGAGCGCGGCGATGAGGTCGCCGGTGCGCACGGTGAAGGCATTGCCCTCGACCGAGACCTTGCACTGTGAAGTAATGTCTGTCCACCCTTTAGCCGGCGTCGAGTTGGCGTTGCCGCCCTCACATGCGACGACGTCGAAGCCGCCGTCCGCGCCCGCCGCCACGTACACGCGCACGCTCGCGGCCACCTTGGAGGGGTCGAGCCCCGCACTCATGGTGTCGACGAACTGTACCGTATAGGTGTCGTACGCCGTGAGCCCCGCCGGGACCGTGGCCGAGAGGCGCCAGTACAGGTCGTCGGCAACCGTGGCGTCGGCGGCCTTCTGCCAGGCGGCGGTGCTGTCCTCCAGCAAGTGTTTTTGGACCTTGGGGGTCGCCGCCTTGGGCTTGACGGTAACGGCGCTGCCGCCGACCAGGGTCATGATCGGCGCGGTGCCGGCCTCGCCCTGGGCGATGGCGTCGCCGTCGGCGACGACGAGCCAGTAGCCGCAGGGCAGCTCGGCCGCCGTGCCCGCGTTAAGGGCCACGGAAGTTGCGTCGGCATTGCAAATCGCGCGGGCAAGCTTTGCCGTCAGCGCGGTCGTCATATGCCCGTCGGCATTCATCCACTCGGCAGTCTCTTGCGCCGCCGATGCCGAGCCATCAAGCCCCGCATCATGAAGCACGGGAAGAACGGCTTGACGAACCGCGCCATACCGCGTCGCGACTGTACCGTCCACCGTAATGGCACCGGTGTCGGCAGCACGAGCCGTCCTGGGCAGCATCGCAAAAGAGAACATAGCGACCGTAGCTATCGTTGCGACGGCCAACAAGCGGCACCAAAGCCTACTCACGGCGACCACCTCGATCTTGATCGCGATGGCGGTGAGCATGCATCCATGTCGCGGCAAAGCACAGCAGCGAAGCGCCAGCCAGATACGTCATAGTCAAGCCGGCACCGCCTGCCTCGGGAAGCGTGGTCGAGTATCTGTTGGTAAAAGTCGGCGGGGTCGAAGAGCCATTGTCATAGGTGACGGTGGCGACGAGATTCCTCTCACCGTTGTCCACCTTAACCGTAACCTTGTGCTGGGTCCTGTCGTAGGTGATGTGGTCCTTGACGTTGTTCTCGGCGCCCTCGGGGACGACCTCAGAGATGGTATAAGTATAGGTATCGGCCTTGTTGTAGTCGACGTTGAAGGAGACGTTGCCCATGGCATCGTTGGTCACCGTTTGGAGCACCCTGTCCTTGTCATCCTTGAGCGCGAACGAGAACTGACCTTCCTTGAACGTTCCGCCTGCGAGCACCTTCTCTGCGTTAATAACCGCCTTGCCCGTCATGCGGTTGTCGTAGACCCAGATCTCGTCCTTCTTTGTATCGTCGATGATCTCCGCACCGTCGACGATGTCCTTTGCCTTAGTTAGCGCAGCCTGATAATCCTTGTCGCTCGCGCTGCCCTTGAGCATGATCCACGTGGGATCGGCCTTGGCATAGCCAACAGGCGCCTTGGTCTCCACGAGCTGATAGAGCACGCAATTACTCATCTTCTTGTCGCTTGTGCCGAACGAGATTTTGCCGTTGGCGTCGGTGGGGACGTCGATCGCGGCCTCGTCAAACGGCGTTCTGGCGTTCTCTACATTTCCGTCATCCGCAACCTGGCCCATATCCACGCTGTAGAGTGTGAACTTCGCCCCCTCGAGCGTCGCGCCGACCTGCTGGGCGTCGTACTTGGTCATCGTGATGCTGTAGCCGTTGCCGCCCGCGCTGGCGGACGCATTTTGAATCTTCCATTTTTGCTCGTCGATCGCCGAACCCTCCGTCACCCCCGCAAGCTCGGCGGTGTTGGAAAGGGACACCTCTTCGCCGGGGTTTCCGGTCGGGATAACCTCATACTCGACCTTGAGGTATTTCCCGTCGGGCACCTCAAGAGTCAACTTCGTACGCGAGCCAGATTCATCCTTGACTTGCTCCATCTTCGACGAATAGTCCTTATCAGCCAGCGGTGACCAGGCACCATTCACCTGCTCATAGACCTTAAGCGTAGACGGCACCAACGTGCACTTGGCATCCATGGTGTCGACGAGCTCGAGGATGTCAGTGTCGCTCTTAAGGGCAACCGCAGACTTGTTGACCAGAATGGTGTACTTGATGCGATTGCTGTCAGTGACCCGCTCGCCGGTCTTGTTGATAACGTTGTTCTTGATGGTGACGGTTCCGCTGCCAGAGCTGAACTCCTTCTCACCCGACTTAGCGCTGGCAGAATTAGTGAACTTCACCTCGTTCGTAGAGGTGTCGAGCTTGCCTCGCTTGACCGCCGTCCGATACGTAAGCTTGGCGTAACCGGCAAATTCACCAAGCTCTGTTGTTGGAATGGAGAAGGTGACCGTGCTACCGTTGCTTTTCACGTTGCCGGTATCGAGCTGTTTGCCCGAAATGATCGTCTCCGCCTCGCTTCCGCTACCGTAGCCGGCATGCTGATCGTAGGGATTCTGCACGAGCGTGTATTTGGCGGAATTCACAACGTAGCTCATGCCGTCCGGAAGTGTGTCGACAATATTCAGAGGTTTGTTGCCGAGTTTTCCGGCTCCGTAGTATTCGTACTCACCATTTGCGCCCTTGTTGCCCTGCTGGCGGTTCGCGTACACTGTCCAGTCGACGAGCCAAGCACCCTTCTCTGCCGAGCCGTCGACGGAGCTCCAGTCGAAGCTCTCGCTCCAAGACACCTTCGACTCCGCTTCCGGCTTCTCGACCGCAGGCGTCGTTTCTTTGTTGACAACGTACATAACGAGGTCGGTGTACTGCCGCTGAAGGTTCAGGCCCGACGCACTGACCGACGCGAAGTTCGAGTACCAGCCCGGCAACGCATCGGACGTGGTGGTGTAGGTGATGACGGCGTAGTCCTCGTTCTCGAGGGCGGCCTTTACCTTGTCGTTCACATTTATATCAAGGTTGAAATTTCTTTTTGTTCCACCGACCGTCCAGTTGGCCGTCAGGTCCCAGTCAGCGTTCTGGCCCCGTTTCAGCACAGTTTCGCCGATTGTGATGGAAATGGAATCTACGTCGATGCCGAGATTTTGCGACCACGCCGACTGAAACGTATCCTTCACCGTCATCTTGTCCGGATGGACCGCATTAACGATCGCTTTCAGCGCGACCTTCGTCTCCCACGTCGCCCTGCCCGTCGTCCCGGCCTCGTCGGAGCTCACGCGCCTCTTGGTGATCGGCGTACCCATCAGCTGCGGCGTAAACTTGCCTTCGGCTGCTCCCGAGACGCGGCCTTCATGCTCGATAGTCGCATTGTTGTGCACGGTGTCATAGGAATTCGTATCGTTCATCCTGGTGTGATAAACGATGCAGTAGGTGGCGTACTTATCGTTAAGGTTGTCCGGGAACGTATAGGAAAAGGTATCTTTCGACGAATCAAGAGCACGCTCGTAGATCTTGACTCCATCCGATTCCGACGTACCTTTGTAAACCGTGTAACTCCCCGTATACGTTTGTTTAGCGTCCAACTTATCGGTGAACTTGTAGCCACTCATGTCAGCCTTAAGCTCGCCTTGGTTGAGCCTGACCGTCCATTTGATGTCCGACGACGTGCCCGAGCCGTTGGACTTGTTGATCATGTCATAACGAAATTGACTAGGAGCAGCCGTGGCCGTGCCGTTCTGGCGATCGTTAGGGCCGCCCCATTTCCACGCTGCCGTGTTTTTGGAGCCTCCCTGTTCGTTGATATACTCGCCGTTGTTCACGGAGACGTCACTCTTCAGCTTGGTTTCATACGTAATCGTATGGACACCCCGGGGAAGGCTGCCCAAGTTCTCGATGGTCGCGGTCTGACCTTCGATTGTTGGCTGCGATTCAATCGTCTTGCCGTCAAGCTTAAAGCTGCCCTCCACAAAGCTGAAGTTCTCGCCTAGCGTATCGGTGAACTTAACGCTTGTGGCATACGGCTCGACGGTGAGCTTAACGGTCCAGGTGACCTTGGCCACGCCGTTGGAGCCCTGAGAGAAAACCCCCGACTTCTCTCCCTTAACGCTACCGTCCTTGGTGGAAATATCGACCTTCCCCACGCCGGTGAACACGACAGATGTCACGCCACCAGAACCAACGTCCTTGTTTTTAAGCTGGAACGAGAAGCTGGCCGCGACATGGATGTTCGCAGGGTTTTTCGCGAGCCACGCCTTGTCGAACGTAAAGATGGCCTTGTTGTTTTTAATCTCCCATGTGCCAGCTCTTACGGCATCGGTGCCCGTTCCCGCCATAAGGTCCACAGCGGCGTTATCGTCGACGGCTATGGTGTCAGGAAACTTGTAAACGGCAACATTGTTCCCAGGCGTAGGAGCCTCGCCAGTTTTGAAATTTGCCGAAAAAGCCCCGTAAAGGGTTGATACAGAGGTCACGGCACCTTTTAGCTCCTGAGTACGATACTCGTCGGTATAGAGCTTAACCGTAACGCTCGCTGTCTTCTCATCAATCGCAATCGGCGTTGGCGTCGTTGCATCCTCGGCGCGCACTGGGGCTGCACCGTGAAAAACAGCGGCGGTGAGGCTAATCAAAATGAAGATCAGGGCCGCCATACCCAGCGACCGTGAGCGGTGTGCGTCCATAGTTGTCCCTTAATTCCTACAACACAGTGTGGAATACGGCGAATCGTCGGATCGAACACAAACCCCAACATCTACGAGAACCTACCTGGCGCATTGCAAGAACCCATTGGGGGGCAACTTCTAAGACGGTTCGTCTATGCCACAATGCATAAAATACAATATAGACACCAGTCATGTAAACCGCTGGTAAAGAGGTCTTTTAATGTAATACCAGTTGATTTTTATCTGTTAACGGTTTTGTATCAAAGCGGTAATATCCTGTGGAATTATGTATATGTTTAAACAACTTAACTTTGACCAGAAAGCCGATCGGAGGGGATAACCGCCCCCACTGTGGTGCAAACGAACCTTTCCCCTTGCACCAAAAAGGGCGCCGACCATCGCGGTCGGCGCCCTTTCTCGTTAGACGTTATAAAGCCCAGCGCTTATTTGTTGACCTGACCGGCGCGGACGGCGGCCTTTTTGCGGTCGGTGGCGTTGAGCAGACGCTTGCGCAGGCGGATGTTCTTGGGAGTGATCTCCACCAGCTCGTCGTCGGCGATGTACTCCAGCGCCTCCTCCAGCGAGAAGGTGCGAGGCGGCACCAACTGCACGGAGATATCGGAGGTCGAGGAACGCTGGTTGCCCAGGTTCTTGGTACGGGCGATGTTGACGACCATGTCGCCGGCCTTGCTGCGCTCGCCCACGATCATGCCCTCGTAGCACTCGGTGCCCGGCTCAACAAACAGCTGGCCGCGCTCCTGCAACGTACCCAGAGCGTAGGCAACGGCCTTCTCGGTGGTCATGGAGATCATGGCGCCGTTCTGACGGTTACCGATCTCGCCGGCGTAAGGACCATACTCCAGGAAGGTGTGGTAGAACACGCCCTCGCCGTGGGTGACGTTCATGATGCGATTCTTAAGACCCATGATGCCGCGGGTCGGGATCTTAAACTCGAGGTGCGTCACGATGCCCGAGGTATCCATGCTCGTCATGATGCCGCCGGAGGTACCGAAGACCTCAACAACCTTGCCCGAGTACTCGTCAGGGCACTCGACGACGGCCTGCTCGACAGGCTCCATCTTGTTGCCGTTCTCGTCCTTCTTAAACAGGACGCGGGGACGGCCGACCTGGAACTCAAAGCCCTCGCGGCGCATGGACTCCATCAGGACGGACAGGTGCAGAATGCCGCGGCCCGAGACCTCGACGCCGCTCTTATCCTCGAGCTCCTCGATCTTCATGGTCACGTTGTTCTCGGCCTCGTTGAACAGGCGCTCCTTAAGCTGACGGGCACCCACGATGTCGCCGTCGCGACCGACGAGCGGGGAGGTCGAAGCCTCGAAGACGATGGACAGGGTCGGCGGGTCGATCTCGATGGGCTCGAGCTCGACGGGGTTCTCGGGGTCGGTGTAAACATCGCCGATATCGGTGCGGTCAATACCCACGACAGCGGCGATATCGCCGGCGCCGACTTCCTGGCACTCGGTGCGGCCCAGGTAGTCGAAGGTAAAGAGCTGCTTGACGGTGGCGGTAGCGCTGGAGCCATCGTTCTTGACAACCAGGATCTGATCGCCCTGGTGAATGGTGCCAGAGTACACGCGACCGATGCCGATACGGCCAACGAAGTTGGAGTGGTCGATGGTCACGCACTGCATGGCCAGCGGGGCGTTCTCGTCAACCTCGGGCGCGGGCATGTCGTCGATGATCATATCGAGCAGCGGATACATGTCCATGTTGCCGTCGTTGGGGTCAAGACGGGCAAAGCCATTCATGGCGCTGGCGTAGACCACGTGCTCCATGGCGAACTCAAGCTGGTCGTCGGTGGCGCCCAGGTCGGCCATGAGGTCCAGGCAGTCGTTGTAGGCCTTCTCGGGGTTAGCACCCGGACGGTCGATCTTGTTGATGACGATCATGATTTTAAGGCCGGTGTCGATAGCGTGACGCAGCACGAAGCGGGTCTGGGGCATGGGGCCCTCAAAAGCGTCGACCAGCAGCAGGGCGCCGTCGGCCATACGCAGCACGCGCTCGACCTCGCCACCAAAGTCGGCGTGGCCCGGGGTGTCGATGACGTTGATCTTAACGTCCTTGTACTCGATAGAGATGTTCTTGGCGAGAATCGTAATGCCGCGCTCACGCTCCTGGTCGTTGGAATCCAGGACGCGGTCCTCGACCTGCTGGTTGGCACGGAAGGCGTCCGTGGCACGCAGGAGCTTGTCGACCATCGTCGTCTTGCCGTGGTCGACGTGAGCGATGATGGCGATGTTCCTCAGATTGTCTACGCGCATGTAGTTCCCCTATCTTCTATCTATATACAACCGGCACGCGTATGCGACCCACCCAGCAATGCAACGCTCGGCGGGAATATTGAGCCTTTTACCGAAAACTCGTTTATTTTAGCGATTTTAGATGAGAGGGGTTTCCTCACCTGCAGGTTCAGGGTCGCTCCACATAAAACCATCGCCGGCGCCCATGCCCTCATACAGCACATATGCCGAAAAACCGCTCTCGAGCGTGGTTTCGAAGAAGCTCACGAGCAGAGCATCGTGATAGCCGCCGTCAATCTCGACGCAGCCGGTGTAGCCGATGGCATAGCGGGCGATACGGCCCAGGCCCTCGTCCTTAAGACCCATCTTGTGCTCGGAAATAAAGTTGGTGGCCGCCTCCAGGCACGCCTCTTCGCCGTCCTCGTCGAGCGCCGCCAGATATCGGTTGGAAGCAGCGTCCTCAATCGCCACAACTACGCCCGGATTCTCGCCGGCGGCAAGGTCGTCCAAGAACGCACCAATCAGGTCACACACCATGGCGTCGAGCTCGGCGGAGACGTTACCGGCGTCCTGCATATCCTGTGCCATCTTTAGACCTTCCCATCGAGTCTGGCGTCGTTACAGTTCCTGTGCCTCGGCGGCGATCCTGGCGGCAGCGTCGCGGGCGCGCATCATATCCATCGCGCGCTTGTCGAGCACCTTGATCTGACTGGTCAGCATTACCGCGTCGACCACACCCCAGATCACCAGGCCCGTAGAGATCGAAAACCCAAGCGCACCAACTGTACCACGAAGGCGCGAGCAGATTGCCGCGACAAGGGCGGAGATGACAACCATCTTGATAAACGAGCCGCGGCGTTCGCGAAGCGTGCGGGCCTGCGTCACATAGGCAATACGCGCCGCCTCAGAAGCCTCAGAGCGCATCTGGGCCTCGCGCGCGATAGCCGCTGCCTCGGCCGACATGCCGCCGGCCATCAGCGAACGCTCCACAACCTGGCCGCCCCGCATTTAGAAATCATCAGGGGAGAGCGTATGGACGAACTCGTCGAACTTCTCGAACTCCTGCTCGTCGTCAACTTCCTCGGCATGGGCAGAAACGGTGCCCAGGCGATTCATGATGTCGTCCTCCACAAACATGGGGGCATTGCTGCGCACGGCAAGGGCAATGGCATCACTGGGGCGGGCGTCAATCTTGAGCTCGTCACCATCGGCCAGTACGACGATCGTCGCGTAGAACACCGGCGGCTCGGCGCGAACGATCTCGATGCGCTCGAGCTTGGCGCCCAGGGCGCTAACAGTATCGAGCAGCAGGTCATGGGTAATCGGGCGCTCGGCGCGACCGCTATCGATGCCGCGGCTGATGGCAGCAGCTTCAAACGAACCAGTCTGAATGGAAAGGGAGCGCAGTGGCGCGGGCGAGTCCGATTTGCTGCAGCGCTCGCGAAGCACGATAAGCGATGGCACGGGACCGGCGGCCATGACGATGGTCTCTATGTCGACACGAACCATGGAACACCTCCGGTACGTAGCGGTTAACACGCGGCAGCTCGACCGCATTGAATAGCTATACTACCCAAACTTTCGCACAGCACACAAAACCAAAATGAGATTTATCGCAGACAAGAAAAAAGCCCCGAGGCAACGCCCCAGGGCTCTTCACAGTTTTGATGGTGGACCTGACAAGATTCGAACTTGTGACCTCCCGGTTATCAGCCGGACGCTCTAACCAACTGAGCTACAGGTCCAT
>PPYF01103910.1_pt1 | contig 10036 bp, 7 predicted proteins | sample 1559871 | NCBI WGS metagenome assembly PPYF01 (sample SAMN08240021, study PRJNA423297) | Human gut metagenome, whole genome shotgun sequencing project. | reverse complement strand
ACCCAAAACAAAATCATTGAGGATTTGAAAAAACTAAAGTCTGCGATTAGTAAACAGGCATTTGCTCAAAAGCCTAATGGATGGAATAGATTAGACACTTTGTTCTCAAAAGGTAAGGCTGGCGGCACTCCAACTTCTACAAATAAAGAATACTATAATGGAGAAATACCATTCTTGAGTATTAACGATATAACAAAGCAAGGTAAGTATGTCCGATACACGGAAAATCATTTGAGCCGAAGTGGATTAGAGAACTCTTCGGCATGGGTGGTTCCAGAGTATAGTTTAATAATATCAATGTACGCATCGGTTGGCTTGGTAACTATAAATGAAGTACCTATTACTACAAGCCAGGCAATGTTTGCGATGCAGCTCAGAGACAAAGATTTATTGGATTATCTGTACTACTACTTGTCATATTTTAAGTATCGCCACATCCACAAATATCTTGAAACTGGTACACAAAGTAATATTAACGCTGATATTGTTCGCGGAATAATGATTCCAACTTATGGACATAGTCGCAATATGAAAATTGCGTCAACACTGCAAGGCATTGATGCGAAAATCGACAATGAGTTATCAGTTCTTAAACTATTCAATAGGCAAAAGAACTATCTTTTGTCCCAGATGTTTATATGAACATCTGGGTAAGGAGATATTGCTTCTGCATGGTTAACAAGGTTAGTCTTCGCAGCTCATTAATGATGCACTCATCGTATGAATGTAGTATTTTTGCAGCAAAAAGAATGTTATTGCCATTTGAGGAATACGGTAACACATAGTTTTCTACATCCCCTTTACCAATATTCATTTGGGCAGCACCTTGACCACAAGCTATCATACTATTCTCAAATCTTTGAGAAGATAGAATTTGATATAGGAACTCTTGATTTACATTTTTCGCAAGTTGTAACAAACCAACTCGTTGGTTGAGTAAATAGTTCCCATTCTTACAAAGAGAAACACGCCCAACATTACCCGTAAGAGATATTAAAATATCTCCTTCTTTTAATACTTGGTGGTCTTGTATATCGTTCGGCAAGTTGATTATGCAATTGCAATCTTCATCGTTTATATATCGCTCGCCAGGCACATTTGTTATTGTGAGGATTTTCCATTTGCCCAGTGCATTATACTTGCCACTCTGGAATGCGTAACCATTTTTCAATGTCGCAATATTCGACAAGCATATAGTAGTTTCTAACAAATCTTTTCGTGCGAACAAATATTTACTAATCGCAGACATTTCCGTTATTCAATCCTTAATCAAAGGACTTGTTGACGAATTGATGACAGTTCTTTTGAAAGGAAAACTTTATCCGTTTTCTTCTTTCTATATTAAAGCTGGTGAAGGTGGCACTCCGACGACATCGGTAGTTGAATATTATACAGAAGGCACAATTCCATTTATTAAGATTGAAGACTTGTCTTGTAAATATCTGACAAATAATAAAGACTTTATAACAGAACTGGGTATGCAAAAATCATCAGCATGGCTTATTCCATCAAAGTCTGTTATATACTCCAATGGTGCTACCATAGGTGCAATATCTATAAATGAATATCCAGTTTGTACCAAGCAAGGTATATTGGGCATTGTTCCGAACACAAATATCAATGTAGAGTATTTGTATTTGCTGATGTCTTCTTCTTACTTCTCAAAAGAAATAAGCAGAATTATTACAGAGGGAACAATGAAAACTGCATATCTTAAGGACATCAATCATATCAAATGTCCTTTACCATCTATGGCACAACAAAAGAATATAACAAACTTAACATCCTCAATAGAGGAAAAACTGTCTATAGAACAGGAACTTTTAAGGTTCTTGAATTTACAGAAACAATATCTATTGCACATGATATTTATATAAACAACATACGCAGCAGGTAAGATTTTTGTGCGCTTAGTGATATAACAAGGTTTTGTTCCACAACTAACTTTTGCTCGATGTTATGTAGCAATGATGCAATCCTTATTCGCTTTTCAATGGATGGATAGAATAATTTTGCCTTCCCATAATCTTTGAAGTAGATGTGAGGGATAGCCATTCCTGTTATATATGGAGTGAAATTGAACGCCATAAGTGCATAATACAGGTAAAGAATTGAGTAGTTTTCTTTGGCTGTTAGATAGTTGAGTGTTCCAATTACAGAAAAATGGTCATTAACATACGACAAAGAACCAACACCGGAACCATCTTTGACTATTAAAATTGATTCGCCATTATAAGCATAGTTGTTGGTATAGCCAATAAGTCCAGTTGCACCATATACAGGATATGAGCCAGTCACAGATACGCAATTTTCTTGCAATGTGGATGAATGGCATTCAAGGCAATCACACTCAATGATTTTGTTTTGGGTTGCTATTCGTTCGTCAATGAGAGATAGAAATTCAGCTATTTTTCTCTGTTCCTCAATTGATGGAAAATATAATGATATTTTGGATAATCCTTCCTGCCCAATATTGAAATGTTGTGCTCCTGCTCCCATTCTGCAAGTTCTTTTGCGCGCTAATGGCGTAGCAAGCAAATACTTAAAGAACAAAGGATCATAATTGCCGATTTTACGACCACGAATAACAAAGCCTCCATAAATGGCGGTACGATTATCCATGTACACATTAGCTCGTCCAACATCCTCCAATGTTTCTGAGCTACGTTGGAATAGCAAATCTCCGTCTTTCACTCCGAAACATTCTATTTCTTTTTCAGTAGCATTGACCTTGCCACGAATATTGTCATAATTGATAACTCCTTCTGAAAGAATATCCATCACCGAAATGAATGGTAGTCCACTTCCAATACGTTTAGCGTCTGGATTAAGACCATTCTTGAACTCCAAATATTCAGAAAGCGTATGCTCTTCCCACTCTCCACTAAACTCCGGAAATCTCAAATGGGGAACATTGAGGACTTTATTTTCGTTATTATCTGCCATAATCATTATTCTTTATCGGGATTGATATCAAACGGCAACAATTTGTCACCATCATTAAACCGGTCGAAATCGGAGATAAACGAACGGTCTTGAATCACTTTATATTTTTCATACTCACCATACGCCTTCTCTCGTGCCTCTTCTTGAGAAACTTTACCGGCCGAATCTTGTGCTTGATAGTCCATTGTAGCAAGAAACTGTTCAAGACGCTGCTTCCAGTCTGCCATCGTTGTAATGATATGGCGTTGAGCACGCTGTTCTGCAAATTCAAGAAATGCGTTAGTTACGCCGTTGAGTTCTGAAACCTCTTTGTCAGACAAGTAGTTCTTTGCTACAATCGTATCAGATTTCTGTACTCTGCCATTGGGAGCTTTTTTCCAAGTAGTCAGTCCCATGTGCGGCATTTCCGAGTCGGCACGTTCATATACTATTTCGGCAGCAGTACGATGAGTTACAGCCAAGTGCATCATGTTTTGCACCATCTTGAAGAACAATTTGGTACAATCCGACTTCGGGTCGTAATCCGCACTGCATTCGGCATAGATGTCTGTTATCTTTTGGTAGTATCTGCGCTCTGAGGTACGTATCTCACGAATACGCTCCAGTAAATCGTCAAAATAATCTTTGCCAAAATGTTTTCCCTGCTTCAAACGTTCATCATCAAGCGCATATCCTTTAATAATAAACTCCTTCAATACAGATGTAGCCCAGATACGGAACTGGGTGGCTTGATAGCTATTGACACGATAACCTACCGCAATAATAGCATCCAAATTATAGAACAGAGGTGTACGTTCCACATCCCTTTTTCCCTCTGATTGAACTATCCCAATTTTTCGGATAGTTGCCTCTTTTGTAAGCTCGCCTGTTTCGTAAATCTGACCAAGATGATAGTTGACAGTCCGTACATCCACCCCGAACAAATCGGCCATACGCTTTTGTGACATCCAAAATGTTTCACTGTTGAATATCACTTCTATTCGTGCCTCGCCTTGCGCCGTTTTATACAGCAAAATGTTAGAACTCAACGAATTTTGCATCAATTCGTTTATCGAAATTGTTCGAGTAAAATAATCGCGAGCTTGTTGTACCAACACTTTTTTGACATTGGCATTTTCGGCAACAATCATACATGCCATACGAGACAGACGGAAGATATTGACCTTACGGAATGAACCGCTTCCAATCCTTACCATATCAACCGCTTGGTTGAAATGGTCGTCTACATTCATTCCTTTTTCACCTGCCACCTTGATAGCCTTGTCTATGACTCTTTGGAATTTCCAATAAGCCGAATAGCCCATAGCAGCGCACAGGTCGCGAGAACTCCAGTATTCGTTTCCGCCCTCATCCTGACGGCGTATATTGTCGAATGATGGACGCATTTCGGGGATGTTGTCTATCTCTGCCATAGTGTAATTATTCAACCAGTCCCAATTCTTTCAAATAGCCTTCTATCTCCTTATCCAGTTCGGCTCGCTTGGCTTCCAATTCCTTTATTTCAGCCATGACTGCTTTGATGTCAATAGGCTCTTCTTCCTCAAAAGTATCGACATAACGAGGAATATTCAGATTATAGTCATTTTCGGCAACCTCCTGTAACGTAGCGAGGTGACTGTACTTTTCAATTTCCTTGCGGTCACGGTAGGTTTCTACAATCTTCTGTATATGCTGAGGGCGGAGTTTGTTTTGGGTCTTGACCTTTTCAAACTCTTTGCTGGCATCAATGAACAAGATATTATCGTCTTCCTTACGGCATTTCTTCAATACGAGAATACAGGTCGGAATGCTTGTACCATAGAAAATATTGGCAGGCAGCCCGATAATGGCATCAATATAGTTTTTCTTCTCTATCAGGAAACGGCGTATAACGCCCTCTGCATTCCCTCGGAACAGAACTCCGTGCGGAGCAACGCAAGCCATCGTACCACCTTCATTGAGGTGATGAACCATATGCAGAATAAAAGCATAGTCGGCTGTTTTCTTAGGTGCAAGTCGTCCTGCTTTACTGAAACGGTCGTCGTTGTTGAATTTGTCGGCAGCACTCCATTCGGCAGAGAACGGAGGATTTGCAACCACTGCATCGAACTGCATATCATCGAATGCGTCCCATTCAAGCGTATCGCCATTCTCTATTTTGAAGCTGCTGAATCGGATACCGTGCAGCAACATATTCATTCGGGCAAGGTTGTAAGTAGTCGGATTTTTCTCCTGTCCATAGATATATGCCGCCTTACCGATACTTGCTGCACGGAGCAATAGTGAACCACTACCGCAAGTAGGGTCGTAAACATTACGCAAACGGTTATGCCCAAGAGTAACAATCTCCGCCAATATGCGGCTGACCTCTTGCGGAGTATAGAACTCACCGGCTTTCTTGCCTGCACCGGCAGCAAACTGACTGATCATATACTCATAAGCATCGCCCAAAATATCAATCTCCTGAGAGGCCTCCACTCCGAATTTTATATCATCAAGTGCAAGCAGAACATTGCTTATAAGCGTATTCTTGTCATCGGTTGTCTTTCCGAGCTTAGGGGAAGCAAGGTCAATATCCGAAAACAGACCACCAAAATCCTCTTCGCTGTCACGTCCGAGCGTACTATCCTCAATGCGTTTCAATGAGCGTTCCAGCATCGGAAGGATATTTTCTTTCCGCTTGATAGTTTCGATTACAGACGAAAACAAGAATTTCGGTTCAATGAAATAGCCTATATTTTCCAAGCATTGGTTCTTGACCTCTTCCTGCAATTCCGCAGCATCCGAATCGGTCATTTCCCATAATTCCTTGAATGTAACTTCATCATCCTCCAATGCACTGTTGGCGTATGTTTCTATCTTCTCCGACAGGTATTTATAGAAAATGAATCCCAAAGTAAAATACATAAAATCGCTTGCCGACATATTGCCGCGCAAACGGTTTGCGACCGCCCAAAGCTGGTCACGGAGTTTCTGTTGCAGTTCTTCACTCATATCCTTATTGCTCTATATTATTCTGTATTACATCACTTTCCGGCAATGGTATATTGCTTTCAATTATACTTCTCAGGTCATCCAGCACTTTCCCTTTATATGAGAAATATTTTGCCCCTTGATATGCACCCGATGTATTCCGTTTCTCTTCCGGCATAAACGTACCGACAAAAGGGGACAATTTATAAATACGACCTTGATATTCAACGGAATCATCGCTTGCCACCTTGACTTCTGTATTCGTAGGCATGAAGGTAACACATTCCCCTATTTTAATACCGACCATGCTGAATTTGAAACGCCCTCGCTTTACGGTTCGCTTCTGCACGACAGGCAATGAATCTTTTTCGTTATGGCAAACCGGTTTATTATCTACATAGACCGTAACAACCGCATCATCAATCATCTTGGCTATGTCATTGAATATATCCAAAGCTATTTGCGGCGGCACATTGAAAAACTCCCGATTCTGACGAATACGCAAATCCGTCAACCGATCAATAGTCTTGTGTACATGCTTTTCAACATCGTTATATTTGACCGTCTGAATGGTTGCATAAATCTCAAAAGGCAACGGAACAGCCGTGTTGTCAAGTTCCTTGGAACGTATATCTACAGGCCGCGCACTTTTACCGATTTTGACCCAATCCTCACGAAAACTTGGATTAGTCAAGATATACACATATCCGGGTTCATTTGTCTTTACCATATCAGTATTTCTTTTAATCCCAACTGAAAGTGCGTATGATATTACGCAATCTGTCTAAAATCCTCGTCAACGCCTTTCTCGTCTTTATCAATCCGAGATGCTTCTCTTTCAATGCCTTTTGTATGATTTCTGGCTGCTCTTTTTGCAGATAATCATATTCTTTAAGGAAATGATTCAATACTGATGACGATATTTTCTCTTCCTCAGCCAATGAGTTGACGGCATTTTCTCGTTCAACAGCAATATAGCGGTTCAACCGTTCTTCCAAATCGCTTGTACCGTCAGCCTTGCCTCGCTGCATCATGAAATTTTCCTTATCGTCATCCACATTCTTTTGAATGAAGCCATCAATAAGTTTTGCCTTGCTGCGCATTTCAGCATCCTTAATCATCGTGTCAATGATATTCTGGCGGCGTTCCGCGTAATCGGCACTATATGGGTCAAGTTCTGCAATGAGTTCAAGGATATATGCCACATTGATAATGTCGCTATGTAGGAGTTCAAGGCAGAAATCCACATCACCGAGGTCTCCGTCATCCGGAACATCTGTATCATCATCCGGTTTGGGTGACGGTGCTGGAACAACGAGTGCAAAAGTATCATGGATATCAAGATACTTACTTCTGAAATCCATAAATTGCTGTTCCGTCATGCCGAGATCATCAGACTCTTCATTATAATCCTCGTATATCTGTATTTCAGCATGTTTACGGATAATATCACGGAACGCCAAAACAAACTCTTTCTTAGCTTTTTCACTCTGCAAAAGGTCTATACAATTTGTGTCCGGATATTTCTTCAAAAAATTGGTAGCAAGCTCCTTGTATTCCTGTTTGACTTCTTCAAACGGAGGTCGCACTATTTCTTCCGGATTGTTACTGTTGCTGAACAATTTGATAGCGGTATCAACATTGCTTTTCAAATCACGGAAACACACAATCTTTCCGAAGCGTTTCTTTTCATTCAGCACACGGTTTGTCCGGCTGAATGCCTGCAACAAGCCGTGGTATTCCATATTCTTGTCTACATAAAGCGTATTGAGTTTCTTGCTGTCAAAACCGGTAAGGAACATTCCGACGACCAGACAAAGATCAAGCGGCCTCATATCAACTCGCTTCTTTTTCATACGCAGGTTGATGTCATCGTAATATGCACGGAAGTTCTCTGTCGTAAACGATGTCCCGAACATTTCATTGTAGTCATCCATGATGGCTTGCAGTTCATCAACCTCACCGGCACTGTCATTCAGATAAGAACCTGTACCCATTCCTGTCAGATCATCATCTTGACTTCCATTGGCTGCATAAGTAAAAACTGCACCTATACGAATCTTGGGATTCAGTTCCTTGAATATCTTGTAATAACGGATAAGCATCGGTACGGACTGTACAGCAAACAATGCATCGAACTCTCCGTCAAATGTTGACTTATTGAAATTATTAAGGATGAATTTAGCGATTTCCGTCATGCGATTAGTACTGCCGTTCTGCACTTCCTCACTGCCATGATAATACTCTACAAGGAAACCGAGAACATTTTCATCGGCAATGGCATCTTTAATCAGATAGCGATGCAGGCAGTTGCCGAATACCTCTTTGGTCGTATGCCCATCAACTGCATTTTCTGTAAAAATAGGAGTTCCGGTAAAACCGAATATCTGGGCATTATCGAAGAATTGCATAATCTTCTTATGACTCTCCCCGAAGTGACTGCGGTGGCACTCATCAAATATCATCACGATACGGGAGTGGCATATCGAATCTATCTTGCTGCTGTACCATATCTTACTTACGGCAGCATTGAGTTTCTGAATAGTGGTAATGATAATCTTGGAGTTACTATGCAGCCGTTTTACCAGTTCATCCGTATTGTCCGTACCGTCAACAGCTCCCGGTTCAAAGGCTTCATATTCCGACTGCGTTTGTGTGTCAAGGTCATGACGGTCAACAACGAACATTACCTTATCTACATCATCCAACTCCGAAACAAGCTGTGCTGTTTTGAATGAAGTCAAGGTTTTTCCTGCGCCTGTAGTATGCCAGATATAACCGTTATCGTTGGAGTTCTGTACCCGATCCAATATCTTTTCTACAGCATAAAACTGGTATGGGCGAAGTACCATCAAGCATTTATCCCCTTCATGCAATACGATATATTTTCCGATAATCTTACCGAGCGTACACTTTTCCAAGAAAAATACAGCAAACTTATCCAGTTCATTGAATGGCAGATTTGCCGCATCCGTCCAGTTGAACGTGAATTTATATCCACCATTGGGATTATTGGCGAAATAACGAGTATTTACGCCATTGGAGATAACAAATAGCTGAATATAGTCGAACAGCCCATGAAAGGATGTCTTATGATAGCGTTGTATCTGATTGTATGCCTGCTTGAGTTCTACACCCCGACGCTTCAATTCAATCTGAACCAGAGGGAGGCCATTGATAAGAATCGTCACATCATAGCGACACTTCTTTCGTCCCTCCACCGTAATCTGATTCGACACCTGAAACTCGTTCTGACACCATTGTGTACGATTAAGGAATTCCACCCAAATACGCTGCCCGTTCATCGTGTCAAGAGGATATAGGTCACGAAGTTTCTTAGCCTTTTCAAAGCGAGTACCACCTTCCAGATATATCAATATCTTCTCAAACTCTTCATCCGTAAATGAGTTACGACCAACTTCCGCCAGCTGTTTCTTGTTGTGAATTTCCAACTGCCGCTTGAAGTTGGCATAAAGATTATCTTCTTCGGTAATCTGGACATACTCGTAGTCCATTTGCCGAAGTGTGGCTATAAGTCCGGCTTCCAATGCCGCTTCGCTCTGTATTGACATATTCTTTCCCTACTATGGTGTTATTACTTATTTATTCCAGCTTGTAGTATTTTGATACCTAATGCATTTTCTATTTTGCACAAAGTTTCCAATGACAGATTCTCGCGACCTTTCAACACCTTGGATACATATTGCTGGGTGCAGTTCATTTTCTCAGCCAACGCTCGTTGTGTCATGCCAAGTTCCTCCATTCGGTTTGACATGGTTGCAGCTATAGCCTGCGAATGGCAAACCCAATCTTCGCTTTTGCATTCCACTGTTTCCTCTTTTACTTCCAGTGCGTTGTCTATCTTATCTTCTGCCATTGTATGCATCAAAAATACCTTTGCCTTATTTGGTAAGCAAAGGTACTATAAATAATTGAGATGACACAACTTTCAGGTTGTTAATCGGTTCTTTTTTGCGCTAAGAATATTCTTATTTAATTGCTGTTACTCTTAAATCATATCTACGGCTACCCGTGTCAAGATCGACATCATACTCTTTCAGTCCTTTTTCAACTGCAATCTGATGTAATTCTTGCTTATCCTTTTGTGATATATCTGGACCATAATATATTGCTTTCA
>PPYF01069811.1_pt1 | contig 10037 bp, 6 predicted proteins | sample 1559871 | NCBI WGS metagenome assembly PPYF01 (sample SAMN08240021, study PRJNA423297) | Human gut metagenome, whole genome shotgun sequencing project. | reverse complement strand
TCTAATGTGTATTAATATCTTTATACCATTGTAGTTTTGTATATTCTTCATTCAAGTCATTAAGTTCTCTCTGCATGATAAAAGTGGTCATACCTGAAAAGGCGGTGATAGGGAATGTTCCTTCTTCCGTAGCATAAAAAGGAGTATTTCTTTTGTAAACCACACATTGGCTGATACACTCTTGAAGTGCATTGTATGTATTTTCATCTGATAATGATTGATAATATTGAGCGAAATCAAAAAAATAGAATGGGGCTTTTAAAACTCCATCATAATTTTGAAGGTTACCGACCGGGAGAAAAGAGCCGGATGTTTCTGTATTGATCTGTCGTATCAAATTCGCTAAATTTGATAATCCGGCAGTTTTTATTATGCTAATGGTAGCAGAACGTTTATCGCCTTCCATCAAATTCCAATAATGAAAATAATTTTCTGCAAATCTTTGCAAATCAGCATTTTCTTCAAGCAGACAGGAAATACTGCCGGTATAGATAGGAGTAAATCCCGGAGATACTACTGGGGCAGAGGAAGCCATGATATATGCTGCTTTATTTCTTAATTCATAAGCCACCTCAATACCTGCCATATTACATGCTTCAAAGATTATGAATTCAAATAAATGGTCCGGGAGGGCCATGGCAAAATCTGTTATTTCCATTTCATTGTCATTATCGATGATGATAGACCGCGAGCCATTAACCAATGTATGTGGAGGAAGCCAGCCACTGCCATGGGAAAACACGATTAGACCGTAGCTTTTAGCAGGATAAAGCCGAGTTACGTCGTTTATAACTCGTTTAAGCACTTGGGGGGAGGCTGAGTTTTCTTGGTCATAGGTATGTATGGTAATATAGCCTTTCTCACTTTTTCCATCAATTTCCATCAATCGTGGAGAGTCCTTAAATGGTGTATCCTGATACACTATTATATTTCCATCTGTCCCGTCTTCCCATCCATTTTTAATTTGAACAAGTTTGTCATAGGTTTCGGCATCAAGATTATTATCTCCTCCCAGATAAACCAATAGTGTCCGTGCAGGTAAAACAACAGGGGTGTCATTTTCTTTATGACAGCCACATACTAATAACAGAAAACAGACAGCATATATATACTTCATACACAATATAATTGGATAAACGATTATAAAAACTAAAAGAGGGGAACATTTTGCCCCCCTCTTTTTTTATAAACAATGAGCGTATTAATTACTTGTCATTGTGCTTCTTAACTTGGATTTGGATAGTTCCAACAGAATGTCCAAGACCATTCTTCCAAGTATGGTCGCAGATACCGCCCCACTTGTGATTTACACAAACTTCTACATCAATAGTAAATGGTTGAGCAATATCTTCACCATTGTTGATCCATGTGATAGTCTGCTTAGCATTATCAAGTTTGATCTTCTTCATGTTTTCAGCATCCAGTTCACTTCCGTCAGCAAAGTATGCCTTAGAAACCTTGAAGTTAACAGTTGTATTAACATCGAATACATTATGGTCAACTACCAGTTTCTTTGACCAACCAGCTTGATCACCTGTCTGAACCAAAGTATTATTCTTAGCCATATCTTTGTGATCATAGATAACATGGTTGTTATTGAATTGTGCCTGAGCACCTTCAGACCACAGATAATCTGACAAGAAGAATGCATCCTTCAATGATACTGTATTTTCAGCTTCCTGATACTTGTCATACAAAGGACCTGCTTCGTAAGCGTGGAATACCATCGGAGTTACAAATGCAACTTCAAATTCATCGATAACCACTGTAGAACGTCCATTTTCAGGAGCAGGAGCACCAGTATAAGTAGTAGTATGATCTTTGGCCCAAGGAGTATTGTTTACCATATTGATAGTATCGCAAGAGAAGTTATTGTAATCTTCTTTAGCATACTTGTTATGAGCATTGGCTTCCTTGTTGCAAGTACCATACAATCCGTCAACATCTTCATTGAAGCTTACTACGGCACGCATTTTGATCTTCTTCAAATCCTTAGCGTCAGCAGCATTGATCCAAGCACGTCCTTCGTCTGTAGCCTCCAAAGCGATATACCACTTGTTGTCTTTACCTTGATACAAACGGATGCCGGAATTGTGACCGTCAACTATCTTAGATGCGTTATTATGCTGGTCAACCAATTCGAATGACAAGGTAGCTCTAGCCCAATCCTTATCATGAGTCTGACCCTTATAAGGATTATAGTTGATCAAATCGAATTCGTCATTCAATGCTGCAACCATTTCATAAGTTTTAGGATCATCAAAGTTATCGTATCTACCGTGAGCAATGAAGTAAGAATCATCTACCCAGTTCAACTTAGTCTTTTCAGGAGCAACTACATCCGGATACTTCACATTGATAGTATAAGTAACATGGATGTCAGATAATCCCTTATGATCAGCATTTGGCTTGTATGTACCCTTAACAGTGTAAACGTCGTGATCGTCATGACGAGAGAATGCTGTATTCTTCACTGTAACGAACAACTGATTGTATTCTTCAGGTTTAAAGTTCGGATCTAATGAATAGTCTGCATTATCTTTTCCATCCCATGCATATACAGCGTGTTGTTTAGCCTCATCTGCTGTTGCAAATTCAGGAACGAAATCATAAGTCTTACGGAATTCGTCTTTACTCAACTGTACATCTTTATGGTTGAATATCTTATCCATATCCATGTCAAGAACTTGATTGATATGTTTCAGAGTGACGTCTTTTGTTTCTGTAATATTAATTTCAGGAGCAACAACTGCATTGCGTACAATGTGAATCTTGATGATTGCTGTTTTAACTACATTACCATTGTCTTCACCCGGTGCTACCAGTTTCACACGAACAATAGGAGTTCTGTCTATAGCAGCTGTGTGATTGGCATCTGTTTCTGCGCCCCAAATCGGGTCCGGAGTTTGTTTTACTGTAGCAACACCATCTTTGGTAACATCCAAATAACGTTTTGTCTGGTTAACGCCATCATAATAGAAGTCAACCGGTTCAAACACCAATGAATAGTCATCAAAACCATTCTCCATCAGAGGATACTGAGCGTCTTGGGCTCTACCCATACGTTTGTCAAAGAATGAAGTTACGATGTCCTTCAAATTTTTTGAATGTCCATCACCTGTATAGTTCAATTCTACAACAATACGTTCTGCATCATCTTTAGATTCAGCATCTCCTTTATATAACTGGTTTTCAGCATTGGCTTCGAACTTAGCTTTATCTGCTTGATAAGCCTTCAATTTAGCCTCTTCAGTACCGGTCGGATTCAAGGTGTTAAGATAATATTCATCTTTGATGAATTCTCTATAATTTACCTTGTTAGGAGCAATTGCATTTTTAATCTGAGCAGGAGCGTTAGTTTGGTCAAATGCATCAGCTACTTTAACCAAATGTACGTTTTTCTGCAAAATTACTTCATGCTTGGCGGGAACAAAATCAGAATGAACGATTTGGTCATTGTTCTTAATTCTCAATGAATATACTGTTCTTTCGTCCAGATTAGATTGTTCAGCAAAAGCCCAGTCCTTTACACGGAAGTTTAACATACCATGTCCTTCTTTATAAGATTCAACGGTAATTTTTCCATCAGTGTACAGTTTTTGTCCAGCGTTGAACAATTCCCAATTCTTGTTATTCGTATTGTAGTTCCATATTTCAGCAGTATCACGAACAAATCCTACCACTTCCATATCTTTGAATGATACGCTGTTAGGATTTACCTGATACTTCACGTCTGCCTTACCTGAGTAAACGATTTTAAATGTGCTAAAGTTATTTGTACCCCAATCTGCACCTGTAATCTCTGTTTTACCTGCCACACTATCAGTAACGATGGTAGGGAAATGGATTCTGGCAGCTTCACCTTCAGAAAGGAAAGTAGGGATAAACTTAACTCCGCTAACTACAGAAGTAGCTTTAGGCATACTGATAGTCTTTTTAGTGCCATCAGCATAAGTAATAACTAATTCATAAGCTGATTCACCTTCTTCTACTGATACTACATAATCATCAGCAGAAGTACCTGGAGTACCCGGAGTACCTGGTTTGCCCGGTTCACCTTGTTCTCCTTTTGCACCATTGTATAATTTAATGGTCTCTCCATCACTGAATTTGATTTCATAACCACCATTACCATCAGTGAACGGAGTACAGCTTTCGACATATTTGCCTGAGCCTACTTTGTCTTCAAGGGCCTTGATTGCATCTTTCACATTGGATATTTCTTGATCCAAGCGGTCGATGTCGTCATCGTAATCCTTACAAGATACAAATGTTCCTGTTGAAGTGACCATAAGGGCTCCAAACAGGATTGCACTTAAAAATTTTTTGTTCATAATAGAAAAACTTTAAATTTATAAATTTAAAAACTCAAAATGTTATTGTTATAAAAGGACTTTAAATCTTTTTCTGTGTCCGGATGGTGCTTTATATAGGAACTGCAAGGGAGATGCGCCTACAATTTTATGAAATGCGGCATAAAAAACGCTTTGGGATGCAAAACCACACTTCCTAAAAAGAGAACGCTTGAAATTGCATCCGAAGTAGTTGTTCACCGCATTACTCAGGTAGGTCGTATTCGTGCCGACTATTGAACTAAACTTTTCTAAAGAGAGTTTTGAATCCAAATATACTTTTCTGATTTCTAGGTTATACAAAATGCTTTTATAGATCTCAAAATCAACTTTTCTTCCGGGCGCTCCTTTCTCGGTAGACAGTGTATTCCACTGCCGTTCTGCATCTTTAAACAGCTTTTCTTTCTGCGTTGTAGTAGAAAGCTCATTGCTTTGCGTTTGAAATAGAGCATCCATATTTTAGTCAGTTTCTATAATAGCCATAATTTCATCGGACAAAAGTACCCATTTTACTCTATTCTGCAAGACTTTCCACTAAAAATCTTTATAAAATACAGGAATATTTTAAGAAATAGGAATATCTCTATATTCTTTACCTTACAAACAACCATAGAAAGCCCCATAGACCTATTAAAACAAAACATTACTTTCACTATACACCTTAATATAATAGCATAAGTACGCCGAAGAAGTTAAACTTATAACAGTCAAAATATAGCTTAGTTTCTATAAAGCGGAATCCAGAACTTGTAAATTATCCCTTTATTCAACAAAACAAACCAGAAAAGAACAAAATAATCCAATATAAATATGTCATTCATTTTCTAATTAAGAATTATTCAAATTCCCTAAACATGGGATTTTTTTGTTCACCACTAAATATATTTTAACTAATATAGCTTACCGTATCACTTCTATTAACTAAAATAGAAAAAAAAGATATTTAACAATCATTTTTTACATTCATATAAAGACAATTTTTATCACCTTTACACATCTTATCTATATATTTGGCTACCTTTGGACAAAAGTCACTATATTTGCGTTTATGAAAACATATACAAGCAATCACATCATATTTTTTTCGCCTACACATACGTCTGCGAAAATAGCCCGTGCCATCGGAGAAAGTATAGGTATGGGCAGAAGAATAGAAATAGATCTCACTACGGATGAGAATAGTAGCCCGATAGAAATCAAAGATTCTATCACGATCATTGCAGTTCCTGTGTATGCAGGCAGGGTAGCCCCAATAGCATTGCAACGGCTACGAAGATTAAAAGGCAACAATGCTCCGGCTATCTTAGTCGCTGTATATGGTAACCGCGATTACGAAGATGCACTGGTCGAATTGAGAGATGAAACTATTCAATTGGGATTCACCCCACTGGCTGCCGGTGCCTTTATTGGTGAACACAGCTACAGCCGTCCTAATATGCCCATTGCAGAAGGCCGTCCGGATGTTACCGATTTACAGATTGCGGAACAATTTGGAAAAGACTGTCTGACAAAACTGGAGAAGGATGAAACATTATCCGATTTTTACCTAAAAGGAAACATACCTTATCGCTTTGTTGGCCCCTCTACTCCTGCCTCTCCAGTCTGCACTGAAGAATGCTTCGCCTGTGGCGAATGCATCGAAGTATGTCCTACTCATGCCATTGCTTTAAGCGATGAAGGAAAAATAGAAACAGAGATTACCAAATGCATCAAGTGCTGCGCTTGCGTAAAAGAATGCCCTAATGGTGCACGAGTTTTTGATACTCCTTACACCCCCATGCTACACCAAAAATGTGTGGCACGCCGTGAACCTGAACTATTTATATAATGAATAACAGAGATAAAAGAGTCCTGGTAGGAATGAGTGGCGGAATAGACAGCTCCGCCACGTGCATCATGCTGCAAGAACAAGGATATGAAGTGGTAGGAGTTACCATGAGAACGTGGGATGTCCCTTCCCGCTTTTCCACCCCCGGTCAAGATGAACCTGATGATGTACTGGAAGCAAGGGCCTTGGCAGAACGGTTGGGAATAGAACACCATGTAGCTGATGTGAGGAAAGAGTTCAAACAGATTATTGTAAAACACTTCATAGATGAGTATATGCAAGGAAGAACTCCCAATCCTTGTGTCCTTTGCAATCCGCTATTCAAAGAGCGAATTCTCTGTGAATGGGCAGACCAAACGAATTGCGCCCATATCTCTACCGGGCATTATTGCAGACTGGAAGAACGGAAGGGAAAACTGTATATAGTAGCGGGAGATGACCAAACAAAAGACCAATCCTATTTTCTATGGAAACTTCCTCAGGAGATACTTCAACGTTTTCTCTTTCCACTGGGAACTTATACCAAGCAGGAGGTACGGGAATATCTCCGACAAAAAGGATTCGAAGCGAAAGCCCGTGGAGGTGAAAGTATGGAAATCTGCTTTATAGAAGGGGATTACCGAAACTTTCTGCGTTCGCAATGCCCGGATATTGACACCCAAGTAGGACCGGGATGGTTTGTAAATAGCAAAGGAGTCAAGATAGGTCAGCACAAAGGCTTTCCTTATTATACAATAGGCCAACGGAAAGGATTGGAAATCGCTTTGGGGCATCCAGCATACGTACTACGCATCAATGCAGAAAAGAATACAGTCATGTTAGGAGATGCCGAGGAACTTAAAGCAGAATATATGTTGGTAGAGGACTATCATATCACAGAAATGCAGGATTTACTGCAATGCAAGGACTTGTCAGTACGTATCCGCTATCGCAGCAAGCCTATTCCGTGTCAAGTGCTCGTATTAGATGAAAAACAACTATTGGTCCGTTTCCTTTCCGAAGCATCCGCCATCGCTCCCGGACAATCAGCCGTTTTTTACGAGGGGAAACGAGTATTGGGAGGTGCATTCATAGCTTCACAGCGCGGCATCCGAAAAATTGCCGCAGATAACCAAGATAAATTTTAGATGATGAAAACATATATCGGATATCTTATTTTCATGTGCAGCTTATTATTATGCAGTTGCCAACAGACCACAAGCAATCCTCGTTTCTACGACGAGGGCGTATCGCAAGAACTGGCAACACTGCGCAAACAGGAGATTAAGGAGTTGAAGTATAAGCTATATTTCTCCATTCCTGAACAGAAATCAGTACCGGTAAATGGAGAGATTACCATTGAATTTAATCTGGATGCACCGCAAGAAATTATTCTCGACTTCAGAGAAAAGCCTGAAAAAATAAAATCGGTATCCGTCAATGGACAAACTGCCCGTTATGAATTCCATAACGAGCACATCATCCTACCTGAAAAAAACATAGTAGAAGGAAAAAATAATATCACGATCAAATTTATTGCCGGAAACCAGTCGCTAAACAGAAATGATGAATTTCTGTATACGCTATTAGTGCCAGACCGTGCCCGTACCTTATTCCCTTGTTTCGAACAGCCGAATCTGAAAGCCACATTTTCCTTACGACTGGATATACCAACAGAATGGAAAGCTGTTTCCAATACCTATATTACTAAAGAAGAAACAAAAGGCAACTGCAAAACAGTAACTTTTGCCCCAACTGAACCATTAAGCACTTATCTTTTTTCCTTTGTCACCGGTAAATTAGAACATCAAGAATATATAGAAGGTAACCGGAAAATCTCAGCATATTACCGCGAAACAGATTCTAAAAAGGTAGCTGATTTAGTAACGATGAACTGGTTTGATGATGTCTGGACTAAAGAGGTATTCGCCAATTATTTTGCAGCTCTGATTACCGAACCATTATTCCCGCAAGTCAATCACCAGCTGAATTGGATGAAGACTTATACAGCCGCATCCTTGTCAGAAGACCGTACACCCGGAACCACTGCTATCCGGCAACCGCTAGATAACCTTCAAAATGCAGGATTAATTTATGGACAGATCATTTATAACAAAGCTCCTGTCATGATGGTAAAACTGGTGGAATCAATGGGAAAAGAAGCATTTCGGGAAGGGATTCAAGAATATTTAAAAACTTACGCTTACGCCAACGCTACTTGGGATGACTTGATACAAATTCTAGACAGTAAAACAGAGCAAGATCTAGCCGCTTTCAGCGATGTATGGGTAAACCAAAAAGGAATGCCGATAATCAAATTCGAAATATCAGACAAACAGTTGACCATACATCAGCAAGATCCATATCAAAGAGGATTAAACTGGCCTCAAAAATTCAATATCACCCTTTGCGGAACAAGGGACACAACGATAGAAGCCAGTCTGACAGACAGTTTATGCCGTATTACGTTACCCTTTACCCCCACCCGTATTCTGCCCAATACGGACGGGAGAGGATATGGTTTGTTTGTTCCTGACAACAACAGTCTCCATTGGCTGCTGGAACATTGGCAAGAAATAGACAATGAAACAACCCGACAGGCAGTTTTAATGATGATGCATGAAAATTATCAAGCAAAAGGAATTCCGAATACTGCATGGATGAATGCATTACTCAACGGAATACATTGTGAAAAGAACCCGTTGATAGCTTCAACATTAACCAATTACCTGTCCTCTCCTCTGCAAGAGATATCTTCGGCAGAACGTGATAAAATAGAAAATGAGCTTTATAAACTCAGCCATTCTCATCCGATTCCTTCTTGTCGCATCCAGTTATTACGCCTTCTGATTACAGAAGCAGCAAGTCCGACTATGATTCAGTGCCTCTATTCCTTATGGGAAACCGAAAGAGTCCAACAATTAAATGAAAGAGATTACACTACATTGGCCTACGAACTGGCCTTGCGCATACCTGAGCAAGGAAAAGAAATACTTCAGACACAACGCCAACGCATCCACAATCCGGACCGTCTACGCCAATTCGATTTCATATCACGTGCGATGACTGCCGATACTTTAAAATTGGACAGTTTATTCCGATCTTTATTGCAAGCGGAAAACAGAAGGATTGAGCCTTGGGCGCATGGCGTAATGTACCCTTTTCATCATCGCTATCATAGTCCCAGTACATAGCCCCCAGCATCCCTTTCTGATGCAGGAACTGGCACTTGAATGCGATGGACTGGGCATTCTCATAATTAACGACCACATGTCCTTGCGAATTTATCATATAAGGAACTTGTGCCGCACTATCCCAACAACTCTGTAAAGAATCCAAAGCGATAATATGACGATAATCCAATAATTCTGGAGCTTCATTAGTCCCATGCCCATAGAACGGAATACCCAATACCAAGCGTCCGACAGGAAAACCTGCGGCAACATGGGCGGCAACCGCATCCTCGCAAGACCATTCCTCAGTCATTTCCGAACGGTACAAGGCCGAATGGTGATTAGGAGATTCCTCCATATCGTATGTCATGATATTGACATAATCCACATAAGGTTCGACAGCCTTTAAGTTGTAATATTTGGCACCTGCCTGTGTAGCAATGGTCAGCAGTTTGTCTTTACCGACAGCATGGCGTATATCCTTCATCAACAAAGAAAAGTTATCAGTATCTTCCGGCGAAAAAGATACACCGGCAGTTCCTATACCGGGATATTCCCAATCTATATCAATTCCGTCCAAATCAAACTGGTCTATCACCCGTTTACAATCTGCGGCAAACGCCATACGTGTACTATCTGTCTGTGCCATCTCACTAAACCGACTGCTTCCCCACCCGCCTACGGACAGCAAAACTTTCAAAGACG
>PPYF01612606.1_pt1 | contig 10040 bp, 17 predicted proteins | sample 1559871 | NCBI WGS metagenome assembly PPYF01 (sample SAMN08240021, study PRJNA423297) | Human gut metagenome, whole genome shotgun sequencing project. | reverse complement strand
CGGCCCCTTAGCTCAGTGGTTAGAGCAGGCGACTCATAATCGCTTGGTCGCTGGTTCAAGTCCAGCAGGGGCCACCAAACAAAACAAGGAGTTACGCTAAAAACGTAGCTCCTTTTGTTTTTCCGGGGATACTTCGGGGATACCGTGGAAAAATGTGCGCACCTCTTTTCATGCAGCGCCTTGAGCGTGATTTATAAAATACGTCACCACGCCCAGCACGTTCACGCCGTCCAGCGCCTCACCCTCGATCGCCTCCCCGTCGTCTGTAATCAGCACGCCGCCCAACACTTTGGCAAACTGATTTCGACCATCACTGTGAATCAATACCACGTTACCCCGGCGGACAATTAGCGCGATATCAATAACCGCGTAACCGGTGTTAGTCTCGATCACGCGCGTGTTATTTGTTGCGTTGCAATATCCGTCAACAGTAACGCGGCGCTCAACATAATCAGTAGCAGGTGAAGGAAATCCCACGTTAAAGCCCTCCGCCATAATTAAACAGCATGAAAATCCGGCGCTCTCCCTCTTCGGGGGACACATCACGAAACGTGGTGGTGTGAACCTCGATCCACTGATTGGCCTCCCGTAACGTAAAATTCCAGTTGAGCGCCGCCAGTTCGTGCACAAAATCCACGGTGCTGACCGTCTGGCGTCCGCTGGGTTCCCGTTTGATTGCGTTTCGAAAAGCGGTTTCGATATCGCTGCGTCGTGGCATGTTTCACCTCAAATGATAAATACTGTTTATATATACAGCATAATTTCAAAATGAGGTGCGTCAATCGCTATACACCAAAACCGCGCCATAATCTTCTGCCAGCCTTCATTGTCAGTTGGCGCTTTTATAGATTGTCTGGACAATTGGAGTTGTGGAGTTATCTGTTCTCCAGATATCAATAACCGTGAGATCGTTTTTATAAACAACCTCTGACGGCGCAAACCCCCCCCCCGTTATCGTTCCAGATTTTACTCACTCCTGTGAATATCAGTTTCAGCCCGTCCGGTGCGTATTGTTCCTGCACGGAGAGGGTCAGACGTAGCCGATAGATCGGCGACGCCTTGCAAAAATTAGATAAATCCACAGTGAGCGATGATGCAAAAGACGCGTTTGCGATCATGCTGACCATTTCTGTATCAATATTTTCAACAACGGCTGTATAAGCCCGTACACCAGACGACAACGTTTTGGTGACTGAGTAGGTCTGGATATTTCCCGAATTATCCGGGGAGATGCCGTTTACCGACAAATTCATCGCCGAGAGTACCTGTTCCGCGCTCTCCGCTGCGGATAGTGCATCAGCATGAGCTGAAGTGGCGTCTGTTCGTGCTGACGCTGCGCTATTTGCCGCAGCTGTCGCGGCCTCCTGCGCCTCTTTGACTAACCCCTCGACCGTTTGCACTATCTCAGGCGTCAGCGCGCTGGGGTCGTATCCTGCCAGGTAATCGTTGAGCGTTCCTCCGGGGCTGTCAGTGCCTACGGTAATCACGCCCAGATACGTGCCGTTGGCCGTCACAACGTAAACGCCGGCGAGCACGTCAAAGCTGTAGGAGCCGTCCGTGCCGGTCGTCTGCGCGGCGGCCGTCGTCATGATCACGCCCGAACTGGTCGCGCGCAGTGAGAACCAGGTGAACGCCGGCGACGGGCGCGCCGAATCCGTTCGCGTATATTCCCGCGATTTTCGCCATTATTTACTCTAGGGAGAGACGAACCGAAAACCCGTTTTCAGCGAGCGTCAGATTCAGTGAATTGATCGTCCAGGCGCGGTCCTCAACCGAACCAAACCCCGATGTCGTAACATTGCATTCAGCAGTTAGAGAAACCAGATCCGGCGTGGCTGGCGAGGTGTGAGTAAAAGAGCATTCTTTTTTTCGCTCCCGCCCTGCATGCCGGTCGTCGCCTCTTTGGCCGCATCCAGCGAGGGCTCCGTGACAGGCCATTCGATAACCGGCTCACCACCGCTGCCGGTGCGCAGCTCTTTAATTTCACCGCTGCCAGTGTCGTGATATTTAACCACGTAGCTCGGGCCAGCTGAATCACCGCCTTCGGTCAACCATTTCGGCTCACTCATTTATTTTTCCCCATAAAAAAGCCCCGCATTAGCGAGGCTGGTTAGTTGCTGGATTTCCGCTGCGCGATTCGCTCACGCAGATCAATTCCAAACCGGTTTTTTAATACCCAAAAAATAACAGCTTTAATACCCTTGTAACCCAGCATACCGACCACAAAAGCGATCTCACTATGGCTAAACGTCACAGAGCCAATCTGTGGGATAGCGACCGTTACGCTTGGGAGGTGAGCCGCTGCAAACGTCATAATAACGGTCCCGATCAGGACGTCGCCGCAGCACTCACGGAGTTTTCCACCCCAATAAAAAACCCGAACGATAACGCCCAGGACAACCAGCAAAAAAATATCAAACGAGGTTTTATGCGAGCGATACAACTCGATCATTAACCCCCACCAGCTCGACGTATGCGGCATGATTTGGCCTATAAAAATAAAAGCGCCTCGCCCACTGCGCTACGCTACGGGGCGATTTTCAGTTGATTGGGCGGGCGCGTGTTCGAATAGAAAGCCCCGCCAGCGCGGGGAAATGGAGCACTGCATATTTTCTGCAACCCCCATAGATTGGATTTAACAACAGACACAAAGTGAATGAGGTTAACAGTGGAGTTTGCGGAAAATGGGCACAAAAAAACCCGCCGTAGCGGGTTTTCATTTAGTAATTGGTTTAAGCGGCAGGTTTGGGCGGATACGTCTCTTCGTACATATCCTTAATTTTACCCATTGCCTTTTTGGCGGAAATGATAGCTGATTCTGCATCGGGCTGATTCATCGTCCGATTAAGCTCATAATCAGCCCATTTACGTTTAGTGTGCATCTGCTGAAGGATAGCCCCAATGGATCTTAACTTCATTTTGTCGAAAGGTTCATTTTTGCACTCAGCACCATTCATTAAGTAGTCTCGAACCCCTTGATGCGAGTCCAATACCAAACAATGTTCAAGTTTGTCGCAAATTTCGTGATAGACACCGTAATAAGCTCGGCCAATCGCATTCCTAAAACCGATCTCGTCCTTAAAGGAGACGCATTTTTCAGCAAAATCGATGAAATCCTGACCGCAAACGCTCACTCCGCCAACCTCGCTTTTTCTACGCTTTGGAACCATGAAGTAAAGGGATGTCCGATATAGGCATCATTCAAAAGAAGATCGATAAGCTCCATATTCATTTCTGCAAGCACTTCAGGATCTTGTGTCTGTGCGCGGAGAATGAATGCGTTATCATCTTCTGAGCTAACATAGTAGCTCACACCAATACAATTAACTCCGTGCTTATTTGCGATCGCTTCAGCATCATCACAGAATTTTTCTATCTGGGCAGAGGATAGTTGAGTGGCTCTCTTAAAGTCGCCAATCTTCTTAACCATATAATCCCCCTCGCTAATGATCTGCTCCCGCTCTTCGCCATCACGCAAAGCAGCCATCTTCAAAGTAAACTTTCTGACGAGTCTTTCTTGGCCTATGCAGTAAGCAGCGTTTCTAGCAACCTTACGGATGGATGGTGTACAAAACTGCTCCTCCAAACGGAAGAGTTCCATCCGATGTTCATAATTATGAGCGCAACTACCCAAATACGCTAAGTAGTTGTTAGCGAAGAAAGCATCGCCGCTTTGTATGGTTGTCTTAAAACACTCTACAGCACATTCATGATTGCGCTGCGCAACATTCAACCACGCCATTACATAAGCTTTATCCGTAACGGATAAATGTAGCACGTCACTTTCAATCTGAGCCACGAACTCGGGTGTTGGTAACTGCTGACTATCAATAAGTTCCCACAACAACCCTACCAGAACATTCTGCTTAGACTGTTTTTGAGCTGGCATATTCACCTTAGAAATCCAATAAATTCAATCATTTATTATTTTTTTATGCGCAAGATTTGCACTCAGATAGTGAAAATCATGTTAGCTGATTCTAACAGTAAACAGGATCTTGTCACGGGAAAACACGATAAAAAGTATCAAAAAAGAGGTGTTTTTTTGACTAAACCCCATGTGGCGGGGCTTACGGGAACGAACATACAATGCCCATCGTTGGCAGAAATCTATCCGATTTTTCCACGAATAGCAATAGTGTGATTTTTAATGCCAGATACCGCAATAATCAGCGCGTAACCTCCTGTAATTGTCGCTCGGCCGCCGCCTCTTCCCTGTGGCAACACGTCACCAGCATTTCAAAAAATGGCTGCACTTCATTGTAAGCCGTGGTTTTTTTTAGCTCCGGCCATACACGTTGCAACGCCACCAGCACGGCGGAAAACTTTAACCGGGAGTATCCGCGCCCCTGGCAGCGGTCGCACTTCTTCCATGCAGGAACCGCGCTGGAAGCATCCAACACCACCCCTTTACCGTGGCAACGGCACGCATTGCTAATTACTCTCTTCCCCTTACATTCTCGACACAATAACCGCGCAACCTCTCGAACCTGCCGATATGCCGCCCCCGCCGTTTTCATTGTGATTACGTCCGCATCGATAAACCCGTCGCCATTGCAGCACTCGCACGGCCGCACACTGGCCGCGCTGCGTGAATAGTCCTGATATGCCATGGTGGCCATAATATGCAGGACGCCGTCGCGCAGCTCTTTTGGTAAAAAATGAATAACATCACATTGCGGTGTTAAATCGTCCGCAACTTTTGCCAGTTGCTCGATCGCTGGTTCTGGCGGTTGAATCCCCGCTTTTGCGAGAAACAGCGCGAACCCCAGCGGCGCTTTAGACTGTACAAACCCTTGCGCCCCCATCACATCAGAAATGGTCATGCGCTCGCCGCCGGTCGCCGGTGCCGTAGCGCCGAGATTCGGTGTTTTGGGCGCGTAAAATTTCGGTAATGCTTCTAATTTCATAAAAATCACCTGCAAACAATTATTGCTATTATCGCAAAAATATTAATTTATTATTGCTGAACGGTCGCCATTATTCGGCGTCATCTTGCGGAAGCCTCAGCACAATGAAGCGCTCCTGCTTCCCGTTGTGCATTAGTGTTTTTTTACTCAATCCTTTTTCTGGCTTATCCATCATCCCGGCAGCCACCAGCACCGCAGCAAATTGTGCCGGGTTAGCACCAGCGGCAATTTCGTCCCGGAACACTACCGGCCATGTGTGGAAAATCATCTTTCCGTTATCCATCTCGACCCGATAAGCCTCAGGGGAGATATGCATTGATTCACACAGCGGGCGTATACGCGACGCGATGTAATCCAGTACTCGATCCCCCTCGCCTCCATGAACGTAGTAAGACAGGGCATGATCAAGCGTCAGCGCGCTGGTGTTGACCTCCCCGACATGCTGCCTTAATCGCGCCAGGAAGCGCTCGGACATGGTGCCAAAAACATAATTTAATTTTTCTCGGTAAAGAGGCTGCTTGGTAGATCTGGCATCAAGCGCCTGCAGCTCCTTGACGTACTTAACGAAACTTTCGCTAAACCCTTCATCAAAAACACTTTTTTTCATGATGCACCTTACGTTTGGTTGTACAAAACCCTGCGCACCATTCCAGAGGTTGCGCATAATTATATTTTTCGTTTGATTAGGGTTAATTATCGCGTAAGTCATTGATTAACCCACCGAGAGTACGGGGGTTGGTTGTTGGTTGGTTAGTTAAATTCTTCCGTAACCACCTATAATATATAAATAAATTAAGTTAAATAATTGTTATAATCAACTTAACCGATCACCCTACCTACTTTCTCTCGCACATGTATTTTTTTTGCCACGATGAAAAACAGAAAACGTATATGAGGCGAAAAAGGGTTGGGTAAATCGGCTGGTTGAAAAATTTAACAATGATTCATTTATAAAACATGGTCTTAAAGCCATATTTTACAACCGATTCACAATTCACAGATTCGGTTATCGCGTTGGTTATTGGGCCAATAAAAACACATCATACTGATTTAATTAATATTCGCGGTTGGGTATCAAATTTCTGATTGTTAATTTCCTTGTTCTTGTTGTAATCATTGACAACAAGCGGTTTTGTTGTCATCATTTACAACACGCAAGGAGGGCGACAAATGCCAGCGACACTTTTTAAAAAATTTACTCGCTACCTGGACGAAAACGAATTTATTCAGGTGCTGATTTGGGAAGTTGATCCGGCGGTACTCGGCAGCGCCCATGGCTACAAATACAGTATGGCTTATATTGTCTCCGGGGTTTGCGTCATGCGGTACGACAACGAGCGCGGCAAGGGCGATCACAAGCACATCGGGGATCAGGAGATCGGCACCAGCTTTGCCAACATCGATCAGCTGTTCGCGGACTTTCTGGCAGACGTTGAAACTATTCGGAATGAGCGGGGGTAATATGAAAACCGTAACGATTAAAATCGAAACAATGAAAGATTTCGCGGCGGACGTTATGTCCGCCATGAATACAGCCGCAACCGGCGAACGCGGCGCGGGCGATGGCGTGATCTCGTTCCCTTCCTGGGCCGTGATGCACAAGGTGTTAGCCCCCAACAGAATGGCGGTGATTCAGGCGATGGCCGGGCGCGGGGAGTTAACGATTCGTGAGATTGCGGCGCTTGTCGGCCGCGACGTAAAAGGGGTGCATACGGATGTTATCGCGCTGGTTAACGGTGGCCTACTGGAGCGTGGGGAAAGCGGCACCTTGTTCCCATATGACGCGATTCACTTTGATTTCACAATTAGCGCGGCGGCATAAAAAAAGCCGGTCAATTGACCGGCCTAATCTCACTTAGCCTGACCTGCACACTTAGAAGGTCGGAGCGCTTCAAGCTGCTGGATCCGCGCATCTGCTTTTTTGTACGCGTCACTCTTCGCCATTCCATTACCAATGCCAAAATCACCCAGCACGCCCAAAACGGTGCGCCCATCGAACTGGCCTGTAGAATCAATTTCGCTTCGCAAGCTGCGCGCTTTCGCCAATTCCGTGTCCACATCTTTACATTCAAAGGATGCAGCCTCCGCAGCAGTAACGGATGGTGCTTGCGGGTACTGTTTAGTTGCACACCCAGCGCAAATTATAGCGATAAAAATTAATGCAATTTTTTTCATGATAAAACCTTAATCATTAGAGGTTTTTTCATGATGCACCCGGCATGTACGGAAACATACTACCGTCCCGCTCTTTTAGGAAAACGTTTAGGTAGCTCGCTGCTACTGATTCCGCCAGCCCTTAAGGCAAATTCGCACGCAAAACCCGGAGCAAATCACCTCACGTGGCACCAAATGATTAGCACCCCTAATTATTTAGGTGTTTATTAACGATTCCACTGACACGAGCGAGGGATTTTATTATGGGATGGGATACAAGGAGCGCAGGCAACTGGGCTAAGAACCACGCCGAACCAGGGCCAACCAGTAACTGTGCATCGTATGTGCGCAAGGCCATAAAGGCTGGTGGCGTGACCGTGACAAATACGCAAAACGCAAAAGACTATGGCCCCATGCTTGAGGCGGCTGGATTTAGAAAAATATCGCCGACACAACCAGCGCGAGCTGGTGATGTTGTCGTGATTCAGCCATACGCCGGGGGACATGCGGCTGGCCATATGGCGATTTACGATGGCCAGGATTGGTATTCTGATTTCAAACAGCGGGATTTTTGGGGCGGGCCGGGATACCGTTCATCAAAACCCGCACATCAAATGTACAGGAAGGATTGATGAGATTTCTTTATGTTGTTCTTATGCTGCTTGCAATTACTGCGTGCAACTCGGGACGTGATAATGCAGAACAGCGCGTTTCGGATTTCTACGCATACTATCTAAACGTCTTTGCAAACAGTGAAGGGAAAATAAAGCCTGCACCTGAAAAAATGAATGATTACATCTCGAAGGATACGCTAACCCAACTTAATGTTATTTCTAATATTTATGAGCAGGAGATTATCGACACTGATTATTATACATATGCGCAAGATTATTCAGCGAACTGGATCCCCTTATTGAAAGTTGGAAAAGCTAAAAATAGTTTTGGTGGTAAATACGTCGATGTTTGGCTGGGTAGGCAAAACAATCAGACATATCAAATAGGGGTCTACCTAAAAATGGAGGGTGGTCAATGGAAAATATACAGAGTTAAGAATGTAACTGCCGGGTATGAGCATTACATTTTTGATGAGCAAGCAATTGCAAGGGCGAGGCAACACGCCGCAGACATCAATTAGCTAAGGGAGTGGCGGCCGCAATAATAATCTTAATGCGCGGCCGCTCTTAGCAATTACTACATCTTTCTTTCATCCTTTGGCGGATTCAGCAGCGCAAACAGCATGCGCCGCTTGTCGTCGTCACTCATCGTGCCCATCAGCGCCAGCAGCTGCGCATCGAGCCGTCCGGTATTTTCCACCAGCCCGGCATGCTCCAGAATCGCCCGCTCTACTTTTTGGGCTGGCTCCATCAATTCGTCGGCTGTGAAATGCAAATAACCCTGGGTTACGTCAGCGCTACGAAACGTTTTATGATTTAACAGACGTTTGAGAATGTACGAACCAACGCCCGCCAGCTCGGCAACGCTGCCGAACGTGCGCCGCGCATCGTGACAGGTAAACCGGATCGGCGGTAGCGTGCCTCCTTGCGTGGTTTCCTCGCTGATTTTATCGATAATATCGCGAGGGTCAGTAATCTGGCCGCCCGTTTTTGCTCCGGGGAAAACGTAGCGGTCGCCGTTGTTGCGCATTTCCTCGCGGCGTTTGAAAATTTTATAAAGGGTATCTGTGATCGGCAACTCCAGTGGCTCGCCGTTTTTCGTTTCATCAATCCAAAAATACCGACCACTTAAATTCACCCGAGGCAACTCCAGCGCGAAGATCTCCCCGCTGTGGTTCACTGCCAAACCAAACACCACCAGCAGTAATGGCAACGTGCCGGGCTTCCACGCTGGCGCGGTCTATTGATGCCAGCGGAGTTTCAAGCCAATCACCGGAAAAATTCGACAGGAGCCGCTCATACTGATCGGCCGTGCTTTTCTTTATGCGCCCTGCGCGTGATTTTTTATATTCATCCAGTGCGGCGCGTAGGGTAATCGCCCGCCCCTCGTCTTCCCGGCGGCGTTCGTTAGGGTTGCGCCGCGTCACGGCCACTTCTCCCAACGCTTCCAGTGCTTTCATACGCGCAACTTCGATAGTCATTTCCGGGAATCGGCCCAGGGTAACGCGGATAAATTTTCCGTCACGGCGACGGGCTACGCAGAAAGATTTAATACCGCTTGCACCGACACGGATACGCAAGCCAATAACGGTTGTGTCGCCGTATTCGATCTGCTGCCCGCTCGGGGTCGCTGGCAACTCAATAATTGATTTTTTCGTGAAATTAAACGTGATCACCCCAGGCTCCAGGATATCTCAACGCGGTAAATTGGGGTGATTATGGTTATTTATTGGCCTGGTTGCTTTACATTAAATGCTTGTTTTTCTTCGTTAAGTAACCATAAGTCATTGTTTTACATCAAACTCATAATCGCTTGGTCGCTGGTTCAAGTCCAGCAGGGGCCACCAAATTTCAAGGACTTGCGAGAAATCGCAGGTCCTTTTTGTTATTGGAAATATATGCAATTGTTGGCAAAGCCAATAATTGGATGGCTCTGAATGCGTAGCGGGGGATGGCGAGGGAATAAGGATATATCATGCGATACGCCAGCCCATATCGCTGGCATTCCATTTGGACGCCCCATCCAGAGATGGAAACGTCCGTTAGCGTTTGATTCGATAGTCAGCTCACACTAGCTCTTTGAGCTGCTCCTGCATATAGGTTGAAAAATACTCTGGATTCTTGATAAGGATGCGGTTACCGGAGGCAACTTTTTCTGCCCATCCGGCCACTTTTTTCGTGAACTCGGGATTCCATCCCTCCTGCTCACCCCGTGCCATCACAACTTCCGGACTCGCTGGCACACCTAAGTCATGCAAATACTTTAAGATTCCCTTAGCGGTGCTTTCATCCATTGAATGGGGTACTGACGCCGAAGTGTTCATACCACCAATAAAATCCAATGCTTTCTCAATTGCTGTTG
>PPYF01306759.1_pt1 | contig 10040 bp, 8 predicted proteins | sample 1559871 | NCBI WGS metagenome assembly PPYF01 (sample SAMN08240021, study PRJNA423297) | Human gut metagenome, whole genome shotgun sequencing project. | reverse complement strand
CCGGTTGCTCGATTCGATCGGCTTCTGGTGGGAACAGGATCTGGATTCGCTTTGGACGGAGAACTGGCAGCAGGTACTTATTTATTACAAGAAACATAAACGCTGGCCCAAAAGCAATGAAGGCAAAGCCGGCAGCTGGTGTAACACCCAGCGCAAGAACCGGAAACAAGGTTTACTTTCGGCAGAACGCATCGCCCGGATGGATGCCGAAGGTTTTATCTGGACTATCGATGATGTTTGGATGGAAAACTATGAAAAACTACAGCAATTCTTCTCAGAAAACAACCGCTGGCCAACCGCCCGTGAGAACAAACTCGGCAGTTGGTGTTTCGTACAACGCAGAGCCTTAAAAAAAGGTGAACTCCCTCCTACCCGTAAAGAGCTTCTGGATAAGATTGCATTCCCTTGGAGTCTGAAATAATTTATCTTTAATTTACCCCGCAGGAATTATGGTTTTCCGATGAAGAAGAGGGTCCGTGGGAATGGAAAGGGCCTGTTATCCGAAATTTCAATTGTGCTTATGGGAAACTCTTTCAGAAGAAAGCAGGGTTTGTCAGCATGGAATGGTTTCCGGAACTTGTAAACTACAGGCGTGCTATGTACAATCTGAAAGCGGAACCTTTACAAAGTATGGGTAACGTTATTTATAAGACAGTCACAGAGCATGAGTCCCTCCTATCCAAAGAGATAAAAGCGTTGTGCGGTTACAAGAAGCAGCCGGTCAAAAGAAGTGTCAATCCGTTCGACTCATGGGAGACTAGCGAAACCCAGGCCTTACTTAAAAAGACAAAACCCAAAGGAGATGGATTTGAAACAGTCATAACCCGGCTGCAAATGGGAACATGGCTCGTTGTGGCTGATTTCGAATACCGATATGACAAGAAGGGAGAGCCTTACGGATGGGGGATCGCCAGATATACAACACCGGAAGTACTGTTCGGCAAAGAAAAAGTACAGGCTTCCGGCAACCGGTCACCGGAAGAGTCAAAACAACGCTTAATAGATTACCTCACACAATTATTGCCGCAAGCAACACCGGAGCAAATTCTGAAAATACTAGGATAAGTTTGTTAAATGTCATAAAAGTGCTCCATCCCCCTTGACTGGAGGTATGGAGCAACTGTTTTACTTCCGAATGGCTAATATACTTCTTGTCCTCTGACCATTACAATACCCGTCTTGGTTCCTGACGTATGCGTGCCGACACAGCTTAGCGCGTCTTTGCTTTTCATAGTTAGCTCCATATTTCCTGTTTTCACGCCGACAACTGAAACCGTAGGTTCTGTCGGCAAGGTTCCGTCGGGCAATGCAAATTTTACAGTTATTGCATAATCGGTATCGATTCCGTCTCCATCCTGCGCCTGCTGTTTGCGCACCGGCAGTTTCTTAACGACCTCAATCACCGCCTTATCCAGGTCGGGATGGAGTTTTTTCGTTATTCTGCAATTCGTCAACCGGCTTGCTTGGGTCACCGTGAAATCGACCGTGACGTCTCCCTGCACTTTTGCTTCAATCGCTTCAGGCGGATAGGCTATGTTATCGGAAAGAAATGTGACCAAAGTCTTAATACCTTCCGGGAAACCTGGAATGGGACGGGGCGGAGCATCGGATGTCATCTGAGAAATGACTACTTTTTCATCGCCCTCGTCCGAAGTGCCCGTAACCATAGTTACCGTCTTATTGTCGCTGCTTTGTGACCTGACTGGAGTTGTAGCACCACAGGCCAGCATAACAATGAAAAACATTAATACGGTCGGTTTACTCGTTGCCGACCTCCAATTTTGCTTTCTGTCAATCATAAGAATATTTTTTTATGTGATACATTGCAAATTAAAGGAAAAGAACAGCTTATTTAAGTTAAACACTGGCCAATGGGTAATATTAGCAGGTGAAGAAGACGGTTGGATGAGGCGAACGGGCTTGCGTTGAGAGTTTTGTACCTTCCTGATATTTACTAACTTTGAAGAGATAACAAATATAAAAACAGGAGCTTACAGAGTAAATCGCTTCAAAAGCAATAAGTCAATGATAATAAATAACAACGAAATTGTAATAAAATCTATCCAGGAAGAAGATATTCCATTATTTGATAAATGGCTAGATAAAGAATATATAAAAAAATGGTTTGGAGAAAAAGAGGATTGGCTAAACGAAATAAATGAGAGGAATGGGCAATACAGTTTTTTAAAACACTTTATTGTTTACTATAACGACCGGAAAATAGGATATTGTCTTTATGCTGATTGCTTTTTTCTAAAGTATCTGGAAGAAGAAGGACACGATTTTCAGGAGATGTATGGAGATGTGGCAGAACAAAATCACACTTATGAAATCGGATATCTGATTGGTGAAGAAGAGTTCTTAAATCGGGGTATCGGAAAAAGAATCATTCAGATACTGGAAGATAGAATTATTAAAATCGGCGGAAAAGAAATAGCCGCAGACCCGGCGGAAGAAAATATTATTTCAATAAAGGCATTACTAAGTAATGGTTTTAAGAAAAAAAACGACGGAGACTACAGGAAGATCTGCAAAATGCAGTAAAGATGATTTCCACAGTAAATTACCGTGGAAATCGTTCTATCCTTACTCTATATTACGGATATATTTGGCAGGAACGCCGCCCACAACCGTATTTGCCGCCACATCTTTCGTAACCACCGCACCGGCAGCTATGATGGCGTTATCACCGACCGTCACTCCTTGAAGAATAGTCGAATTGGCGCCTACCCATACATTCCGCCCCAATACAATAGGGGCAGGATGCATCGAAGCTCGTTTTTCCGGATTGAAATCGTGATTGAGCGTGGCGAATACTACATTATGTCCGATCAGGCATCCATCTCCTAATGTTATGCCTCCATGATCCTGAAAATGGCAACAGGCGTTGATAAAAACATTCTTACCTATGGTCATGTTCTTGCCGAAGTCCGTGTAAAACGGAGGAAAAACACGGAAAGAGGGCTCTACCGGCTTGCCGAACAGTTTGGCAAACAATACCCGAAGCTCGTCCTGAGTATGATAAGAACCGTTCAGTTCAAAAGTGATACGCCGCGCTTCATCACTCATTTCATCCATGAAACGACAGATTTCAGGTGTATCAAGTGGCTTGCCCTCTTTTACATGTTCCAAAAAATTATCGAGTGTCATTTGCTTCTATTTTGTAAGAGTTATTTTATTATTTGAGATATTCACGAAAGAACTGTTCGAGTTTGTCGAACGGAATGATATTCATTCGGTCGTACAAATCCGTATGGTTTGCATCGGGGATAATCAATAGTTCCTTGTTATCACCTTTCAACTTCTTGAACGCATCCTCGCTGAAATAACGTGAATGTGCCTTCTCTCCGTGAATCATCAATACCGCACTACGGATTTCATCGCTGTATGATAGTATCGGCATATTGATAAATGAGAGTGATGAAGTCTTATTCCAGCCACCATTCGAGTTAAGCGAACGCTTATGGTAACCACGCTGAGTTTTATAATAACTGTGATAATCCTTCAGAAATTGGGGAGCGTCGGAAGGTAACGGGTCCACGACTCCTCCGGCAAGAGTATACGTACCGTTTCTGTAATCTTCCGTGCGTTGTGCATTAAGCTGTTTGCGAAGTTCATAACGTGCGTCGGCATCCATCGCATCGAAATAGCCATTGGCATTTACGCGGCTCATGTCGTACATCGTTGAAGTGACGGTCGCTTTAATACGTGTGTCGATAGCAGTCGCATTGAGCGCCATACCGCCCCATCCGCAAATACCGAGAATACCGATACGTTCCGCATCCACATCGTCGCGGGTGGAAAGATAGTCAACCGCCGCACTAAAATCCTCCGTATTGATATCCGGGGAAGCGACGTAACGGGGTTCACCACTACTCTCGCCGGTATAAGACGGATCGAAAGCGATGGTAAGGAAACCACGTTCCGCTAAAGTCTGCGCATATAAACCCGATGACTGTTCTTTCACCGCCCCGAACGGGCCGCTCACAGCGATAGCCGGTAACTTACCTCCGGCATTTTTCGGAATATACAGATCGGCAGCAAGAGTAATGCCGTACCGGTTGTGGAAAATCACTTTCGTGTGATTCACTTTATCACTCACTCTGCGGGAACACCTTGTCCCACTCTTCTGTTAAATTCAAATTCTTTTCCATACTATCGTTATTTAAATGATTGTCTGCCGCAAATAGATTTGCCGTGATGCAAAGACATACAGCCATTGCCATACACTTGTTTTTCAATATTTCCTTCATCTGGTTTATTATTTATGTTCATAAGGCAAAGGTAAAGGCTTATATCGCATTGTCTTGTAGACAAATTACAGATATTATAACCTTAATTACTGAATGTGGGTGTATAAAATATAACTTGATATGAAACACCTAAAGATGGGCATAACCACATAAAAAAATCCCACAAAACGAATGTTTTGCAGGATTTATCTATGCTTATATAAGATGAGCGGTCTGGACGAGTGTCGAACGAAAACAACAATCTACTGTTAACCAATACTTTACGATAGCATAAAATCAAGTCCAACGCCTAATCCAACGTGCAAACTTTACTAATTTTAAGTACTTTACAATAATTTCAAAAAGTTTGGATATCACTATGATATCTAATGCAGAGGTATATAAAATATTGATAATGCCAACTCTTTTATTGGTTTTCTTTGCAAAGTATGCGAAGAAAATTTGTAATGCGGAGAAAAAGGAGTATATTTGTCGCAATAATTGCGTAGAATAAAACTGTACTTTATGTATATATATCAGACTAAGGATTGGCCGAATTTTACATGGAACAATGGCAAACTGCTTACATTGTTAGCTAATGTAAGACATTTGCAAGGTCGTTTATTGGGACAAATGGGAAGTTTAGGGTTTAAATTAAAAGAAGAAGCCGTGCTTTCCACGTTGACTTTGGATGTTCTGAAATCAACTGAAATAGAAGGAGAAATCCTGAATAAAGACCAGGTGCGTTCGTCTATTGCTCGTAAATTAGGCTTAGAGGTATCCGGTCTTGTCGATTCGCCCAGAAATGTGGATGGTGTTGTAGAAATGATGCTTGATGCCACGCAAAATTATGCTAAGCCGATAACCACAGAAAGGCTATTGGGTTGGCATGCCGCACTTTTCCCAACCGGTTTTAGTGGTATGTATAAAATAGAGGTCGGCAAGTATCGGAGTGGTGATATGCAAGTCGTTTCCGGAGCAATGGGCAAAGAGAAAGTTCATTATGAAGCTCCTAAACCGGATCAGGTGGAAGCCGAAATGAATTTATTCTTGAAATGGTTTAATGATACATCATCAGATATAGACCCTGTACTGAAAGCTGCAATCGCACACTTCTGGTTTGTTACTATTCACCCATTCGATGATGGGAATGGTCGTATTGCGCGTGCTATAACAGACCTTCAACTTGCTCGAAGCGATGGAAGTTCACAGCGTTTCTACAGCATGTCAAACCAGATACTTGTTGAGCGAAAGAGATACTATGAAGTTTTGGAAAAGTCTCAACATGGAACAAGCGATATAACAGAATGGTTGGTTTGGTTTTTAGCTTGCCTTGAAAATACCTTGCTCAATAGTACTGATGCGTTAGACTCCGTTCTGAAAAAAGCTCGTTTCTGGGAAAAACACAGCCAAACTCCACTGAATGATCGCCAGCGGTTGATGCTTAACAAATTATTAGATGGGTTTGATGGAAAACTGACATCTTCCAAATGGGCAAAGATAGCTAAATGCTCACAAGATACAGCCATACGGGATATACAAGACCTCATAAACAAGGATATTTTGCAGAAAGAGGCGCAGGGAGGAAGAAGCACGAATTATGAATTGGTTGTAGAATGAACACTATTTATAGTATTATGGAACACTACAAACGAGTTACTAAATATTGGAGAGATTCTCTTGTAGATAAACAGTTTTCACAAGGAAAATATAAGTTTTCGAATTTAGCAAAATCTTTTTTGCTAAATGATAAAAATAATTTCTTCAGAGTAAATAATAAAAATGTACTTTGCAATTTATTCTCCGGTGAAGATAGCACTGTTGAAACTTTTTATATTCCATTCTCCCATAAGAAAATCACCAGCCACAATAAACATGAGAAAGATTATCGCCCCGAAATACTTTTTCCTATAATATTTAAAGTACAAGTTTCTGAAAACGGTTTTATCTACCCTATTGAAAAACCAATAATTCCAAGAGACTTATTACTCCCTTTGGACAAAGAGGATTTTTTCATTGGTAATATGGATGACTATGATTTGTTTGTAACCCAAAATGACATTCCTAAGTTTGAATTCTCGGAAACTTCTGAATGGGAAAAATATTATTCAGAAAATATCGAATCTCAATATCAGAAAGGGTTAATTGAATACTTGCTGAGAGAATCGATTATAGACAATGAGCGTGCACAAGAAGATTGTAAGAAATTAATCAAGTCTTTAAACAGAAATAAAACGGTTAAAAAGAAATTCCTCTGTGCTCAAGGTAAATATAATGAAGATTGGAGTAAAACAATCGAGGACAAATTAACAGATGACGGAATTTTTTATAAACACATTGAATCATATATCACAAAATGGAATGATTATTTTGAATATATAGATAAACTCTTAGATAAAGTTATTGTATCCGGAGATATTTTCAGCGGCTATGAAAAGACCAATTCCGCCTATTTTACCAATGGTGAGTTAAATATTTCTTCTAAAATCACGGCTGTATACGAAGATATCTATACGCGTGATAAAAATCCTGATTTAAGTCTTTTCCAAAATTACGCAACAATTGAAGAAGAAAAAGAAATACCTGTTGCTGATTCAAATCTTTTTTTCTCCAAAAGATTAGGGCATAATAACAACGTATATCCGTTAGCCGATGCTCAGAGAACTGCTGTTTCTGCTTTATTAAGCGGAAAACAGGGGGAAATATTACCGGTCAACGGTCCTCCCGGAACAGGAAAAACAACAATGTTGCTTTCAGTGGTTGCCTGTTTATGGGTAGAAAACGCAGTAAAAGAGGTAGAACCTCCGGTAATCATAGCTAATTCTACAAACAATCAAGCTGTTACAAATATAATAGATGCTTTTGCCAAAGATTTTTCTAAAGGAATAGGAGATTTTGCAGGCAGGTGGATTGATGATGTAAAGAGCTTTGGAAGTTATTTTGTGTCAAGTATGCGGTCGGCTGAAGCTCGGGAAAAGGGTTACATTACAGAGGACGCTGTTAAAGACATGGAAACGGAAGATTTTTACATCAAAGCAAAAGAATCGTTTCTTAGTAGATCCGGGAAAACTTTTATAAATAAGGATATTACAGTTGAAGAGTCGGTTCGGGAATTGCATCAATTGCTGATTGATAAAAAATCGTTACTTGCAGATATTGAAAAAACTTACCGTAATTATCACGAGTTAGGAAATCTAATCAGCGAAACTTTAAAGATTGACTATAAAAATAGAGAGGCCATAATAGAATTTGGTAGAACGCTCACTGAACATAAAAAAGACGTAGAAATAATCGAAGATAAATGGGAAAGGTATTTAGCATCAGAAAGTATGTTACTAACAGCACTTTCATTTCTGCCGTTTATCAGAAAGAAGCGTAACCTTAAAGCAAAAGTTTTTGCTAAAGAGAATAATTTCTCTCTATATATTGATATAAATGATATGGATGCTGAAAGATTTATCTCGAGTATAAAATATAAAAAAGAAGTTCTTCTTTCTGATATCCAAAAATACGATGCATTCATAATGGCATTGAATAATTGTACTGCTACACTTGATAAATTGGAAAATGGTATAGACCCCAATTCAGCGTTTATAGAAATTGACAAAAAAGCAGACACTAAAATAAGGTTTGAAATGTTTCTGATAGCTACCCATTATTGGGAAGGACAATGGTTAATCGAAATGGAAAAACTGATTGAGAAGGGACATTTAAGTAATACTCACTGGAAGTATAAAAATATATGCGAAAATAACTGGCGCAGGAGAATGAAAATTACTCCATGTGCTGTAATGACTTCTTATATGCTGCCCAATTACTTTTCTTTTTCGAGAAAAATCCATGACAATTTGAACAAGTCAGATTATTTGTATGACTTTATCGATTTGTTGATAGTAGATGAAGCAGGACAAGTGTCTCCCGAAGTGGCAGGAGCAGGATTTTCTTTAGCTAAAAAAGCATTGGTGATTGGAGATACCAAACAAATACCTCCGATAAGCAAACTTACCAAAAGTATCGATATCGGAAATCTTCACAAGGCAAATTTGATTTCAAAAAATCAAGGAATTGAGAAGATAGACGAAAACTATAAAGAATTACAGGATAAAGGAATTGCCTCAGATGGGGGCAGTGTAATGAAAATTGCGCAAAACAGAGCGAAATATTATCCTGAAAAGAAATTAGAGAGAGGATTATATTTATATGAGCATAGGAGATGCTACAACAATATCATAGCATATTGTAATGAATTGTGCTACAAAGGAGTTCTAAAACCGATGCGTGGGGAAGCTTTAGAGGATTCTTTACTACCTTCTATGGGATATTTAAACATTGAGGGTAAATGTCAGAATATCTTAGGTAGCAAACAAAATGAATTGGAAGCTAAAGTTATAGCCGGATGGATTATTACTAATTATAAAAAGTTGAGAAAAGCATACAATGGCGAAGAGATTAAGGATATTGTGGCAGTAGTAACTCCATTCAGACAACAATCTATAAAAATAGCGGGATATTTAAAGGAGCCCAAAGACAAGAGTTTAAAAGATGAACTTTCTCAAATAACTGTAGGCACAGTTCATTCGCTGCAAGGTGCGGAAAGAAAAGTAGTATTATTTTCTCCAACCTATTCAAGACACAACAAAGGAAGTTTCATTGATAATGACAAAAGTATGCTGAATGTTGCCGTATCACGTGCAAAAGATAGTTTTTTAGTATTTGGAGATATGTCATTATTTAACAGGCAATCCATATCCCCGACAGGCTTATTATCTAAATATCTGTTTGAAAATGAAAAAAATGAACTTTCCTATGAGCATCAATACTCAAAGATATTTCTAAGAGAGGACTTAGTATCTAAAGAGAATCCTCCAAAAATTCTAATGAACTACAAAGAGCATGATGCGTTTCTGAAAAATATCTTCAATGAAGCTACCAACAGGATAGTTATCATTTCTCCATGGATTATTTATTCTACGATTGAGAAAAACGGATATGATAAATTACTGTCCGGTAAGAATGCAAAAATTACCATATATACGGATGAAAAATTCAATACTTGTACTCAAAATAAACCTGATAAGAAAAAGGAAGAGGAGTTTGAATTAACCTTGAAAAAATTAAAGGATTTGGGTGTTGAAGTAATTGTTAAAAATAATATCCACAGCAAAATAGTTGTAAAAGATAATGATACGATGTGCATCGGCTCTTTTAATTGGTTTAGTGCTCAGAGGGGAGGCAAATACTGCAATACGGAACATTCTATTGTTTATCAGGGGGAAAATATCAAAGAGGAAATTGACAATGTTATAAATCAATTGAAATGAAAGAGACTGAATTAAAATACTTTTTTCCTTACAGAATTGAAAAACAATATCATTTTAAAGATAAACTACGAAACAGGGATGCTTTCTTTGATGAGATGGAAGGCAAAAATGAATATTTCTATAAAGATGAAGGCAATTACGGATATAGAAGGAATCGCGACCATTTATCTTTACTGGACCGTAGCATAAATGATTATATAATTTCTGATTTATATATAAACTGGGAAAGGTGGTATAGGAATGGACGTAACATTTTCGCATTCTCTAAAGAGTTATTGGAAATGTTAAGTTTTACAGATGTCGATGATGTAAGTTATAAATCATTTAGTCTTCCATATGATAACTTTTATCTGTCTTTACGGCCGTTAGGATTAACCATAACAAAAGATTCGGATAAAATAATTGAAGGGGTATATATCCTGGTAGATAGAATGGCAATGGAAAAAATGGTGGATAATAACGGGAACGAGTTCTGGAATGATTATGC
>PPYF01221325.1_pt1 | contig 10041 bp, 8 predicted proteins | sample 1559871 | NCBI WGS metagenome assembly PPYF01 (sample SAMN08240021, study PRJNA423297) | Human gut metagenome, whole genome shotgun sequencing project. | reverse complement strand
GCAGAGAAATCATATCTTTCTAATGCTATGCAGCACTGGCGCTTTTACTATGGCTATCAGAACGGGAAATGGGAGAAAACAAAAGTTGAATTTTACAGAGATACTGAAAAAAGATTTATGAGTGATAAAATAACGATAACAGAATATGATGTTTTTGCAAATCGTTAGAATAAAGGTGTGTATTTGCTCTTTATAGCTAATGGAGCTGGTACGGATAGTTGATGATAATAGCAGGAATGAAAAGACGCTCTTACGGGTGTCTTTTTTTATTAGTAGATAAATTTGGATCATATGTCGTTTTTGACTATCCAACTTCATTTGGTATATAATGGAAGCGGTTATTTATCTGCCGTTTGACGGATTATCAAAGAAGCGAGGCGAACCTCATGGCAGTGATTTTTTATTTGAGTGGCACAGGTAACAGCCTGTATGCCGCTAAAAGTATCGCGCAGAAACTGGAGCAGTGCCGGATGGAAGGCATTACCGGTTATTTAAAAGTGCCTTATGAGGTGCAGGACGAAGTTGTCGGTATCGTCTGCCCTGTTTATTGTATGGCGCTGCCGCCTGTAGTGGAGGCTTTTCTGCAGCAGGTGAAAATGGTGCCTCAGTATATCTTTTTAGTAGTGACTATGGGCGCGATGTCTGGACAGGCGCTGGGTCAGGGGAAAGAGCTTTTAAAGCAGCGTGAGCTGCGGTTATCATATGGCGCTCAGGTGGCGCTGCCTGATAACAGTATCGTCTTTCCTTCGCCGCAGGCACGTCAGGAGAAGCTGCTGCGCAACGCTCCGGCTGAATTGGGACTGATCGCCCGTAATATCAAAAATAAGTATGATAATTATCAGCATCTGGATCGTGGTTTTTTGTGGAAGTATGGCGGTACAGCTGCCGGTATGTGGGTGCTGGATAAGATCAAGCAGTTCGGTAAGCTGAGCTGCGCTGATGATAAATGTGTCGGCTGCGGCATTTGTGCCGAGGTCTGCCCCGCGGGCAATATAACTATGGCAGCTGGTAAGCCTGCTTTTGGCAGCGAGTGTGTGCATTGCTTCGGTTGTGCGCACTGGTGTCCGCAGAATGCTATCAGCCTGGGACGTTTAAAACCCGATCAGAAAACTAGGTATAAGCACCCGGAGATTACGCCTGCCGAGCTGGCAGTACAGAAGGAAAGGAAAGATGAAATATGAAAACTTACGCTCCCGTAACGGAAGCAGTGCTGGACGCTTTAAAGACTATCGTCGGTGCTGAATACGTTTTGACCGAGCCTGAAAAATTAGAGCAGTATCAGACTGACGAAGAAACTGATCCGCGCAAGTTCCATCTGCCGGAGGCGGTTGTTCTGCCGAAGGACGCGCAGGAGATCGCGGCTGTTATCAAGCTGGCCAATACATATGATGTGCCGGTCACTGTCCGCAGCGGCGGCACCAGTCTGGCTGGCGGCGCTATTCCTGTATGCGGCGGTATTGTCCTTTTAATGGAACGGTTGAACAAGATCATCGAGCTGAATGCCGAAGGCATGTATATGGAGGTTGAAGCCGGTGTGCGTACTGTCGATATTCAAAAATATGCCAATGAGGCTGGTTTTCTGTATGCAGGCGACCCCTGCAGCGCTGAAAGCTGTCTGATCGGCGGTAACATTGCCACTAATGCCGGCGGCAATAAAGCGGTGCGTTACGGTGTGACCCGTGACCAGGTTTACGCTGTCGAGGTCGTAACACCGACTGGTGAGATCGTAGATCTGGGAGCACGTTTAAAGAAAAAATCGACCGGGTACTGCCTGGAACAGCTGATCATGGGCAGTGAGGGCACGCTGGGCATTATCACTAAGGCGACGCTTAAGCTGCAGCCGATCCCGCCTTACAGATTTGATCTGCTGGCTGTGTTCAGCGATCCGGAGCAGGCCTTGGACGTAGTGCCGAAAATCATGCAGGCCGGCATTAATCCGACCAGTGTGGAGTATATGGATAATTCCTATGTGCGCGGTACGGCCGAATATCTGGAGTTTAAGGGAGCCCCTCATTATGAGAACGGCATTTATGTTATCATTACAGTGGAGACTTTCAGCGAGGACGAGCTGGATCTGAAAATGGAGCAGCTGGATGAGTTGTGCAGTGCTGCCGGCGCTGTCGATGTGCTGGAAGCCGATGAACGTATTTGGGATATGCGCCGCAACTGTCAGGAGTCTGTACGTCTGATCAGTCTGGTTTCCCTGACGGACGACGTGGTAGTTCCTGTTAATGAGATCGCCGGTACGATCAAGTTTATTATGAAAATAGGCGAAAAATATCCTTTCCCGGTCAAAATCAACGCGCATATCGGCGACGGGAATCTACATATCGTTTTATGCAAATGCGAATTGAGCGACGAAGAATGGGAAAACAAAGTGGAAGCTTTCCATAAAGAGGTTTATACTTATGCTTACAGCATCGGCGGGCGTCTGGCCGGCGAGCATGGTATCGGCGCAAAAAAACTCAGAGAAATGGAAACATATACCCCGGCCGGCGAGCTGGCGATCATGCGCACGATCAAGGCGGCGATGGACCCGCAGCTGATTTTGAACCCGGGCAAGATCTTTGATCTGTAAGTTATTGAACTGCAGCGGCAGTATGCTGCGGAAAAGATAAAATCTTATTTTGTAGGACAGTAGAAAGGAATGGAAGTTATGAGTAAATACGAACCGGTCAGCGCAGAAGTGGTAGCAGCTCTGCAAACGGCTTTGGGCGCGGAGTATGTAAAGACCGATGCCGAAACCCTTGAGAAGTACAAAACTGACGAAGAAACTGATACCCGTTATCATCATCTGCCGGAGGTCGTAATTTGGCCTGGCAGCACAGAAGAAGTTGCGGCGGTCATGAAAATCGCCAATCAATATAATGTGCCGGTAACACCACGCAGTGCCGGAACCAGTGTTTCCTGCGGCGCGATCCCTGTTTATGGCGGTATCGTTCTGCTGTTGGAACGGATGGACAAAATCGAAGAGCTGAATACTGAAGGTATGTATATGGTTGTCGAGGCTGGCGCGCGTACAGTAGAAATTCAGGAAAAAGCCAATGCGGCCGGCTTCCTCTATGCAGGCGACCCCTGCAGCGCTGACAGCTGTCTGATCGGCGGTAATATTGCCACTAATGCAGGCGGTAATAAGGCTGTACGTTACGGCACTACTCGCGATCAGGTCTATGCGATTGAAGCAGTTACGCCTACCGGCGATATCGTTAATGTGGGCGCACGGCTGAAGAAAAAATCGACGGGCTATTGCCTGGAACAGCTGATCATGGGCAGTGAAGGTACTTTGGGCATTATTACTAAAGCCACTTTAAAGCTGCTGCCGCTGTGTCCGTATAAACTGGATCTGCTGGCGATCTTTACCGATTTGGATAAAGCTGTCGGTTTAGTGCCGAACCTGATCAAAGCGGGGTTGAATCCGACGAGCGTGGAGTTTATGGATAATGCGTTTGTACGCAGCTCCAGCGATTACTGCGAATTGAAGCTGCCTCATTATGAAGACGGTTTTTATGTTATTGTGACGGTAGAGACCTTTAATGAAGATGAGCTTGAAAGCAAAATGGAACAGCTGGACGAGATCTGCAGTGCCAGCGGCGCTACTGATGTTTTAGAGGCTGATGACCGTGTGTGGAAGCTCCGTCGCAACTGTCTGGAATCTACGCGCGTTTTGAGTCTGGTCAGCACTTCTGATGATCTTGTCGTACCAGTCGATCAAATCGCTAACTGTATCCGCCATCTGACCAAGGTTGCGGAAAATTACAACTTTAAACTCTTTACGCTGGCTCATGCCGGAGACGGCAATCTGCATTTCCAGATTTTGAAAGGCGAGATGAGCGACGAGCAGTGGGAAGATGAAGTAAGCCGTTTCCATGCTGAAGCTTATCCTTATGTTTACAGTCTGGGCGGTCGTCTTTCCGGCGAGCATGGCATCGGAGCTAAGAAGGTCGAAGCCATGGAAAAATATACGGAGCCGGTAGAAATGAAAATGATGAAAGAAATCAAGCGTGCGCTTGATCCTAAAAATATTCTTAACCCGGGTAAGGTATTCAACGCCTGAAAACTAATAAAACCATCTGTACTTTAAGTACAGATGGTTTTTGCGTATTTGAGGTTCAATATAATTTTGAAATATTAATACCATTTTTTACGTTGTAATTTTTTAAGCGTAAAGATAGCAATCAATGCCATAACGCCAAGGCAGAGCGGATAGCCCCATTGGGATTTCAGTTCCGGCATATACTGGAAATTCATGGCAAAAATACTGCTGATACAAATCAGCGGCAGGAAAATGACTGCCACTGTAGTCAGCGTAGCCTGAATATCAGCGCTGCGTTCAGCAGCGGCATTGACGCAGAGCCGCTCCAGAGAAGTCAGTAATTCTTCGGCGACCGATAAGGTAAGTACGGCACCTTCCAGTTTGATCGTCAAAAGTTCGGGGGCATTATCGCTGCCGATAACTAAAGGCGGGTCCTGACGCAAGGCGCGGCTGACGATGCGGCGCATCGGATAGACCGCCTGTTTGGCAGTGACCAGGCTGCGGCGCAGACGCAGCAGTTCTTTGGGATCTGGATGTTCATCCTGTTCGCTGTAAGCTGCAGACAGAAGCTGCAGCCGTTCTTCCAGATAATTGATGACCTCGCAGTTGTCGTCAAGGATCTTGCCTAAAATCAGGGTTAAAGCCTGCGGGATCGTATTATTAGGCTTCTGCAGGGTTGTTACCAGCGTACGCGCATTTTTTAAACGGTCACAGCGGCCATGCTGCAGAGAAAGCAGTCTGTTGGCGCTGGCGGCGAAACAAATATTATTATAAACGGCATTGCCGCTTTCGTTTAGCTGCAGGTGGCGGCAGATGAGAATTCTGTTGTTGCCGTCGCGGAATAAACGCGGCTGCTGTTTTTTATTTTCTAAAATGTTTTGAGTAGCGGGACTCAGTTTGAAGGAGCGGGCGACGGTCATTACCTGATCGTGCGAGCCGAATAATGACATATCAAGCCAGATAGCACCTTCTTCCGGAATTGCTAAAAGCTCTTCTGTAAGTTCATCGGCAGAAATATAGGCGTTTTCCTGGCCGTCAAGTATCAGCAAAGTGCGCGCGCTGCTTTGAACTTCTGTTTTTTTCTGAGCAAAGAGTGCGGCTGTGTCGATTTTTTGCTTTAACATCGCATTAGCTCCTTTTGTATAAATTCAAATTTCTGTATATATTTTAACCTGTTCAAAGTCAACTTACAATAATAAGGCAGGATTTTTTTTATAAATGGCGAAATATAACTATTTAAATAGGATGAAAAAAGATTGTCGGCAGGAACTGCCGGCGTTGTCGACGCAAGCTATTTTTAGATAAAGAGGAGCAATGAACGACATGTTTACAAGAGTTTTGTTAGCAATGGATCTTACGCCTAAGTCAGAAATACTGCTGCCGTGCCTGTACAGTCTGTGCCCCGATACAAATACAGAAATTATTCTAGCTTATGTATTCGATGAAGAAGAGGACGCAGATCCTTACAGTAGCAGTTATAAAAAGGTTTACAGCAAGCTGCAGGGGTATGCCAACGAGCTGATGCGCAACGGTTATGAAGCAGTAAGTATCGAAATGCCCTGGGGCGAGGTATTTGAAGAAATAACCCGCGTCGGCGACGATAAAGAAGTAGATCTGACTTTAGTGGCTTCGCATGGAAAGGGCTTTTTTAGAAGTGCCTTGCTGGGCAGTACGACCTTTGATCTTGCCAGATCTTCGAAGCGGCCATTGTTTGTTGCCAAAACCGACGGTGACAGCGACAATATTGCCGATGATGATATGTTGCGTAAATTGATGATACCGACCGATTTTTCTAAGAAATCTTTAGTGGCGCTCAATTTGATCCGCAGCCTGCGTGAGCATGTAGCGGAAGTGGTGTTCGTACATGTAGTGGAACGCAGCCGCAATCAGAGCGATCTTGAGAGCAAGCTGCTGAATGCCGAATCGCGGATGGAAGAACTGGTGGCCGAGATGAAACTTTTTGGGATCAAGGCTTCTTATCTGGTCGATAAAGGGGCGGCGTCTAAAAAAATCTGCCGCTGGGCGGAAGAAGAAAATGTGTCGATGATCGCGATGACTAAAACCGGTGCCGGCCTGGTCAAAGGCCTGGTAATGGGGGCAACAGCTCAGAACGTTACGCTTAATTCCGAGCGCTCACTGCTGCTGCTGCCTGCTGATGAAGTAAGTAATGATTAATAGAGAAGTGAAAAAAATTTTACATAATCTTGATGGAAACTCTTGACATATCTTCCGGAAATCAGTATACTGTTACTTGCGGCTGGATTAAGCCAGCCGCAAGTTTATTTTTAAGCGGTAAACAATAGCATAATCCCTGATTTTTTCAACCTGGAGAGATGACCGAGCGGTTGAAGGTGCACGCCTGGAAAGCGTGTGTACGGGAAACCGTACCGAGGGTTCGAATCCCTCTCTCTCCGCCACTTAAAAAAAGTTTGCCGCGGTCAGCGGCTTTTTGTTTTTCTGTAGGACCGCAGGCGGCGGGTCCTGCGCAATAGGAGTCTGTGAACCGTGTCAGGTCCGGAAGGAAGCAGCACTAAGCGGATCCTCTTATGTGCCGCAGGGGTGCCTGCGTCTGTGGCCCTACAGGGAAACAACTGAGATTAAACCGGCTGTTTATGACAGCCGGTTTTTTGCATTTTTATATTATTGATGCAAAAGTGTCCCTTAAATTTTTCACAAAATTGGATATAAGTGAAGCCATTGCCCAAAGAAGCGAAGCGCCGCATGGGAAATAAAGGGCGAACTTACCCAGAAGCAGCGACGGAAAAAGGAGCTGCGCGGGTTACCGCTACCGGCGAAGCCGGCAGGCAGTAACTGCAAAAGTGTCCCTTAATTTTTTCACAAAATTGGATATGTACTTATATCCGTAAATTTTATATAATAAGTAGATAAGAAACTCAGAGGCTTAATGACGGGAAAGGAGGCAGAAAATGGCTTATGTAGCACTATACCGGCGCTGGCGGCCGCAGGGCTTCGATGCCCTTGTAGGTCAGGACGCAGTGAGGATCGCATTGAGCAATGCTTTGACGACAGGACGGATTGCGCATGCGTATTTATTTGCCGGTCCAAGAGGTACAGGCAAGACCAGTACGGCGAAGATTCTGGCGAAAGCTCTGAATTGTGAGCAGGGGCCTACTGCTAATCCCTGTAACGAGTGCGCCAACTGCCAGCGGATCAATGACGGCAGCAGTATGGATGTGTTTGAGATCGACGCTGCCTCTAACCGCGGTATCGATGAGATCCGTGACCTGCGTGAAAAAGTCATGTTTGCGCCTGTCAACGGGCGTTATAAAGTATATATTATCGATGAAGTGCATATGCTGACGACAGAAGCTTTTAACGCGCTGCTGAAAACGTTGGAAGAGCCTCCGGCGCATATCGTGTTTATTTTGGCGACGACAGAGCCGCATAAGATACCGGCAACGATCCATTCCCGCTGTCAGCGTTTTGATTTTAAACGTGTGACTAATGAGGATATTGCCAAACGTCTGCGCGAGGTTGCTGACGGCAGCGAAATCAGAGCGGATGACGAAGCCTTGAAACTGATTGCGATTCAGTCGGACGGAGGTATGCGTGATGCGCTGAGCCTGTTGGATCAGTGCGGCGTGATGGCCGATACTGTAACTGCCGAAACGGTACGGAACGTTTTAGGTATCGTGGGGCGTGAAGCGCTGCGTGAGCTGGTGCGTGCGATCGGCAGGCAGGACTTGTCAGCTGCTTTGCAGCTGCTGAACCGTTTGGCTGAGCAGGGCAAGGATGTGCGTCAGATCCTGACAGAGCTGGCCGAGTATCTGCGGGCGGTGCTGCTCTATAAAGCATCGCCCGGATACCACGAAATTTATTTGACGGATACGGAAGAAGCTATTTCCGAGCTGGCTCCGTTATTTGGCAGTGATCGCCTGATGGCGGCTGAAGAACGTCTGCATCAGGCCATGGGTGAATTGCGGTTCAGTGCGCGGGGCAGGATTACTGCGGAATTATGTCTGTTTGATCTGTGCCGTATTGAGGGCAGTACTATTGCCGCACTGATGGCCCGCGTAGAGCAGCTGGAGCATCAGGTGCGCAGCGGTGTGCCTTTGGGTGCTGCAAACAGCAGGACTCAGATTAAGCCTGAACCCGAAGAAAAACAGGCAGCGGCGGTTGCTGCTCCTGCAGCGTCCCGGGTAAAAAAAGCGCCGGCAGTAAGTGCCGTTCAGGCACCAGCGGCGGAACCCGAGCCTGCTGCTGCGGTAAAAGCTGAAACAGAGCCGAAACCTGTTTCTGAGGAAGCAGCTGCTGCGACGACACTGGAATACAGCGGTGACTGGACCGAAGGCGAAGATCTGTGGAACCAGGCTTTGGAGATCCTTAAGAATGAGAAAAAACAGTCTATGGTGGCCTGTGCCGCCGGCGGTTATGTTACAGGGTATGAAAACGGCGTTTTGACCGTTGGTTTCAAAAATAAATTCATGTGCGTCAGGATGAACGATCCTGATTATAAGAAAGCTTTTGAAGAAGTGCTGCTGAGGCTGGCACGGCAAAGTGTACGGTTGGAATGCATCACTGCCGCCAAGCCTGCCGCTGCCAAACCTAAAGCTGCTCCAAAACAGCCTCCGGCGGAAGATGTTGAACCTGCTGTGAAGGCTGCGCTGGACGCTTTTGGCGGCACACTGCAAAAATTATAAATCAAATTTCTGCCGCAAGGCATCATTACGAGGAGGAACAATAATGTTTAACGGTGGTATGGGAAATATGCAGGGCATGATGAAAAAAGTACAGAAATTACAGGCTGATATGGCAAAAATGCAGGAAGAATTAAAGCTGCGTACAATCGAAACTACAGTAGGCGGCGGTGCTGTCACCGTAGTTGTCAGCGTTAAGATCGATCCCAGCGCAGTAGATCCGGAAGATGTAGAAATGCTGGAAGACCTTTTGGTAGCGGCAGTTAACGAAGGTATGCGCAAGATCGACGAAATGACTGAAGCTGAAATGGGCAAACTGACCGGCGGGATGAAAATGCCGGGCATGTTCTGAAAATGGCCAGAATGATCCGGCCGCTGGCCAATGTGCATGAACAGCTGCGGCGCCTGCCCGGTATTGGTTCCAAAACCGCTCTGCGCCTGGCGTATCATATTATCGATATGCCGGAAGAAGAGGTGCGCCGTCTGGCAGAAACACTGCTGGAGGCCAAGCGGCAGATCCGTTTGTGTGATATTTGTTATAATCTTACTGATGCCGAGACCTGTGAGGTTTGCGGCAATGCAGGACGCGACCACAGTGTAGTCTGCGTTGTGGAACAGCCGCAGGATGTAATGGCGATGGAACGCAGCCGCGGTTATAACGGTGTTTACCATGTACTGCACGGCGTTTTGTCACCGCTTGACGGTATCGGCCCTGATAATCTGCGTGTAAAAGAGCTGCTGCGGCGTCTGCAGGGTGATACGGTCAGGGAAGTTATCATCGCTACCAATTCTGACGTGGAAGGCGAGGCTACTGCTGCCTATCTGGCGCAGCTGCTGAAGCCTGTCGGTATCGTTATCAGCCGTATTGCCCATGGCCTGCCTGTTGGCGGTGATTTGGAATATGCTGACGAGCTGACTTTATCACGTGCTTTGGAAAACAGGCATAGAATGTAAGAAAGAAGGAGCTATAGCATGCAGGAAATAGAAAGTGCTGTCCGCGATCTGGGCGGTTCGGCCATGCAGGGCATTGACCATGCTGTAAAAGGGCTCAACTCGGGTACTCTGGAAGGAACGCTGCCGTTTATTATCGGCGTACTGATTTTAGTCGTCGTCGTAAAATGTTTTTCACTGCCGTTTCGTCTCATCTGGAATGGTATCTGCGGTGCGGTAGCTTTGTGGTTTATAAATCTTATAGGTGGATTTTTGGGTTTCGGACTCAAAATCACCGTTATCAAAGCGCTGATTGCGGGGTTCTTTGGAATACCTGGCTGTTTGGCGGTTATTTTATGGGAGCTTTACGCCAGGTAAAGCTTCAGGCAGGAGGTAAGTTATGAATATGCTGCATAAAGC
>PPYF01028964.1_pt1 | contig 10041 bp, 9 predicted proteins | sample 1559871 | NCBI WGS metagenome assembly PPYF01 (sample SAMN08240021, study PRJNA423297) | Human gut metagenome, whole genome shotgun sequencing project. | reverse complement strand
AAACAGCAAATCGCGTTGAGGCTATTATCTGCGACAAACTCGGCCTCGCTCCCGAACAGGTAACTCCCGAAGCATCATTCACAACCGACCTCGGCGCAGACTCGCTCGACACCGTTGAGCTTATCATGGAATTCGAAAAGGAATTCGAAATCGAAATCCCCGACGAAGACGCCCAGAACATCAAGACCGTTAAGGACGCCATCGACTACATCGAAAGCCACAAGGGCTAATCCCCACTAATGCGGGGCTAATCCTGTATAAGCTAAACATTTAGTCTCACATACACAAAAACTTATTCCCCCTTTACGCTTTCATGCTTAATGTTTGCGCCTTGGGGGTTACTTTTTTAAGGTAATAAATCAGTCCGCCACGGCGGCATAAACAACAATATTATTACATGGAATTAAAACGTGTAGTCATCACCGGTATGGGTGCCATCACTCCCCTTGGCAATGATGTTGCCACCACCTGGGAAGCTGCCAAGAACGGCAAAAGCGGTGCAGGCCCCATTACCCATTTCGATGCCTCTAAATTTAAGACCCAGTTTGCTTGCGAGGTCAAGAATTTCAATCCAAGCGAATACTTCGACCGCCGCAAGGAGCGTCAGCTCGACCTCTATGCGCAGTATGCTCTCGTGGCTGCCCGTCAGGCTGTTGACGACTCGGGCATTGAAGCAGAAGGCAACGAACTCAACAAGAACCGTGTAGGTGTGATAGTTGCTGCCGGTATCGGCGGTCTGCATACCTTTGAAGAAGAAGCCGGCTATTATGCCAAGAACGAAGATAAGGGTCCCAAGTACAATCCTTTCTTCATTCCCAAGATGATTGCCGACATAGCTTCGGGCCATATCTCTATGGAATACGGCTACCACGGCCCCAACTATGGCGTGGTAAGTGCTTGCGCTTCATCAAATAACGCAATAATTGACGCATTCAACCTGATTCGTCTCGGCAAGGCCGACGTTATGGTGACAGGCGGTGCCGAAGCTGCTATCTATCCCGCAGGTGTAGGCGGTTTCAACTCTATGCACGCCCTCTCAACCCGCAACGAATCGCCCGAAACAGCCTCACGTCCCTTCTCAAAGAGCCGCGACGGTTTCGTTATGGGTGAAGGCTCGGTAGTTCTGATTCTTGAAGAACTTGAACATGCCCTTGCACGCGGTGCCAAGATTTATGCTGAAGTTGCCGGTGGCGGTATGAGCGCTGATGCTCACCACCTTACAGCAACACATCCCGAAGGTCTCGGTGCAATCCTCTCAATGCGCAATGCTCTTGAGGATGCCAATATGACTCCCGATGATATCGACTATATCAATGTACACGGCACATCTACTCCTGTAGGTGATATTTCGGAAGTAAAGGCCATCGTGGAGGTGTTCGGCGATGCTGCTCACAAGCTTAACATTTCGTCAACCAAGTCGATGACCGGTCACCTCCTCGGTGCTACCGGTGCTCTCGAAGCCATGTTCAGTGTTAAGGCTGTGCAGGAAGACATTGTTCCTCCCACAATCAACCACGAAGAAGGCGACGAAGACGAAGAAATCGACTATACACTTAACTTTACATTCAATCGCGCTCAGAAGCGCGAAGTACGCGCAGCCCTGTCGAACGCATTCGGTTTCGGCGGCCACAACGCTACTGTGATTGTGAAGAAATTTCAGAAATAAGATACCTTTTAATTGACACAGAAAACAGCTTCGGAATGTCTGGAGCTGTTTTTTTATAGTTACGAATCCAATTACTTTAGAAAGGATATCCCACAGCAAAGTGGAAAGTGGCATCCCGACTCCATTTGGGGCTGAATATGGGCCATCTTTTCTGATTGTCAGCAGGATTATGGGCTTTCATACCAAGGTCGAAGCGCAGCAGGAAGTAAGTAAAGTCCATGCGCAGACCTATGCCGTAAGCGGCTGCAATCTCTTTGTAGAAACTATTGAAATGGAACATTCCGCCGGGTTGGTTGGGATAATTGTGGATGGTCCAGATATTACCGGCATCGACGAACAAGGCGCCTTCGAACACCCAGAACAGCTTGGCCCTATACTCAGTTGACAGGATAAGCGAGATGTCGCCGCACTGATTGATGAAGTCGCTGACATTGTTGCGAGAGTCGTATGAGCCGGGGCCTAAAGTGCGTACACCCCAGCCACGCACACCGTTGGCACCACCGGCATAGAAACGCTTTTCAAATGGCACCATGCGCGAGTTTCCATAAGGGTATGCAATGCCGAATCCGGCATGGAAAGCAAATGCATTGCGTGAATTAAGATTGAGGGTATATGTATAATCGACATCTCCCTTTACGTATTGTGCATATTGGATGCCGAATACTTTGTAGACTCTGTCGTCGCCCTTGTGTCCGAATGCTGAAGAAAGCCCGTACAGGAGGTTGCCTGCGGTCTCTATAGAAGCGCGCCATGTGGTAATGGATGGCTGCATGGCAAATGCGTTGACCTCTGCGGTGGGAATTCGACGGTTGGATTGGTAAAATGTGTAGCCCATGCGCATTATGAAGTGGTCTTCGTAGGAATAGCGCAGCAATGGATTGGTAGGGGCGATGGAATCAATAAAATTGAGTGTGGAGTGTGGGAGACGGACATAGTTTATATCCAGCAGGTCGTAAGTATGTCGGCGTGCAATGTCTCGCCCGAGACGGTTGTTCCATTTCCAACGCCATGCCGTACCGAATATGACTCTGGTATATTCCGGGCGTTCCTGGAAGTTGAATGAAACAGCGAATTCAGTCGTGGCCTGCATGCGCTTTTTGAACGCACGGCTTGCGAAAGGCAGCACAAATTTAGGATAAGTCATGCCTACCTCGGCGGCATATTCCGTGAATCGCTTGTTGATGAAGCCGTCGAGGTTACCCGAAAGGCTCTCGTAGGCCGAACGTAGCTTGACAGTGAGCAGGTCGGAACGGTGAGATATGTCACGGTTCTGATATGTGGCACCCACTCCGAATCCAAGATCGCCTTCTGAATTAGTGCCTTCAAGTTCAAGAGATATTGACTGCTTTTTGTTGCGCGAAATGCTTATTACGGCATCAAGCATAGGCACTCCGGCCACCGTACCGGCCTGTGCAAATTCAATATTGATGAATCGCAATATAGAGAGGCGTGAGAGCGAGGAATAAGTGCGGTCGACGTTGCGTGATGAGTAGACCGCTCCGGGTTCCAGAAAGCACATATCGTACAGCGCCGATGGTTTTATATACCGGTCGGGACCATAGATGATGCTGAGGTTACGGTAGTGTACCGTGTCAGGGTGCTCAACGCTGTGGGCCTCTTCGGTTACGAATGTTACGGAACGAATGTGGTAGGGCAAGTGCGACGGTGGGAGGTCGGAGTATTCAGGCTTCGTCGGGTTTTTCAGATTCTCCGGCATTTTTGAGTTCCCGGAGTTTTCCGTTATCTTTGTTACCTGTGGATTACGAAGGTTGAGAGTTAGCCCTATCTGCTTGGAGCCTCTCACAGTATCTGCCGTGAAGGTAATGTACTCGCGTGAGAATGCATAATAGCCTTCATCGTGTAGCACGGAGGTTATGGTGGTACGCACCTCGTCAAGGCGGTTGCGGTCGAAAGCATCACCGGGATGTATGTCAATAATGCTTGAGTCACGTTGTAGAATCCGCATAATGGCCGTGTCGGGTACATTGAGACTCAATGTGTTGATTACATGCGGTTCGCCTGTATGGATACGGTATTTTACCTTGGCGCGTTTGCGCTCAGGTTGTAGTATGGTATCTACCGTTACCTGTGCTTCAAGATAGCCTTTGTTGACGAGGGCTTGCTGTAGCTGTCGTCGCGACGCGTCTGTGAGGTCGGCGTCGAATATTACTGGCGGCTGTCCGAGGTTTTGAAGCCAACGGTTGTACCATTTCGTGGAGTCGGCACCCGATAGCGAATAGGTGGCCAGCTGAAGTTTGGCGAACCCCAGTACTTTATGATTTGGCGTCTGACGCAGAAAGTTGATAAGTCCTTCGGTATTGAGGTCACGGTTGTCCTCTATCTCGATATCTACCTTATCGAGCAGCATCTGATTGTCGGGTACATGTTTAGTAGAGCTGCAGCCATACAAGACCACAGCCGTAATCAGGAGCAAGATACGGTCTACAATTTTCACGGGTGCAAATTTACATAAAAAAAATACAATAATTTTATGAAAAAAGAGCGTTAACAGAAAATTTTTGTATCTTTGTACGTTATCAATATAGTATGACACCAGATAATAAGGCTGACATATCATTGCGTGAGGCCCAGCGTATAGTAGACGAATGGATACGCAGCGTGGGTGTGCGCTATTTCTCTCCGCTTACCAATATGGCCGTTCTGACCGAGGAAGTAGGGGAAGTGGCGCGTGTCATGGCGCGCCGCTACGGCGACCAATCCTTCAAACAGGGTGAGGCCGATACTCTCGGCGATGAGCTGGCCGATGTGCTCTGGGTACTTATGGCCATTGCGAATCAGACCGGAGTTGACCTTACCGAAGCTCTGAAAGAGAACATTGCCAAAAAGACTAGGCGCGATGCCCTTAGACACTTGAACAATCCGAAACTCACTACCTGATAACTAACATAAAACCTATTAAAATTATGAGTGACAAATACAATGACGCAATAGCCAAGAGCAAAGTCCTTGAGGACGATGCAGCAGTGGCTGCTGCCGTGGAAAAAATCCTGGCTGAGCACTTTGAGGAAAACAACAACGTTGATGTCTACAAATTCCTCTTCAACACCATAGACCTCACCACACTCAAGGCTACAGACTCTCCTGTGTCAGTGGCAAACTTCACGGAGCGTGTCAACGCCTTTGATGAAGAATACCCAATGCTTAACAACGTCGCTGCAATATGCGTATATCCCAATTTCGCAGAGGTTGTACGCACTGTGCTCGATGTAAGCAACGTAGACATCGCATGCGTTAGTGGCGGATTCCCCTCTTCTCAGACCTTCAATGAAGTGAAGATTGCCGAAACCGCACTTGCCGTGGAGAACGGTGCCAATGAAATAGATATAGTGCTTAACGTAGGCAATTTCCTGGATGGCGATTATGAAGCTGTTTGCGACGAAATCATAGAGCAGAAAGCCGCTTGCCGCGATGCACGCCTGAAGGTAATTCTCGAAACCGGTGCTTTGAAGACCGCCAAGAACATCAAGGCCGCTTCGATACTATCAATGTTCTCGGGATGTGACTTCCTTAAGACCTCCACAGGTAAGGAATATCCCGGTGCAAGCCTTGAGGCCGCTTATATTATGGCACTTTGTATCAAGGAGTATTACGAGCAGACCGGGGTAAAAATCGGCTTTAAGGCTGCCGGAGGTGTAGCTACAACCGCTGACGCTGTGAAGTACTATACAGTCATCAAGGAAGTGCTTGGCGAGGAATGGCTAACTAATGAATACTTCCGCCTCGGAGCATCGCGTCTTGCCAACAACCTGCTTGGAGACATTCTGGGTAAGGAAATCAAATTCTTCTAAACATCATACACGTGAAAATTTGGATATATCTTAACGGCATTCAGCAAGGTCCCTACACATTCGACCAGATAAAGCTTCTTCCTCTGCAGCCTGATACTCCCGTATGGTATGAAGGTCTTCCAAAGTGGTGTCCGGCTTCTGAGGCACCGGTGACCGCTGTGCTTTTTGCACCGTCGGCCACCTCAACCGAGTGCGAACAGTCGCAGCATCCAGAAGAGGAACGCTGTCCTCGGCCAGACTCCCAGTCCTTTGCTCAGCAACCCTACATGCAGCAGCCTTATACACAGCCGCAATACGGGCGTCCGTCGGATGCAGAGCCTCCCAAGCGTCCTTCCACTTATATGGCATGGTGTATTATCCTTACCATAGTGTGCTGTTGTCCATTTGCATTGGCCGGGATTATAACAGGAGCTATCAGCTCGTCGCGCTATAATTCGGGCGATTATGCAGGAGCCAAGAGAATGTCGGCCGCTACAGAATGGCTGTTGATTATATCCATAGTATGGGCAATAATATACATGCCCGTGGTTTGGGCTTTCGGTCTCTAAAAAGCCTTAAGCGTGGGCACGCCCTTACAACGACGAATAGCGGCAGCCGCGATATGTGTATTCGCGGCTGCCGCCATTGTTTATCTTGCATTGAATGACCCTGAAACATCTCCTGCGCCGAGGTGCCTGTTTAACGCTATTACGGGTTACGACTGTCCCGGTTGTGGTTCGCAACGGGCCATACATGCCTTGTTGCAAGGCCGCGTGGCTGATGCGTGGAGGTATAATGCGGCAATGTTCTTTGCCGTGCCGCTGGCAGTGATGTATGTTGTGGCTCCCCGGCGATGGGATAAAGTGATTTATTCTATGTGGTTTGCCTTGGGAATAGTAGTTGCTTTTATTTTCTGGTGGGTTTATAGAAATGTGTAAAATACTGTCGTCGGTATTGATTTACGCGATTGATAGGAGAGGAATGCTGTTTGTGACGGAAATGAGGAAATGAACTATAAGTTTTTATCTCGTGAAATCAGTCTTCTTTATAATTGGTGGGAATCTGTCGGTCGATGGATTTGTCAAGTGAGATAAGGGTCTCTGTCCCGACAACTCCGGGAATCATTTGGATATGGTTGTTGAGAAGGTCCATCAGATGTTCGTTGTCGCGTGCATACAGACGAATGAGCATGGTGTACGGACCGGTAGTGTAATGGCATTCTACCACTTCTGGAATCTTTTCGAATTCAGGGACTACATCGCGATACATAGCACCTCGTTCAAGTGTCACTCCTATATAGGTACATGTTGAATAACCCAATACCTTGGGATTGACATTGTATCCAGAACCTGTAATCACGTCAAGTTCGCAAAGACGCTGTATGCGCTGATGGATTGCTGCGCGCGATACACCGCATTCTACTGCGACATCTTTCGACGGGATACGTGCATTCCTCATGATGATGTGTAGAATCTTGCGGTCAAGATTGTCGATTTTTTCCATAAATTGTGTGTGAATTTCAAAGTTAATTAAAGATTCTAACGTAAAGGTAAAGCAAATTTCCGAATAAAGTAACAATCCATTACTTATTTAACCTATGTTAACATAAATTTTTAACCAAAATCGGGCGTTTTTCGTCCTTGACTTGTTTTTGAAATTATTAATTGTTGAGTATAAGCGACATGGCTTGCTTGCAAAATGATAGCAAAATTATGGAATAATGTTCTTTTTTAGGGCTTATCGGGGCTTTTTTATGTATTTGTAACTTTTTTATATGATTAAGTGATTAAAAAGTGAAATCATCTGCCAAAATCGTTGTTTCGGCATAAAATTGCAGTAAGAGTTAAGGGAAATAAGTTGAAATGATAAAAGCTGTGGAAACACGCCACAGCTTTTATCATTTTTGAGCATTTGAGTTAGGATAAATCAATTGTCGATAGCATCTACTTCGAGAGGTTCGTTGATGATTTCATTCCAGGGGAGACCCTGCTTGGCAAGTTCGGCCAGGAATGGGTCGGGGTCGAATTCCTCTACATTGTGAACACCGGGTTTAACCCATTTGCCTGTAAGGAACATCATGGCACCTGTCATGGCCGGAACGCCGGTGGTGTAGCTCACGGCTTGAGTGCCGGTCTCCTTGTAGGCGGCCTCATGTGAACAGTTGTTATAGATGTAATACGTCATGGGCTTGCCTTCCTTGTCAAGTCCTGAAATGCGACAGCCAATCGAGGTCTCGCCGTGATAGTTCTCGCCAAGTTCCTGAGGATTTGGCAGCACGGCTTTGAGGAACTGCAGGGGTACAATCTTGGTGCCGTTATAGTCGATTTCGTCGATACGGGCCATGCCGATGTCCTGGATTACGCGCAAGTGTGTGAGGTATTCTTGGCCGAAAGTCATCCAGAAACGGGCTCGTTTGATTGTGGGATAGTTCTGTACGAGGGATTCGAGTTCTTCGTGATAGAGCAGGTACGAGTCGCGGGCGCCGATATTGGGATAGTTGAGAGGCATATGAACTTCGAGAGGACTAGTTGTAATCCACTTGCCGTCTTTGTAGTAGCGTCCGTTCTGAGTTATCTCTCGTATATTGATTTCGGGGTTGAAATTTGTAGCGAAAGCCTTGCCGTGGTTACCGGCGTTGCAGTCAACTATGTCCAGATACTCCATTGCTGAGAAATAGTGCTTGGCGGCGTAGGCTGTGAACACTCCGCTTACTCCCGGGTCGAATCCGCATCCGAGTATGGCGGTGAGGCCGGCTTTCTCGAATCGTTCGCGATAGGCCCATTGCCATGAGTATTCGAAATGTGCCACGTCGCGGGGTTCATAGTTGGCAGTGTCGAGGTAGTTGACACCGCATTCCAGGCAGGCATCCATAATGGTGAGGTCCTGGTAGGGCAGTGCGACATTGATAACCAGGTCGGGTTTGTGTTTGCGGAAAAGAGCTACGATTTCTTCCACTTTGTCAGCGTCCACACGGTCGGTGGTGACATTTGGAGCACCGATTGCCTTGGCGAGAGCATCGCATTTGGCCTGATTGCGCGAGGCTATTACTATCTCAGTGAATACCTGCGGATTTTGAGCGCATTTGTGCGCCACGACGGTACCAACACCTCCGGCACCGATGATAACGACTTTTGCCATTTTTCTATATATTTATGAATACTTTATTTTAGATATACGATATGTTGTCAGACGTTCGCGGTCATTTGGCAGTATGCTTGCGTCTGTCGATGGCTATACATATAAAGGTGAACAATCCGAGTGCTATGGTGAGCAGCGTGGTTACACCAAGCTGCATATTGGCGAATGCGCCGGCACGAGGCATATCAAGTCCGTATATGCCCAAAGAGAACATTACGGCCCACTGCCACGGACCTATGCCGCCGTTGGACGGTACTCCCATCGAGATGGACGAAAGCACAAACGTTACGAGAACTACGACCCATCCGTTTGTTGCAAGCAGCTCGGCAGTGAATCCAAAGGCGTAGAATCCAAGATATAGCTGTGTGAAGTAGCTTATCCATATTCCGGCTGTGAGCAGAAGCCACAGTCCCTTGTTAGGCATCGAGAATATTGCTATGAATCCTTGCCACAGTTCCCGGCAGCCTTTTTGTATCTTGGTTACCAGTGCGTTTTGCGAAGAGCGGTTCATAAACCACCATATAAACACAAGCACTGCAACTGCGGAGCCCCACAGCCAAGGCGACAACACCAATGAGCGCAGGCTGTTGTAGGTCTCTTCATTCTGTGCCAGATAGGCTACAATAGAGCCGGAGGCAACTATAAATGTGAAGACGCCGAAGAGTGCAACCGTCACCGTATCAGCAAGCCTGTCGGCTACCATCGAGCCGAAGACCGACGTGAAAGGAGCCCGTTGACGCTGTGCTATGTATCCAGAACGCCATACCTCGCCGAGACGGGGAAACACAAGATTGACAGCATATGTGCCAAAAATGCTCAGTATTAATGCAAACAATGGTGGATTGACATCAATGGCCTTCAGTTGTATGCGCCAGCGCATTGCTCTGAAAATCTGGGCAAGTACAGCAAATGCCATACCTGCTGCCATCCATCGGAAATCGCATTCCGTGCGTATCACTTTCCACATCTCCTTGAAATCGAAGTCGTGAAACAGGAGCCAGCAAAGCCCCACGCTTATTATTAGGGGTATGGCAAAGCGAAGTACCGCTCCGAGCAGCTTTTTTGATTTTTTAGGTGTTGAGTCCATTATATTAGAAACGCCTTTGAAGAGTCAAAGTTAGCACAATTCGTATTAGTGACAAGGTTAATGAAAGTTAAAGGTCTTTTATGGCTTTTTGAGTTGATGAATACCTGCTGTTTTTTGCTGATTATTTGGAATGAAATTGCCCTCGTGTGTTGGAAAAATGCTTACCTTTGTAAAAATTTTTCCTCATGAAAAGAAAAACACTGTTGCAAGTGCTATTGGTGGCCGGCGGAATGTCGGCTGCCGCCCAGATAAATTCTCCTGGTAATGCCGGATTCATTACCCGTGCCGAGGCAATGCTGGCAGATTGTAATTATGTCGGTTGTCTCGACCAGATTGCCGCCCTCGAGAAGTCGGCGCTTAAC
>PPYF01269287.1_pt1 | contig 10042 bp, 11 predicted proteins | sample 1559871 | NCBI WGS metagenome assembly PPYF01 (sample SAMN08240021, study PRJNA423297) | Human gut metagenome, whole genome shotgun sequencing project. | reverse complement strand
CTTTTGCTCTACCTGCTGCCTGTAAATTTTTCTTCGCTCAAGTCCTGTTTCGGACTTGACTTTTTATTTGCAGGCTTTCAGTCGTCTATACTCTTAAACGAAGAAGGGAGGCGATTTTTGACACGTCTCAAGAAAAAATTTAAGAAATTTTTTTCACACCCTCTGCCAGGTGGATCAGTTCCTCTTCTGAAAAGAACCCAGAGATAGTAAGCAGGGTGTCGTACTCGTCGGTCCAGACGATGGCAGGGGCATCGGTACCATTTGAAGGGATCAGTTCGGCGGGGCGGCCATTCACGGTGATCGTGCGGGGAAGGGCTTCGGAGCCGATAGTGAGGCTTGTCTCATCTGTTTTTTCTATATAGATAAAATTCAGCAGTTCTCCGTTCTCATTTTCATAGATGAGAAATCCGTCTTGGGGAGAAGCGAGATATTCCGTGTAGCCAGATGGAATGCTGCCGAGCGCATAATGGAGGGAGTGCGTGTTTTTTACTGTGCCGCCGCTATATTGATAGGAAATGGTGTTCCGGGATATTTCTTTGACCCAACCCCAAAAGGCGGCCCGTGCCTGGGGACTTGTGGCCAGGAGCATACCGCCGGCTGTGGCGGCGGCCAGAAGGATAGCCGCTGCGCTGTGCAGAAATTTTTTGAAATAGGGATGGGCTGCTTTGCGGCAGAGCTTTTGAATGGACGCGTCCAGAGCGGGGGAGGGGACATAATGGGCATCTGATGGCATATCACGTTCAAGCTGTGCCATAAAAATATCCAGCGATTTGGAGGCGGCTTCTTTCAGTGCAAGTTCTGGCATCATAGTGAGTTCCCCCTTTCTTCATAGAGCTTTTTCAGCTTTTTCTTTGCTCGCTGGTCCAGCTGGATCGCCCAAGGAAGAGAAATTTTCAGCATGGACGGGCTATAGCCGTAATGATATTTCAGCCAAATGACTTGACGCTGGAGCGGGTCCAGCGCCAGGATACACTTTACCAGCTCGTCATCGCCGCCGTATTCCACGGAAATGCCGGGGGACACGTCCTCCAGGGCGGCGGTCCGGTGCCGCTGGTTTTTTCGGTGGATGTCAATGGCTTTGTTTTCTGCGATGACGGCCACATAGCGCTTGGTTTGCGGAGACAGGGGCTGGTCTATCTTCGTGATATTCTCCGCAATACTGACGAATGCCTGATGGACGGCATCCTCGGCATCCTGCTGATGGCGCAGGATTTGATATGCGATATGGAACATAAGAGGAAAGTATTCGTGGTAGATTACCTCAAATTTACTCTGTTCCGCTTCTGTTTCGATCATTTGCAAATAAATCAGCAAGTTCATCCATCCTCTGGCGGAAAATCTGTCATTATCATATCAGACTTACAGAGAGAAGTCCAGAGATGGAATATCCTGCGTATCTCCCCACAAAGCGACCTTCTTTTCTGAAAGTCATGGTATACTTTTATCGGCGGGTGTGTTATACTGTTAGCATTGATTGACTTGGATTTATGCGCACGGGGGCGGCTGATGCGACCTTTTGCCCCCTCGGCGTTTAAATATTCCGTTTGCCAAAGCCGTGATCACAGGCGGGGACGGCGTGCGGAAAGACAGCGGAAGAGACCAGACCAAAGGGACCCCAGGGCGGCCCTCTCCCCGGCGAGGCAGGGCCGGTGAGACCGGCCGAACAGGGTCTTGCGCCGTGCCAGGAGCACGGCTGTTTTGGCATGGGCTTTTTCGAGATAACAGGAATTTACTGATATAATTTTGATAGTAAAGGAGCTATTATGGCAGAAAAACTGAAAATTATTTCCCTGGGCGGACTGAACGAGATCGGGAAGAACCTGACCGTCTATGAGTACGGCGGCGACATCATCGTGGTGGACTGCGGCATGGGCTTCCCGGATGACGATATGTATGGCATCGACGTGGTCATTCCCGACGTGAGCTATCTCATCAAGAACCAGAGCAAGATCCGGGGCATCTTCATCACCCACGGACACGAGGACCACATCGGGGCCCTGCCCTATGTGCTGCGGTCCATCAACGCCCCCATCTATGCCACCCGCATGAGCATGGGCCTGATCCGCCTGAAGCTGGAGGAGCACCGCCTGCTGTCCAAGACCAAGCTCATCACCTGCGAGGCCGGGGACGTGGTGAAGGCGGGCAAGTTCAGCGTGGAGTTCATCCATGTGAACCACTCCATCGCCGATGCGGTGGCCTTTGCCATCAAGTGCCCCGTGGGCACCTGCGTCCACACCGGCGACTTCAAGATCGACTCCACCCCCATCCAGGGGGGGATGATGGACCTGGCCCGCCTGGGCGAGCTGGGCAAGGAGGGGGTGCTGGCCCTGCTGGCCGACTCCACCAACGTGGAGCGCTCCGGCTTTACCCGCAGCGAGCGCAGCGTGGGCGCCTCCTTCGACGCCCTGTTCCGGGGCTGCGAGGAGCGCATCATCGTCACCACCTTCGCCTCCAACGTGGACCGCATCCAGCAGATCATCGACGTGGCCGCCCGCTACGGCAGAAAGGTGGCCGTCACCGGCCGGTCCATGGAGAACATCATGAAGGTGTCCACCGAGCTGGGCTATATGAACGTGCCGGACGGGGTGCTGATGGACTTGAACCACATCAAGTCCCTGCCCAAGCACAAGGTGTGCATCATCACCACCGGCAGCCAGGGCGAGACCATGTCCGCCCTGACCCGCATGGCCTTTAACACCCACCGTCAGGTGGACCTGATGCCCGGGGACCGGGTGATCATCTCCGCCTCCGCCATCCCGGGCAACGAAAACGCCATCGGCAACGTGGTCAACGAGCTCTACCGCAAGGGGGCCGAGGTGATGAACGAGCGGGAGCTGGCCCTCCATGTCTCCGGCCACGCCTGTCAGGAGGAGCTGAAGATCGTCCACGCCCTGGTCAAGCCCAAGTTCTTCATCCCCGTCCACGGCGAGCAGCGGATGCTGCAGATCCACGCCCGCTTGGCCCAGGGCATGGGCATGGACCCCAACCATGTGCTGGTCAGCGACATCGGCCGGGTCATGGAGCTCACCCCCAACTCCGCCCGCCTGGCGGGCACCGTCACCGCCGGTCAGGTCTTTGTGGACGGCTACGGCGTGGGCGACGTGGGCAGCGTGGTCCTGCGGGACCGCCGCCACCTGGCCCAGGACGGCATGATCGTGGTGGTGCTGTCCATGTCCGGGGAGGACGGAGCCCTGGTCTCCGGCCCGGACATCATCACCCGGGGCTTTGTATATGTAAAGGAGTCGGAGGGCCTGATGGAGGAGCTGCGCCAGGTGGCCATGGAGGCCATCCAGAGCGTGGACACCCGCTATGCCACCGACTGGTCCGCCATCAAGAGCACCATCAAGGGCGACCTGTCCAACTACCTGTACAAAAAGACAAAACGCTCCCCCATGATCCTGCCGGTCATCATGGAGGTGTAAAACAAAAACATGGCTCTCCCGAAAAATGGGAGGGCCATGTTTTTTCTTGCTATATTTTGAATAATATGGTATAGTAACCATGGCGCATGGATATGCGCTGGCGCTGCCAGTAGCGGTAGGCGGGGGCCCCTTCATTAGGGAGGAGGCCGAACTTCATATGTTGTTTCCTCCTCCACTACATGGGAGGGGGTGATGGAAATGGTCACTTATTCTGATCTGTTTCAGCTTGGAATCCTGATCGTAAACATCATTACCCTGGTCATCCAGGTAAACAAAAAAACGAAGTAACCGCCCTAGTTCCCCAACTGTCCGGTTACCTCGTCTGTAACTGAGAAGGGGCCCGTCTACCGGCAGCGCCTTCCTCTTGTCTTTATTCTACTGTAAAAAAGAGGATTTGTCAATCCCCCGGCGTGGGCCGGGGGATGCGCTTTCCTATCCTGTCTCAATCGTTTGCCGTGGCCTGCTGGGCGATGGCGATGAAGCGCTCGCCGAAGTGGGACAGCGGGCGGTCCAGGCGATAGCCGGCGATGAGATGGCTGAAGGTGGACGGGTCGGTGAGGGGGAAGAAGTCCACTCCGGCAGAGGAGGCGGAGGCGGCGGGGATGGCCCGCAGGAACAGCTCCGGGCAGATGGTGATGCCCACCCCCGCCTGGGCCATGGCCAGAGTGGTGACGGTGTTCTCCGTCTCCAGAATCAGTTTGGGCTTGAAGTAATACCGGCTGAAATATTGGTCCACGATGCTGCGGGTGCGGTTGCCCCGCTTGATGAGCACAAAGGGCATGGACTGGAATGCTCCGATGTCCGCTCCGTTGGAAAACTGCTCCCGGATCACATCCGCCTGGGCCCCAAAGAGCCGGTCGATAAAGGACTTGGGCACCACCATCACAAGCCGCTGCTGGGTGAGGGAGACGGTCTCCACCCCGTCGAGCATAATGGGCTGAAAGCAGATGACCAGGTCCACCCTGCCGTGGGACAGCTCGTCCTCCAACTGGTTGGAGTTGCCCTCGTACAGGGAAAAGTCCACCATGGGGAACTCCTCCCGGAAGCGGGGCAGGATGTCAGGCAGCAGGGCCAGACCACAGGTGTGGGAGATGCCCACCCGCAGCACCCCCAGATAGTGGCGGTTGATGTCCCCCACCTTGCTGAGATATTGGCTGTACAGGTCGATGATCTGGGTGGCCGTCTGCACCAGCTGGTCCCCGGCATAGGTGAGGGCCAGCTTGGGGGAGCGGGTGAACAGCTTCACGTTCAGCTCACGCTCCATGTTGCTGATGTGGCTGGACAGGGACTGCTGGGAGATGTAAAGCCGTTCGGCAGCCCGGGTGATGTTCAACTCCTCGGCCACCATCAGAAAGTATTTCAGGTGTAAAAAATTCACGGATGCCTCCTCATCATGACAAAGGGTGAAGCCGGAAAGTCCCGCAGAGCGGGCCAGGCGGGTATGCTGGAAGGTCTGTTACCAGCATTGTATCACAATCAAAAGCCTGTGGCAACCCACGGGAAAAAGCTGGTGTTCCCAAAAGAATATCCGTGGCATAATAGAGCCATAGATCACTGCGCTGAAAGGGATGTGTTCGCCCGGACGGCGCTGCCTGCACAGAACATAGATGGATCATAATTTTTAATAAGGAAGGATGTTTTCACTATGAAGTGCCTTATCATCGACGTTGTCCACGAGGCCATTGCCCAGGAGCTGGGCAAGTACATGGAGGTCAAGGTCAGCGAGAAGCTGCCCCCCGCCAAGGACGAGCTGAAGGCCATGATCGGGGATGTGGACGTGCTGATCATGCGCGTTGACCCCATGATCGACAAGGAGGTCCTGGATGCCGCCAAGAACCTGAAGGTCATCGGCGTGTGCTCCGTGGGTCTGAACCACATCGACACCAAGTATGCCGAGGAGAAGGGCATCAAGGTGTTCAACGCCCCCGGCCTGAACGGCAACGCCGTGGCCGAGCTGACCATCTGCAAGATGCTGGAGCTGTCCCGCCACACCATCCCCGCTCACCGGGACGTGACTGTGAACCAGAAGTGGGACAAGTACGCCTTCGTGGGCCGCGAGCTGCGGGGCAAGACCCTGGGCGTGCTGGGCTTTGGCCGCATCGGCCAGCGCGTGGGCGAGATCGCCCGGGTGTTCGGCATGAAGGTCGTGGCCTATGACCCCTATCTGCCCGCCGAGATCTTCACCAAGAACGAGGCCACCTCTATGAGCATCGCCCAGGTGTGCGAGGTCGCCGACTTCGTCACCATCCACATGCCCCTGAACGACGAGACCCGCAACCTGTTCAACGCCACCTCCATCGCCGAGATGAAGAGCGACGCCGTTGTGCTGAACATGGCCCGCGGCGGCATCGTCAACGAGAAGGACATGTATGAAGCCCTGAAGGCCGGCAAGATCGGCGGCTATGCCACCGACGTGCTGGAGAACGAGGTCGCCGGCGACGGCCTGACCGAGGACTCCCGTTTCTACTCCCCCCTGTTCGACCTGGACAACTTCGTGGTCTCCCCCCACATCGGCGCTCAGACCGTGGACGCCTCCCGGGACATCGGCCAGCACATCATCGCCAAGGTGAAGGAAGCTCTGAACCTGGGCTGATGTTAGCCGGAATATCCGCATAGCTCAAAAAGCCCCCCGCTCCCAACAGGAGCGGGGGCTTTTGCGCACAAAAAAGCTCGCCGCCCCGGTCGGGCGGCGAGCTTGCGTTTTCACGGTATTTGGCGTTGACGTGTGGGGCGGCTTTAGTAGGCCACGCCCCAGTAGATCATGTGCTTGGCGGGCTTGCCGCAGCAGACGCACACATCGCCCACCTTGTCCTGCTTCAGGGGCATGCAGCGGGAGGTGACGCCGGCCTGCTCCTTCATCTTCAGCTCGCAGTCCAGCTCGCCGCACCACATGGTCTTGGCAAAGCCGCCCTCGGTGTCCATGAACTGCTTCACCTCGTCCAGGGTGTGGCACACCTTGGTGTGGTCCTCCAGATTCTTCTTGGCCCGCTCGTACAGGCCGTTGTGGACGGAGTCCAGCAGCTCCTGGACGCGGGTCTCCAGCTCGTCCAGGCTGACGAAGACCTTCTCGCCGGAGTCCCGGCGGCAGATGCAGCACTGGTTCTTCTCCATGTCCTTGGGGCCGATCTCCACCCGCAGAGGCACGCCCTTCATCTCGTACTGGGCGGCCTTCCAGCCCATGGACTGGTCGCTGTCGTCCATCTGGGCCCGGACACCGGCGGCCTTCAGTCGCTCCAGCAGGGCGGCGGCGGCGTCCAGCACGCCGGGCTTGTGCATGGCCACGGGGATGACCATGGCCTGGATGGGGGCGATGCGGGGGGGCAGGACCAGACCGCTGTTGTCGCCGTGGGTCATGATGATGCCGCCGATCATGCGGGTGGACACGCCCCAGCTGGTCTGGTGGGGGTGGTGGAGCTGGTTGTCCTTGCCGGTGAAGGTGATGTCAAACGCACGGGCAAAGCCGTCACCGAAATAGTGGCTGGTGCCGGACTGGAGGGCCTTGCGGTCGTGCATCATGCACTCCACGGTATAGGTCTCCTCGGCGCCGTTGAACTTCTCCTTATCCGTCTTGCGGCCCCGGACCACGGGCATGGCCAGCACGTTCTCCAGGAAATCGGCATAGACGTTCAGCATCCGCATGGTCTCTTCCCGGGCCTCCTCGGCGGTGGCGTGCATGGTGTGGCCCTCCTGCCACAGGAACTCCCGGTGACGCAGGAAGGGGCGGCTGGTCTTCTCCCAGCGCAGGACGGAGCACCACTGGTTATACAGCTTGGGCAGGTCCCGGTGGGAGTGGATGACGTTTTTATAGTGCTCGCAGAACAGGGTCTCGCTGGTGGGACGGATGCAGTAGCGCTCCTCCAGCTTTTCGCTGCCGCCCATGGTGACCCAGGCGCACTCGGGGGCAAAGCCCTCTACATGGTCCTTCTCCTTCTGGAGCAGGGACTCGGGGATGAGCATGGGCAGGTACACGTTCTCGTGCCCGGTCTCCTTGAACTTCTGGTCCAGGGCGTGCTGGATGTTCTCCCAGATGGCGTAGCCATAGGGGCGATAGATGAACATACCCTTGATGGAGGAGTAGTCGATGAGCTCTGCCTTTTTGCACACGTCGGTGTACCACTGGGCAAAGTCCACCTCCATGTCGGTGATCTGCTCCACCTGCTTCTTGTTGGAGTTCTGAGCCATAGTATTTCAGTCCTTTATAAATAAGAATCATCCACTCCCGCTTCTGTTTCCCATTCCGGGGGCGGAAAAACAGGAAAAGAATTGGGAGCTCGTCAAAAAAACTCGTGTCCTTTATTGTATGGAATCAGGTGGAAAAAGTCAAGCGCCTGGGGCAAGTTCGGCGGGGATTTTCCCTCTTGTTTGAAGGGGAGAGGCGTGGTATACTTCGGTCATGACATCTCATTTGACACGAAAAGGGGGAGCGCATATGGACGCGCAGGAGAGAAGGCAGGCCATCGCACGGCGGCTGGAGGGGGCCAGCGGGCCGGTGAGTGCCGCCGTTTTGGCCCGGGAGCACTCCGTCAGCCGCCAGATCATCGTGGGGGACATCGCCCTGCTGCGGGCGGGGGGGATGGACATCGCCGCCACCCCCAGGGGCTATGTGCTGCCCGCCCCCGCCGCCGGACTGGTGCGCACCCTGGCCTGCCGCCACCGGGCCGACCAGATGGAGGAGGAACTCAACGCCATGGTGGACCAGGGCTGCACCGTGCTGGACGTGATCGTGGAGCACCCCATCTATGGCCAGCTCACCGGCCAGCTGCAAATTTCCAACCGGTATGACGTGGGCCAGTTTGTCCAGCGCTGCCGCCGCCAGGAGGCCGCCCCCCTGTCCCAACTCACCGAGGGCATCCACCTCCACACCGTCGCCTGCCCCAGCCAGGAGGCCTATGGCCGGGTGAAGGAGAGCTTGAGTAAGCTGGGATTTTTGTTGGAGGAGAAGTAAACCCCTGGGGCAGCCCTCTCAGTCGCGGCTGCGCCGCGCCAGCTCTCCCACAGGGAGAGCCAAGTAGGGGCGGATGTCCCCATCCGCCCGATAGCCAAGGGCCGCTGGGGACAGCGGCCCCTACTGTCATTGCGAGAAGCGAAGCGACGCGGCAATCCGTTCCCAACGTCTCCCTTGCCTCCCCCTGTGGGGGAGGTGCCCAGTGCGCACACTGGGCGGAGAGGGCCTCGCCCCCAAAATAAAACGCTTGACAAATTTTCATAGGCGTGTAAAATGTGGTAGACACGTGTCTTGACACGTGTCTACCATGTTTTGAAATGAGTGTGTGTAAATGGAGAAGCTGAAAGCCTTTCTGAAGCGAAAAAACATTGTCATCTCCGCCAAGCGCTATGGCATCGACGCCCTGGGGGCCATGGCCCAGGGTCTGTTCTGCTCCCTGCTCATCGGGACCATCATCAACACCATCGGCACCCAGTTCCACATCCCCTTCCTGACCCAAGTGGTGGCCACCCTGGGCAGCGGGGACCACACCATCAGCTATACCGTGGGCGGCCTGGCCTCGGCCATGAGCGGCCCGGCCATGGCGGTGGCCATCGGCTATGCCCTGCAGGCCCCGCCCCTGGTGCTGTTCTCCCTGGCCACGGTGGGCTTTGCCTCCAACACCCTGGGCGGAGCGGGAGGCCCTCTGGCTGTGCTGTTTATCGCCATCATCGCCGCCGAACTGGGCAAGGCGGTGTCTAAGGAGACCAAAGTGGACATTCTGGTCACCCCTCTGGTGACTATCTTCGCCGGTGTGGCCCTGGCCGCCTGGTGGGCCCCGGCCATCGGCAAGGCGGCCGCACAGGTGGGCGCGCTGATCCGCTGGGCCACCGAGCTGCAGCCCTTCTGGATGGGCATCATCGTCTCCGTGGTCATCGGCATTGCCCTGACCCTGCCCATCTCCTCCGCCGCCATCTGCGCCGCCCTGACCCTCACGGGCCTGGCCGGGGGCGCGGCGGTGGCCGGCTGCTGCGCCAACATGGTGGGTTTTGCGGTGCTGTCCTTTAAGGAGAACGGCTGGGGCGGCCTGGTGAGCCAGGGCATCGGCACCTCCATGCTCCAGATGCCCAACATCGTGAAGAACCCCCGCATCTGGCTGCCCGCCATCCTCACCTCCGCCATCACCGGGCCCATGGCCACCTGCCTGTTCCACCTGCAGATGAACGACCCCTCCGGCGGCGTGGCCTCCGGCATGGGCACCTGCGGCCTGGTGGGTCAGATCGGCGTGTATGCCGGCTGGGTCAACGACGTGGCCACCGGCGTGAAGGCCGCCATCACCCCCATGGACTGGGCGGGCATGGTTCTCATCTGCTTCATCCTGCCCGCCGTGCTGTGCTGGCTGTTCGGGCAGCTGTTCCGCAAGATGGGCTGGATCGGCGAGGGGGACCTGACCCTGCCGCAGTGACGGCCCTCTCCGCCCAGTGTGCGCACTGGGCACCTCCCCCAAGGGGGGAGGCAAGGCGGTCAAAAAACCTGTCATTGCGAGGCCGATTCCCCTTATCAAGGGGAAATGTCCCGAAGGGACAAAAGGGATAGGGAGGCCCAACGGGCCGACGCGGCAATCCGTAACCCCCGTCCCTTGGCCCCCTTGTTAAAGGGGGCTGTCAGCGAAGCTGACTGAGGGATTCCGTTTTTA
>PPYF01209210.1_pt1 | contig 10043 bp, 10 predicted proteins | sample 1559871 | NCBI WGS metagenome assembly PPYF01 (sample SAMN08240021, study PRJNA423297) | Human gut metagenome, whole genome shotgun sequencing project. | reverse complement strand
GAGAATAACTATGTCAATAAGACTCACTATTAAATTCTATAGAATTATATCATACATTGTATACAAAATCAATTTTATCGATGTAATCAACATAATCTAGTCACTTTAAATCTGGTCAGCTTGAATATAATAATATCTTATTTAAAATATTACACCCTTACAATAGATTAATTTATCAGTAAAAAATAATCCTAATGAATATGAAAAATGTAATTCACAATTCATTAGGATTATTATGTTTCTTATAAAATTAATTCTAAGCAGCTGATTACATCATACCGCCCATACCCCCCATTGGAGGCATTGCAGGAACTGTTGCATTTTCATCTACCTTATCAGCTACGATTGTTTCAGTAGTTAATACAAGAGATGCGATAGATGCGGCATTTTGAAGGGCAGAACGAGTAACTTTTGCAGGATCAACAATACCAGCTTTAACCATATCTATGTATTCTTCAGTCAAGGCATTGAAACCTACACCAGCTTCAGTATTTTTAACTTTTTCTACTACTACAGAACCTTCGAGACCTGCGTTGTATGCGATTTGACGAAGTGGTTCTTCTACAGCGCGTTTTACAAGGTTAATACCAGTTTGAACGTCACCAGTAGCTTCCAATGTATTCAATGCAGGGATGATATCGATGAATGTAGTACCACCACCAGCTACAATACCTTCTTCAACAGCTGCACGAGTTGCATTCAATGCATCTTCAATGCGAAGTTTCTTATCTTTCATTTCAACTTCTGTAGCAGCACCTACTTCGATAACTGCAACACCACCGGACAATTTAGCTAGACGTTCTTGTAATTTTTCACGGTCGAAATCAGAAGATGTTTCTTCAACTTGTGCACGGATTTGGTTAACGCGTTTAGCAATTACATCTTTATCACCTGCGCCATCGATGATTGTAGTTTCATCTTTAGTGATGCGAACTTGACGAGCTGTACCAAGATCTTCAAGCTCTACAGAATCAAGCTTACGACCCATATCTTCAGTAATAACAGTACCGCCTGTTAAGATAGCGATATCTTCAAGCATAGCTTTACGACGATCACCAAAGCCAGGAGCTTTAACGGCTACAGCTTTGAATGTACCACGCAAACGGTTTACTACTAATGTAGCCAATGCTTCCCCTTCTACATCTTCAGCGATAATAAGAAGTTCTTTGCCTACTTTTACTACTTTTTCAAGTGTTGGCAACATATCTGCGATGGCACTGATTTTACGATCAGTGATCAAGATATATGGGTTATCCATAACGGCTTCCATACGATCAGGGTCAGTTACCATATAAGGGGAAATGTAACCACGATCAAATTGCATACCTTCTACTACATTTAATGCAGTTTGCAAACCTTTGGATTCTTCAACAGTAATAACACCGTCATTACCAACCTTTTCCATAGCTTCAGCAATCAAACCACCGATTTCTTCGTCAGCAGCGGATACGCTTGCAACTTGAGCAATTTCAGCTTTACCAGAAACTTTGATAGAGCGTTTTTTAATTTCTTCAACCAAAGTTTTTACTGCTGTTTCAATGCCTTTTTTCAAAATCATTGGGTTCGCACCGGCTGCTACATTGCGCATACCTTCTTGAATCATAGCTTGCGCCAATACTGTTGCGGTAGTAGTACCATCACCTGCTACGTCGTTAGTTTTAGTAGCAACTTCTTTTACTAATTGAGCACCCATGTTTTCAAATGGATCTGGAAGTTCAATATCGCGAGCAATGGTTACACCATCATTTGTAATTGTTGGGGAACCAAATTTTTTATCCAAAACAACATTACGACCTTTTGGACCTAATGTAACTTTTACAGCATTTGCTAATTGATCGACGCCACGACCTAAAGCGCGACGAGCTTCTTCATTAAACAAGATTTCTTTTGCCATATGTATTACCTCCTAAATAGTAACACTATCCAATGTAACGAAATATATGTGCCCTTAGGCAATATAGAATGTATCATCAGTTTTTATAGTCATGTAGACTATAAATCAGCGATTATAATACTGCTAAAATATCGCGTTCGCTAATAATCAAATGAGTAGCGCCATCGATTTCTAATTCGCTACCAGCATATTTTGCAAACATAACAGTGTCGCCAACTTTAACTTCTGGAGCTACACGTTGACCATTGTCATATACTTTACCAGCACCTACAGCTACAACTACACCTTCTTGAGGCTTTTCTTTAGCTGTATCAGGAAGGAAGATACCACTTTTAGTTTTTTCTTCTTTTGCTTCTAGACGGATAAGAACGCGGTCAGCTAATGGTTTTAACATATAATGTCACTCCTTTTTACTAGTTAATCTCCATAATTTATTAGCACTCTAACTCATTGAGTGCTAATCACAACTATTATTATAACCGAAGTTAAAATAATTGCAAGTACTAATTTTGATTTTTTGACTTTTTAGATATTATTTGACTTATTAGACTGTTTAATGATGAGATTACATGTTTCTATAATAGATATTTGTTTATTCATACTTAAAGTGCGGATCCGATTATACGCTTCCACTTCAGATATAGAATATAGTTCCATTAATATACCGGTTCCCTTTTGAATGATTTTACGATCTTCTAATGACTGTTCTAACTCAGCCATCTTTTCGCGCAACTGAGCATCACTTTTATAGCGTCCTAAAGCCATCTCTAAGGTAGGAACTAACTGTTCCTCCCGTACTGGTTTAATTAAATAGCCATATACACCAGACTCTCGAGCCTTATCGATTAAATCTTGCTGGCTATAACTTGTTAATAATACTACAGGTGCTTCATGGTGAAAGCCAATTTGACGTGCCGCCTCAATACCATCTAATTCTGGCATCTTAACATCCATCAATATAATATCTGGCTTATGTTTTTTACAAAGTACTAAAGCTTCAACACCATTTGTACCTTCTGCAACGACTTCATGACCACAAGACTCAATAATATCTCGTAAATCCATACGTATTAGGGATTCATCATCCACGATTAAAACGCGCATTTATGCCTCCTTTTTCATATATATCGTCACCAATACACCTGTTCCAGTATTTTCTATGGATAAACTTCCTTTTAATTCATGAGTAACTAAATTATTAATAATTGTTAAACCTAACCGTTTATTAGACGAAACAGAAAAATCACTAGGCAATCCTTTTCCGTTATCTGTAAAAGCCAGTTTAATTGTACTACCTGCATCAGTAACTGCTAGATGAACATTTCCACGATTCCCGTCTAACCCATGTTCTAAGCTATTCGTAATCAATTCATTAATAGTAAGAGATACATAACTTGCCATATGAGAAGAAATTAGCATATCTTCGCCACTGTAAGTAAAAGTAACCTCTTGGTCTTGTCGCACCATACTCATACGCAACAAACGACATAATTCATCGTAAATTGATCGTATACCAATATAATCCTCATCGTAATGAGACACTATATCGTGAACTAGAGCCATGCTCTCGATGCGATTAATCCCCTCTTGGAGTGCTTGCTTTACATCTGGCAAGCTAGAGCGTCTCGCCTCCATACGCAATAACCCTGCTACAGTTTGTAAGTTATTTTTTACACGATGATGAACCTCTTTGATAATGGAATTTTTAACCAATAATTCTTGTTGCTGTTTACTTTCACGAGTACAATCATGAAGAACTAAAAAGCACCTCGTTTCATTGCGCCCCATAGCAATAGGAATCATGTGCTGACGAATTACCATATCTTGATAGATTTCTTCATTTGTACGTATACTTCTATCTGATAATACTTGCTGTATAGCGGACATCTTTAAGGTACTGCTAAAAATTGATGAACCTACCAAGCGACGATCAAAGCCTAATACATCTACTAACTTCATAGCTGCATCGTTAGCATACAGTATTTTATAAGTGTCGTCGAAAATAATTAAACCATCAAAATAGGACATGGGTTCGTAAGACAATATTTGTTCATCAGTAGCCGTCAGCATAAGACGTTGCATCGTATCAGACAAAAGGTATTCTTGCTCATATTGTTCTGCCTTAATAGATGGTGATAATGTAAAAGATATACCCCCAATAATACGACCTCCGTTGTCTACGATAGGAAAGACATATTGACGCTGTTTGTCATCTAACCCGATAAGTGGTTGACCATCTTTCATCATAGCATGCCACGTATGATTGCCTTTTAATTGACGTGTAGTAATCCCTTGATTACTGCGTTCTATACATAGCATATCTGCACATTGTTGTGATCTCTCACCTTGTCCTGTCTCTAGTAGGGGGGTAAAAATCTGTATCCTTTGACGAGTTAAAGACTCGCCAAAGGATATGAGTTTACTAATATGCTCAAGTAATGAGGTTTGTAATGGTCCTAATGGTGTTCTATTTAATATATCTTGACCAATATCCACGATTAATCCTCTTTCCAAGATACATGACCAATTTCAACACTTGGTTTTGCATTCAATGTTAAATCTGCGAATTTACCGGCTTGGGCCATATAATAAGCGCGACAACCAATCATCGCTGCATTATCAGTGGACAAAATTTTATGTGGTTTGTAATAAGTAAAACCTTCTTCTACACACATAGCTTCTAAAGCCTTTTGTAATCCTTTATTAGCTGATACACCGCCAGCAATAGTAATACGACTTTCACCTAAAGTATGTGCGGCATCTTTCGTCTTTTCTACTAACACATCTACGATGGCCTTTTGAAACGATGCGGCCACATCAGCTTGATTAATAGGCTCATTCTTTTGTTGCTTACTATTTAAATAGTTTAAAACTGCGGATTTCAAACCACTAAAGCTAAATTCAAAATTACCTGGCTCACTTAAAGCCTTTGGAAATTCAATAGCCTCTGGATTCCCTTCAGCAGCAAGGGCATCGATATGAGGGCCCCCTGGATAAGGGAATCCCATAACCCGTGCAATCTTATCAAAAGCCTCGCCAGCTGCGTCATCTCGTGTTTGACCAAGAACATCAAATTCTTCATATCCTTTTACATGTACTAACATGGTATGACCACCAGATACAACGAGACTTAAAAACGGAGGCTCCAGTTCTGGATTAGCTAAAAAGTTAGCAAAAATATGACCTTCCATATGGTGCACTGGCACCAAGGGAATCCCTGTAGCAAAGGATAACCCTTTTGCAGCAGCTACACCAACTAATAAAGCCCCTACAAGACCTGGCCCATACGTAACACCAATATGATTGATATCTTGTAGAGTCACATTCGCATCACGTAATGCTTGGTCTATAACAGGTATAACTTGTTCTATATGATGACGTGATGCAATTTCAGGTACAACGCCACCAAATTTTCTATGTATTGGTACTTGGCTTGAAATAACATTAGACAAAACGGTGCGCCCGTCCTTAAGGACAGAAGCAGAGGTTTCATCACAGCTACTTTCCAAGGCTAATGTGTATATACTCATTCTATTTCCTCTGAAACGAGAGACATAATATAAGCATCTTCCGTAGGCTCTGAATAATAATCTTTACGAATTCCTTTTACAGAAAATCCTAAATTTCTATACATAGCCAATGCTGCTAAATTAGATATGCGCACCTCTAAGAAAATTTCTTTCATACCTCTCGTAAGACATTCATCTATTAATTGCTTGGTAAGTTTTGATCCATATCCCTTACCTCGTGCGGAAGGAATAATAGCGATATTCGTGATTTGACCTTCATCGTATACAAGCCAAGCACCTGCATATCCAACAATTTTGTTCTCCTCACAAATTACCATATATAATTTATTTGATGCCCCTTCTAACTCAACGAGAACAGATTCTAAACTCCAAGGAACAGAAAAAGACTGTTGTTCAATAGCATAGATAGCTTGAGCATCATCTATTGTAGCCAAACGAATCTCCATTATTCGACTCCCGCTGCCTCAGTAACTATAACTGCAGGATTTTGGTTCAACATTTCAGGATTATCCTTATGGCGTTCTTCCCATAACACTTCTGCTTCTGAGCGTCTAATATAATAAGGAACCATATCCATAGGGTCAGAACTCTCTTCAGAGTCTACCAATCTACGGCCAGCCAGTAATAGAGAACTAGCTTTTGGAATACGTTGCGATATATCTAAAATCGTTAAATTTGTATCACTTTCATCTAGTAGCTTTTCTATTCGCTTAACGCCATCCCCAAGGAACACTACATGTTCTTCAGATACTCGGAGTCGATCTAATAAATCATTAGCAGCAATGACAAAAGGTTCCTCTTTGCAGACTAGTTCATTACCATCATATTTGTAGATACCTGCATAAACATTTTTTTTCTGAGCATCGATAATAGTACAAATCGTGCGGTCTGTATAAGCTACATTACGAGCTAAACTATCCATGGTCATTACACCATATAAAGGAATTTGTAAGGCATAAGCCATAGCTTTGGCTGTCCCCATACCAATCCGTAGCCCTGTAAAAGAACCAGGCCCAATGCTAACCATAATACCTTTTAATTCACTTTTTTTAACTTGAGAGGCTCGTAATAACATATCAATATGAGGTACCAACTGCTCAGAATGAGTCAATCCAGCTTGAATGGTCAATTCCCCAATTAGGCAACTTTCATCCATTAAAGCCACACTCGACACAAGTGAGCTCGTCTCAATTCCCAACCACATATGGGCCTCCTATTTCTACTAAATCATCCGCTGTAAGGTAATCACTAACTAATGTAATGGATCGGCTTGTATCATCAATGCGCGTTAAATAAATCCATAGTGTTTCATCAGGCAATTCATGAGGAAATTTATCAGCCCATTCTACAATGGATACGCAATCTTCTGTATACTCATAAAAGCCAATATTTTCCAGTTCACTAATATCTTCCAAGCGATATACGTCAAAATGATATAAATGAGTTCGATTCACATCATAGGTATTCATGATGGCAAAGGTAGGACTTGTAATTTCTTCAGTAACCCCAAAGCCCTTTGCAATTCCTTGCGACAAATGTGTTTTTCCTGTCCCCAAGTCACCAACTAGTGCTATACAAAGAGGGTCCCCATTCTGTTTAACCCATGCACCTAATAATTTACCAAATTGTTGTGTATCTTCTACTGTATAAGTCTTTAAATGAACCTGTACCTTATCCTTCATGAAAATGATTATATCCTTTCGCTTCTACAGTCTTAATCGTTTTATCAGGTGTTACCATTTGAACCCGTGGTGGGCCAGATAAAACTTCTCCAATCAACGTAATGCCTGATAGCTTTTCCAATTCCGAAAGTAGTGATTTTGGCGCCGTAAAGACTAACTGAAAGTCTTCTCCACCATACAAAGCATAATCTACTGGATTAGTTTGTAAATGCTTAGCTAATTCGTAAGTCTCCTCGTGTAGAGGGATTGCTTGTTCTTCAAATACAATGGAAACATTACTAGCTACAGCGATTTCATTCAATTCACTTCCTAGTCCATCGCTAATATCATTCATACTATGGATACCAAGTCGTCGCAATTTTTGCCCCAATTCAATCTGTGGTTCGGGACGTTGATGCCCCACTTTGGTCATATCATAGCCTACTAAATTATATGATAACGCTCCTAAGCCTGTAGCTGCATAACCTACATAGTTTGTAACACCTACAACATCTCCTACTTTCGCACCACTTCGCATAACCGCAGTGCCTTTAGGAACCTCTCCGATAATTGTTACAGTCCAAACCATGGGCCCTTCTGTACGTACCGTATCTCCACCCAATATATTGAGTTGATATCGCATACATTGATCTTTAATTCCCCTATAAATTTCATCAAGAATGACTGTATCAACATGGTCTGGTGCGGCTACAGATAATACAATTTGACGAGGAGTACCACCCATAGCAGCAATATCACTCAAATTGGCCGTCATGAGACGATAGCCTACATCATAGGGCTTCATATAGTGAAAGCTAAAGTGAACCCCTTCCACCATCGTATCAGTACTAATTAATTGATCTGTTTCTTCCTTAGCACTATATACAGCACAATCATCACCAATTCCTGTAATCACAGTACTTGGATCATGTATCGTATTATCTTGAATGTGGCGAATGAAATTAAATTCCCCTACATCTTTTAATTGCATCTCATCACCTGGCTTCCGATTAGTATACATATTGTATTGTAACATATATAAAAGACAACAAAAATAGCAGATAGTTGATATATCAACTATCTGCTATCAATGAGCCTAACTTAATTATTTTTTAATTAGGTTTGTCATCCGTTTAACAGGATCTTTCGTATCAAAGGAACCTACAGTAGGTACCTTTTTACCATTGCTAACGAAGAGAACACCATTAATATTATCAAAGGATGTCAATGTATTTACAATAGCAGCCATTTGTAATTTAACAGTTAAGTCTCCGCCATTACCCTTTACGAATGCATCATTTACTTCAACAGAAGCAATACCATCTTTTACAGTAACAGATGTAATTTCAATATCCTTAGAGAAGACTGGGTATTTTTGTGCTCTATCGGCATTTAACATTGCTAAAAGAGCTGCTTTAGGCGTAACTTTATTCGCCTCCATCTCAACGGTAGTTTGTTTTACCCCAGAACCATCCTCTGTAGGAACAAAGAAGGCCATCTTAACCTTTTCTTGAGATACTTTACTTGTTTCTGCATCCTTATTGACTTTCGTCTCTTGCGTAGGTTCACTTTTACCTGTTGTAGGAGCTTGTTCATGTGTACAACCCACTACAAATGCCAGCATACCTACACAGAGAATCGATAGAACTTGTTTACGTAATTTCATCGATTAACCTCCAAAGTAATTAGCAATACCATTTGCAATGCGGTTAGCAAAGTCTTCTTGAGTTTGAGGAGATTGTAGCACACGTTCCTCATTAGGGTTAGAAATAAAACCAAGCTCTACAAGAACTGCAGGCATGTTAGAATGTCTCAACACATATAAGTTACCTTCTTGAATGCCACGGTCACCATTGAAACCTGGAACGCTAGCAATTTGAGATTGTACCTTTTGTGCTAATCGAGCATCATTGCCTGTTTTACTATAGTAGTATGTTGCAATACCACCAACACTTGGGTTGTTGAATGCGTTAATATGCACACTGATGAGCGCATCAGAATTGCTACGGTTTGCTACGTTAACACGAGCACCCAATTCATCAACACCACTTGCATTAGGACCGTATACGTCTACGTCTGTAGTACGAGTCATAAGCACTTTAGCGCCACGATTTTCTAGAGCTTTTTTCAAGTACATAGAAATCGGTAGTGTAATATTTTTCTCTTGTACACCATGCGGCCCAACGGCACCAGAGTCACTACCACCATGACCTGGGTCAATCGTAATTGTTTTACCAGATAGACCACCGCTAATAGAATAATTACCGGATCCTGTTGGCATATTTTTCGCAGGATGTGCAGAAGGAGATGGACGTTTGCCATAATAAGCAGGTTTAGGTACCACACCTTTTTTCTGTACATCTACAACGATGCGATACGGTTTCTGATTAACCGTATCTTTCTTTAGGGAAAATACCTTTACATCACTCGTATCGATAGATGAAGGTGTCTTAATTGTTACCTTCACATCTCTGCCATCTTCTGTGAGTCTAGCAGAACTAGCTATGCTAGAGTCCATATTGATATTCGCTTTAGCAGTTTTTAGCTTTGTGTTCTTTAAGGTAACAGTCGTCGTTTTCCCATCTTTGCTAATCGATGCAGACGCTTTTACCGGTGCTGACAAATCCATAACCATACGAACATATGGTACCGGTGCATCAGTTCGTGTCACCCATCGAGCATCTTCAAGATTAGCTGCCTTTGCTTGAGTCAAGAATAGTGGTATCGCCATCAAGACAGCAAGGCACATAAAAAATAGTTTACGCAATACATTCACTCCAATCTAACTGACATACGTAGTGTCCAAACCATAGAGATGAGTCGATGATATCTTTGTGAATCAAAGTCTCATCGTTCCAATCTATCCATAAACTAATGTTAGATTATAGATAGATTATTTCATACAAACATGAAGATTAGTATGCCGATTATACATATTACTATATAAAGTCTTTATAC
>PPYF01138697.1_pt1 | contig 10044 bp, 14 predicted proteins | sample 1559871 | NCBI WGS metagenome assembly PPYF01 (sample SAMN08240021, study PRJNA423297) | Human gut metagenome, whole genome shotgun sequencing project. | reverse complement strand
TGCTTGCCTTTCTCACCCTGTACCCGGACGGCTGGCAGCAGCACAGCTATGTGGCTCTCTGTGGTACGGCGGAACATGCCATGCTGTGGATGCTGGAGAAAAATCCAAATCTGCGGAAAACCATCCTCTGCCTGGACCACGACGCTGCCGGAATTGAGGCCGTCGGCCGGCTCTCGGATGTTCTGCGGGAGCATGGCTATTCTCAAATTGCCCCGCTGCAATCCGAATACAAAGACTGGGACGAGGATCTGAAAGCACGGCATGGACTGGAGGCACAGCCCGCCGAGGAGCATCCGCAGTTTGTGGCGGCAGACCTCGTCTGCCAGCGAATCGGGACCAGGTGCAAGGAAGTTCAGCCGGACCGGGCGGCTTATCAAATCCCCGGCCTGCTCCTGCAGTACCGGAACGACCTTCATTGGGGACGCTTTGACCAGGCGATGGAGCACATGGAAACCATGGCGGCGCTGTCCCTCTCGGTGGTGCTGCGGGAGTGCAAACAGATGGGTACCGCGCTGACCGTTGAGCAGGGAGTCCGGTTTTTAGAAAGCCACATCCTGCCTCACCAGAACCGGAGTATCCTCAAGAACCGGGCGGATGAGATCGCCATGCAATTCCAAAGCGTATTGGCCAAGAACAATCGCCAGGGTATCCGTACCCAGGCAGAGAAAAAAGAGGTGGCCAGCGCATGGCTGGAGCTGGCCATCTCCTGTGCCAAGGTGCCGGTCAAGTACGAGGCCGACGAGATCAAACGGCGGCAGAAAGAGGAAAAGACCCAGAGGGAAACTGAGCCAGTGATGGCCTAAGCCTGAAACAGCAAAGCGGAGGAATGGCTCAGTCCCACTCCTCCGCATCTTCCTGGCTGCTTGTTTGTCTGCTGAGATATTCTGCCCGCTCCTGCTTATTGGCTGGCCGGGTTGCCTGCTTTCCACAGTCCGGGCATTGCTCCGGCAGTTCCGGCGCCTCAAACAGATAGTAGCAATGGTCACATGCGCAAATCAAAGCAATCACCTCATACCAATTTATTATAGCAGACAAAGCGAAAACTGAACATCCCCTTCTGATATTAAGGCGTAGATATCAAAAGGAGGATCATGTGCCAACGCAAGTTATAACACTTATCGTGGTAGGCGCCATCATGTTTCTCGTGATCGGCGGCCTCGCGTTTCTCTCCCATTACTATACCCTTGACGGAATCAAATCCAAGACTGTGGGCGACGGCCAGCACGGAACCGCACGCTGGGCTACCAAACAGGAGATTCGGCAGACCTATGCCCATGTCCCTTTTGAACCAGAGCTGTGGCGCAAGGGAGAGCATCTGCCGGAAAAGCAGGGCCTATACCAAGGGCGACCTGTTCCGCAATTATGCCGGTATTGCCAAGGACTGCTACGGATACCAAATCGCCGTGTTGGATCTGCGTAATCCCACCCGCTCGGACGGCAACAACCTGCTTCATCTGATCAACAAGTACATGGATATCTATAAAGCCGACCCCAAAAACCTGGCGGCAAAGGCCAAGGCAGAGAAATACTCCAAGATCCTCGCCAAGACCCTCATCAACACCAGCGGCGGCGACAGCGCCCAGTATGGGCAGAATGCTTTTTTCTACGATTCCGCCGAGGGCCTTCTGACTGCCATGTTCCTGCTGGTGGCCGAGTACCTGCCCACCGAGGACGCGGACGGCATCTGCTTTGACACCGCCATTGACGCGGAGAAGTTTTGCAATGAGAAATCCGCCATCTTTATCGTACTGCCCGAGGAGGACCAGACCAAGTATTTTATGGTCAGCCTGATCCTCCAAAACCTGTATCGGGAGATCCTCACTGTGGCCGACGAGAACGGCGGCCGGCTCAAGAACCGGGTGGTCTTCTTCGCGGACGAGTTGGGCACCTGCCCGCCCATTCAGTCGCTGGAACTGATGTTTTCCGCCTCCCGGTCCAGAGGACTCATGCTGGTGCCTATCGTCCAGAGCATTACGGGACAGCTGCAGAAAAACTATGGAAAAGAGGGCTCTGAGATCATCGTGGACAACTGCCAGGTCAACCTTTACGGCGGCTTCGCCCCGGCCAGTCAGACCGCGGTGGAACTGTCCAAAGCTTTGGGCAGCCGGACGGTAATGAGCGGCAGTATCTCCCGCGGAAAAAACGATCCCAGCCAGTCCCTCCAGATGATGGAGCGTCCCCTCATGACCCCGGATGAACTTAAGTCCATGCCCAAGGGCAGCTTTATTGTGGCCAAGACCGGCGTCCACCCAATGAAGGTCAAACTGCGGCTGTTCCTTGACTGGGGCATCCGGTTCGGCATGCCCTATGAAGTACCGGAGAAGGCCCAGCGGTTCGTTGCCTATGCTGACAAACAGGAGTTGGAGGAGTCCATCATCCGCCGCCACTATGGGACGATTGTAATGGATAGTGAGCAGCCGCAGGGAGGCGGCACATCCGCTGGCGGTATGGCTCAGGGAATTCAGGCCGCACCGGATTCCCGCAAAACGGTATTTCGGCCTTGACGGAGGGAAACAGAATGAACAGCTTTAGAAATATCTACAATTCCAATCTAAGCCACAGAGCCAAGAGCGTCTATATGTACCTCAAGGATCGGGCAGACAGCGAGGGACGCTGCTGGCCGGCCATCAGAACCATTGCTCTGGAGTTGGGGCTTTCCCGCTCTACGGTCAAGCGGGCACTGGATGATCTCTGCAGGGCTGGTCTGCTGCAAAAGGACCCACGCTGGCGGGAGAATGGGAGTCTTACTTCCAATCTGTATCATGTGGTATGACGGAGGTGTCCAATGCTGGTTGAGATCGATCTACTGGATTATTTGGCTTATCAAATGGGATGCGGAATTCTTTCTGATCTTCGGCTGTTCCAGCAAAGTGAACGGCTGCACAGGCTCACTGCCGCGATCCCTTTAGGTGCATGCAGCGAACAGGAATGGCTGGATGCGGCACAGTATTTGACAGGCCATGACTGCGCATCAGCACTGGAAGCAAGAAACCGTCTGGTGAGATAGCCTGTAAAAAGCAGACCCTCCCGCCAAGGGGAGGGTCTACATATCATGTGAACCGAGTCCCGGTTCATAATGAACCAACCAGAAGCGCCCACTCTAAGGATTTTATTTAAGACAGAAAATAACAAACAATATCTGGCCTTAAAGGTTATACCGCCTTGCGTTGTGTCCGGCTTTTGAAATTTAATCGTCTTTCTGTGCAGCTGTAATGCTGACAGCAAAACCGTTGACCTCCACGCCATCTTCAGTAGGGATTAGGAGGTACTTGCGCCCGTTGATAATTTGAGTTTCCACCAGGTAACTATACTCTGGATCAGCAGAAATGGTGATCTCAGGTGTCTTGATCTCAAAGCGGCTGCTGTCGATCAGGTTTGCCGGATTCAGGACAACCCCCGAACCAAACTGCTCGCCGCAGTTTTCCTGGAATGCTGCCACCTGTTCATCCGCAATCCCGCAGCTTTGAAGGATTTGCCCTATTTCTGAGGCACTCATCTCCAGAGGTTCCGAACTCCTGCTCTCCCTGTGCTCCTTGATTTTCTCACGCAGCTGTTCATGAACAGTCTGCATCACTTCCAGACTGCAGTCAAACGCATCGCTCAGAGCTGACTGGAATGCTTCCAGCTGGGAATCCCGCAGTGTGGTGAGCAGGCGGTGTTCCTCACTGTCCACTACCTGCTGAGTGGAGAATACGATATCAATGAGGTTTTTCCCCAGGGAACCGGACAGTCCCTTCTTCAAAAGGCTCAAATACTTCTCGGACTCCTCCTGCGGCATCATGCCCAGGGATTCGTCCAGATCGGAAACGATCTCTTTACTGCTGTTGACATAGCATCCATAAACACGGCTGATGGCGCTTTTTTCCGGGCGAAAACGGCGCCGCAGCTCATTGATTTCTTTTTGGTTCATTTTTTCCTACCTCGCTTTGTAATCGGAACGGTTGATAACAGACGATGAAATCCATTTTAGTGGAAAGAGCTTGAAATTTCAATAGCCGGAAGTTCTTTCCCCCAAGAGCGCAAAAAAGAAACCGCCCATGTCAGAAACTATCAGGAACTGACTGAGCGGCATATTTTTCATGTCAAACGCCAGTAGGAGCGGTTATTTTCTGATCCAGTCCAGAAAAACAGCTACTTTCTCCAAGTCTTCATCCGGCAGGGCAAGCAGCTTCTTGCCTATGATCCCACGCAGGGAATCCGGATCGTCCATAGGAGCAAAGAAAAGAGTTGGCGTCAAATCAAAGTATTCCATGATGTTGAACAGCTCCCGGAGAGAGGGCATAGAAATTCCATTGGTGATGCTTCTGATGTAGGAGCCGCTCTTTCCAAGCTCCAGGCTCATCCGATGCTCAGAAACGCCCTTCTGTTCCCGCAGCTCTGTGATGCGGTTCCGCACAAACGCTTCATAGCGGCGGTTATCGTCCATGATCCTCTCCCTCCAATCTCTACTTATTATTTTAATATAAGGGAGCGTCGCGGGTTCGCACTTAAATCATCAACTTTCGCTTCACACAACGAATAATTAGTGATATAATTATTAAAATGGGCGTTGGCTTTATAGTTCTATTATGAATCACAATCAATAAAATATGACTGCGACTGTGTATGAGGGCTGTCAGATGGGAAGCTGCTTCTTTATAGGGCATAGGGAGACACCAGATCGGGTGTACCCAACCCTGCTTGAAACCATAGAGCGCCATATCACGGAATATGGCGTATCTGAATTTGTGGTGGGGCGGTATGGCAACTTCGACCGTCTGGTGATCTGGGCACTGTCGCAGGCCAAGCGAGCGCACCCGGATATTACGCTGATGCTGATGACCCCATATTACCCAGTCAACAGAAAGGTGGATCTGCCAGAGGCGTTCGACGCTCTGTTCTATCCGCCGGATCTGGAAACGGTCCCCAAACGGCTTGCCATCGTCCGCGCAAACCGATATATGGTGGAGCGCAGCGATTTTCTCATCGCCTATGTGCGGCATCCGGCCAGCCCACGGCTGTTCTGTTCAAATATGAAAAATTGATTTTGGCTGAAGAAGAAACCACATCCGCTGGTGGATGTGGCGTCTCCCTTGCGGCCTTTTCATGCCCTGCGTCAGCCTGTCCAAGTGACAGGGTGTCGCGGGGATTTTTTATTGTCTAAACAGAGGTGATCAAGCATGAGCTTACCAAAGCGCGATGGTGTAAATGACCGTTATTATCTGATACATAAACCGGACACTTCACCAGAAGTACTGGCGGAGGCGGATCTCTGCATTCAGGATGTGCTGAACGGCACCGCCCGTGAAAATCACTCCGCCTACCCGACCGTGGTGCGAAACCACAACGGGACGCCATTTCTCCCTGATCAGCTGCTGGAGCGGTATCTGACCGAGCTGCCGTTGAAAGGATTTCCCTGTGAGGATGCTGTCTCTCTCTGCGACGCCATGCGGCGGCTGGTGGGCTGGCAGGAGATCCACTATACATTGGAGAAGTACATAGAAAAGCAGGTACAGGAACGCTACTTCCTTTGGTGAAGCAGCTGAAAACAGCTGGCAGCGGCAAATTGCCAAAGGACATCCAGCGGCGTAAGACGGAGCATTTCACCGCCTCGGCCAACGACGCTTTCGCCACCATCCGCATTACCGCCAGGGACTGCGGCGAGGGGGCCTGTGAGGAGGCTCTCAGCTATCTGATTGAGATTTTGGAGCAGCCGGAGTTCCCCCGCAGCTACTCCATCGAGTTTCGCGGACCGGAGAAGATCTACCTGCCCATCCCCGGCCTGCCCAAGAAGGGTGTCCATCAGCTTTTTGCCTGTGCGGTGCGGTATCCCCGTCTCCATGTCCGGATGGAGAATTATGCTCGGCTGGCCATGCAGGAGGACGAGTGGTACAACAACCTCTCTGATGAGTCCTGCGCCATGCCTGGCACCTTTGCCGTGTTTGCCCTGGGACTGGAAGGGCCGAAGTGGTGGCGGCTGGTGTGCGATTACCTGGATCGCTGTGATGACGAGCACTCCTCTTTGCAAGAAAAGTTTATTCACACCTTTTTTAAGAAGTACGGGTTTACTGCTCAGTCCCTGCCGGTGTTGGTCCACGGTGTCCAGTCCATGCAGAATCTGAAGCCCGCAAAGGAGTTCCGCACCCTGATCGCCAATGAGGAGAGCCTGGATGCTCTGATGGAGATCAAAGGGCATCTGGAATATTACCTGCCGGAAGAATCCGGCAATGACAAAAGGGCGCTGGCCTACCTGTGGCGTGATGTGCTCTGGGCCATCTGGGGCACAGCCTCTGAAAACGGCGGCAGCAAGGTCATCAAGACGGCGCCCAAGGAACTGAAAGAGAAATACCAGCAGGTATTTGCGTAAGGAGAACGCCATGAAAAAGAGAACGGTCAAGGACTTTATTGCCCTGTACGCCCCGGAAGATGAGGAAAAACTGGTACTGATCCAGGACGGTGTCAGCGCAGACAAAACCTTTCTGGATACCTACTGGGCGGCGCATACCCATGCCCTCGCCATGGCGGATGCCCAGACCGGACAGGTGATCTCCGGTCGATGCTACCTGAGCTGGCCGCTGACGGACAAGGAACGGGATGCCGGCGACTATTCCAAGCGGTTTACCAAGGGCCAGATCTACCGGATCAAAGCCCGCGGCTGGAAAGAAAGCGTCCTGGACCCGTGTCACCAATGTGATGAAGAAACTGGTGGCAGATCAGGAGGTGTGGGACAAGTCCCTGCGAGCGATGCCTGCCCAAAAGCTCACCACTCAGGCCAACGAATGGCTGGCGGACAATGACCAGACCGACCGTGACCCGGAAAAAGACCCCATCACCGAGGATGAGTTTGCCCGGCGCATCCTCCTCACCGAGTTTACAGTATCTCCCGGTGGGCGTTTTACCGCCTGGTATGAAGATGACGATATGTTCTGGGGCCATGTGATCACTGTGGATGGAACGCTGAAAAAAGGCCCCGTTGACGCTGATATACAGGGATAAGCAGAGGAGGAAACCTAAATGAACAGCGAGCAGATCACGGCTTTTTTACAGGAGCATTGGAACTGGGTGACCCTGGTCATCGGCGCTGTCCTGCTGATTGGGGCAATCATGAACTGGAACTGGCTCTGTGACCCCACCGGCAAGCCAGACTCTCACCGCTATGGCCGCGGCTCCAGACGGGTGATCTTCTTCCTACTGGGAATCGTGCTGATTGTGACCAGCATCATGTCTTGGGTACTGTAAAGGGGACAACAAAATGTCATTCAAATTTACATTCCGGGAGATTACCCCGGAAGATACGGAAATTTTGCGTATTCTCAAACTGCGGAATGCAAAGCCGGAGGAGCATATTTGCTGCGAGATCCTAAGAGGCGACGGTATCACCATGAAGACCTGGTACAGCAAGGCGGATGTAGCCCTCTGGGGAGAGGACTACATCAAGGCCAATTCCAAAATGAAATATATAGACGGCGACTGGACGGTCAGTTTAGATGTGGAGCCGTGGAAGCGCACACACGGCGTATCTTCGAAAAAAGTCACATCCCCGTCCTCTCCCCGTTATCCCACCTGGCTCACCGGCCATGTGAAAGAGTGGGCGGAGAAGCGTTTGCCTACCGTGACACTCTGTTCCACCACCGGCAATGAACTGCTGGAAGTTTGGTATTACGGAGATCTGCTCACGGTGAAAGGAGAGCCCCAATCCTATATTGTAGATGGCTCTCCGGCTCCCGGACTGGTGGCAGCCCGTGACCCGGAGAGCGACGAGGAGTTCGTCATCTTTGACGGTGGACGGCATGGCTACGACAATATGTTCTGCGATGAACATGATCCATCTGAGCTGGAGCACCGTCCCCTCAAGCGGTATGAGATCCCTGCCTCCAAACTGGTGCTGGAGCTGGGTTACAGTATCGACTATGAGGACGAAAAAGAGGACTTCGAACCGGATGAAGCGGGTTTTGTACTGGCTCAGGAGGTGGAACTGCAATGTCCATAACTGCCTATAAAGTGGAAGCCGTCGGTCATGACCGAACCGGCGAAGACTATGGCTATGTGAATATCATGTATCGTTATGGCAACAAGCAATCCTGCCCCCGGCCAGATCAATGTGAAAAGATGGAGGTCATGTGGGCGGACGAGAGCGTCTATGGGCCGCCTGCTCCTGGCAGCAAGGTGGGCGACTTTATACAGACATGGCTGATGGGCTCCTGGGACTGCGGAGTATTTACCCACCGGGAGATTGCCCAGCGGCTCATGGATACCTTCACCGGTCTGAAGATCAAGGAACTGGCGTGGTTTGAGAACCCCAGAGAAAAGACTCTGAAAAATGGTAAACCGCGTGCGCGCCGGGCCAAGTGGCTGCCGGACCGGGAGGTGGATCTGGTCTACCTCTATTCCGACCGCTATCTTGATGCCAGAAATCCCTCTCCCGCCGAAACCGACTTCTTCACCGTCACAAGGATGGATGCCTGGGGCATGAGCACCTGGTTCATGTGTACCCCGGAGGCCGCCGGGAAGCTGATCGCCATGGATTACGATAATCTGGCCGTCCAGGAAACCACCATTGTGGGATAGGAGAAAATGAATGATAACTTTGGAACAACTACCCCCCAAGGGGGTCAAGCGAGAACAGGCCATTTTGGAGCTGGGCAAGGAGGAAGCAAACGGCGAACTGCTGTTCCAGCTTGTGAATACAGAAAAGGGCAAGTGCAAAACGGCTGCTCAAAAGGCTTTGGCGCAGCTGGAATATGCCCCTGCTGCCCCACTGTGGGCCAAGCTGGTCAAGGGCAAATGGATGGGCAGCCATATCATGTCGGATACCTGTTCCGACTGTGTATCGGAGCAGATCGCCCCGGTCATCTTAAAGACTCTCTCTCAGCTGCTGGACGAGGGGGACACAAAGCCACTGGAAATCGAACAACTGAACTTTTGTTTCCATTTGATGCTGGGGAAAGCCTCGCCCAAAATGCTGGAGGTCTACCGCTTTCTGGCGGAAAACATCCAGCGGATCGCCCAGCTGAAACGCGCACCTGCTTATTCTCGTGATGATTGTACCTCCTGGTGGATCACGGACGGGCTTCGCATTTGGGATGCCACACCCAAGGAAAAAGAGAAAATTCCCGCTGTGGTGCTGACCGCCTCCTTGATCCGCAACCCGGATGAGCGGCTGCAAGCATTGGCTGATGAGCTGAATGAACGCTACGGCGGCAGCTGGCTGATGCCGGTCTTTATGAAGGCGATCATCACCCAGCCCAAGGAGCAGGTGTACGAGACCTATTCGCCCCTTCTGGATACGCCGCAAAAAGGCTATTTGTTCCATGCGTTGGGAATGCTCCATTACCGCTGTTATCCGGAAGGCTGGATCTATGAACGCCTGGGCCCGGATGGAATGATCGCTCTGATTTTCTGGGGGGATTATAGCTATGGGACCTATGACACAAGGTTCATGTTTGAACGGTATGTGGAGCTGGATGAGCGGTGGCTCTTTGATCTGGCCAAGGACCCGGAGGGCCGCAAGCCTACGGTGACATGGCAGACCTACAACCGGGGCGGTGTGCTGTATGGAAGCTACGACGAAATGTTCATCAGCCTGCTGCCCCGCAAGGTGGAAAACCCGGAACTGAAGCGCATTCTGCGGGACTACTTCCGTATTCGCAGTGAAAAAGTGAAGGTGGAAGAAAGCATTACAGTTTACAAAGACGCCACTGAGCGGTTTGGGGATTAAGCGAGAATAGAGGGACTGGCCGAAGGAGTGATACAGCATGATTGGAACAGATGAAAACCGGGCGGTGCTCCATGTGGAGGTCATCTTCTGGGGCGGCAAGAGAAAGTCTCCCCCCAGCTTGGTCAGTGGAAAGTATAGTCCCCATTTTGTTGTCACAGGAACCACTGAATATCTGGGTGTGTGCTTCCTGGATGGAACGGAGCGTTGTGCATTTGATGAAACGGCTTTGGGGAATGCTCAGCCCCTCTATCCAGATACCATTGACTACGCCCCGCTGGAAAACAATGCGGAATTTTTGATCTATGAGGGAGCAAAAGTCGTTGGCAAAGGCCGGGTGCTGGGCCGGA
>PPYF01546319.1_pt1 | contig 10046 bp, 8 predicted proteins | sample 1559871 | NCBI WGS metagenome assembly PPYF01 (sample SAMN08240021, study PRJNA423297) | Human gut metagenome, whole genome shotgun sequencing project. | reverse complement strand
AAAGACAAGTAGAATGACAAGTAAAACATGAAGTGATGTTTGATTTTAGTATCGTTACGAATTGGTTCGACACGCTGCTGCGCCAGACGTGTGGGCTAAGCGACTTCTGGGCCATACTGATAGAATGCGTGCTCGTGGGCGTCATCGTCCTCACGGCCTACGCCCTCATCTGTATCGTCCTGATATTCATGGAGCGCAAGGTGTGCGCCTATTTCCAGTGCCGCGTCGGCCCGATGCGCGTTGGCCCGTGGGGCATCTTCCAGGTCTTCGCCGACGTGGTGAAGATGCTCATCAAGGAGATCTTCTCCGTCGATCGCGCCGACAAGCTGCTCTACTATCTCGCCCCCATCCTCGTGATGGTGGCCTCGGTGGGCACCTTCTCCTTCCTGCCGTTCAACAAGGGCATGGAGGTGCTCGACTTCAATGTGGGCGTCTTCATGATCACCGCCGTCTCGTCGCTCGGCGTGATTGGCATCTTCATGGCCGGATGGGCCTCCAACAACAAGTACTCGGTCGTTTCGGCCATGCGTGGCGCCGTGCAGCTCATCTCCTATGAGATGTCACTGGGCCTCTGCTACATCACGGCCGTGGTCTTCCTCGGCACAATGCAGATGAGCGGCATCGTCGAGGCACAGACCGGACCGTGGAACTGGCTCATCATCCAGGGACATGTGCCGGCCTGCGTGGCCTTCCTCGTATTCCTCATCGCCGGCAACGCCGAGGCCAACCGTGGCCCGTTCGACCTGGCCGAGGCCGAGAGCGAGCTGACCGCAGGCTACCATACGGAGTATAGCGGTATGGGATTCGGCTTCTACTACCTGGCCGAGTATCTCAACCTCTTTGTCATCGCCGGACTGGCAGCTGGAGTCTTCCTCGGAGGATGGGCGCCGCTGAACATCGGCATCGAGGCTTTCGACAACCTGATGAACCTCATCCCGGGCTTCATCTGGTTCTTCGGCAAGACCTTTTTCCTTGTGTTTATCCTGATGTGGATCCGCTGGACGTTCCCGCGCCTGCGCATCGACCAGATCTTGAAGTTGGAGTGGAAGTACCTGATGCCGCTGATGCTGCTCACGCTCGTCGTGGCGGCCGTCTGCGTGGCCTTCGGACTGACGCTCTAAGGACAAAGAACAAAACACCTGTAATAGCGTAAAGAAAGAAAATGGAAGATAAGAAAGAATCCTATTTCGGTGAGATTGGCGGCGCGCTCAAGACCCTCGCCACGGGACTGAAGACGACCATGAAGGAGTACTTCACGCCCAAGAGCACGGAGCAGTACCCCGAGAACCGAAAGACCACGCTCCACGTCTCCAAGCGCCACCGTGGCCGCCTCGTCTTCGTCAGAGACGAGAATGGCAACCACAAGTGTGTGGCCTGCACGATGTGCGAGAAGGCATGTCCCAACGGCACCATCACCATCACCCACGAGATGGTGGAGAATCCCGAGACAGGCAAGAAGAAGCGACAGCTCATCGACTACCAGTACGACCTGGGAGAGTGTATGTTCTGCCAGCTCTGCGTCAACGCCTGCAACTTCGGCGCCATCAAGTTTACCAACGACTTCGAAAACGCCGTCTTCGACCGCCAGAAGCTCGTGTTCCACCTCGACAAGGAGGACTACAAGGGCGGCAGCCTGCCCAACCTCATCGACGGCGGCGCCGACTGGCAAGTGGGCACGTTTAACACCAAAACCAAATAGCGTCCGATTATGGCAAGAACTATAATTTTCTTTATCCTCGCCGCAGTCATCCTGGCCTCTGCCGTGTTCTGCGTATCGACGAAGCGCATCATGCGCGCAGCGACAGCCCTGCTGTTCGTGCTCTTTGGCGTGGCCGGGCTCTATTTCGTGCTCGACTACACGTTTCTCGGTGCTGCACAGATCAGCATCTACGCCGGTGGCATCACGATGATGTATATCTTCGCCATCCAGCTGGTGTCGAAGCGCACCCTCCAGGGTCTCTCCGAGCGCTGGCTGGGCAAGAAGACCATCCTCGCAGCGGCTGTCTCTTTGGTGGGACTGGCTACGGTGGGCGCCATCCTGCTGAAGAACCAGTTTATCACGCAGGCCGTCGATCTGTCCAAGGAGCTGCCCGTCAGCGACCTGGGCAACGCCCTGATGTCTGCCGAGAAGTATGGCTATGTGCTCCCCTTCGAGTTCATCTCCCTCTTCCTCCTGGCGTGCATCATCGGTGGTCTGGTAATTCTCAACTCATATAAGAAAAAGGAGGAGTCGAAATGATTAGCATAGAATATTTCTTCATCCTTAGCGGGCTGTTGTTCTTCATCGGCGTCTTCGGATTTATCACCCGCCGCAACCTCGTAGCGATGCTCATCTCCGTGGAGCTGGTGCTCAACGCCGTGGATCTCAACTTCGCCGCCTTCAACCGCCTGCTGTTCCCCGCAGGACAGGAGGGCATGATCTTCACGCTCTTCTCCATCGGCGTCTCGGCAGCGGAGAGCGCCGTGGCCCTGGCTATTATCATCAATGTTTACCGTCATTTCCACAGCGACCAGGTGAACAGTATTGAGAATATGAAACTCTAATCTCTTAGAAAGTTATGTACAGTTACGCATTTTTGATACTTCTCCTGCCGTTCCTCAGCTTCCTCTTGCTGGGACTGCTGGGAATGAAGATGCCCAAGAAGGTAGCCGGCTACATCGGCACCGCCCTGATGCTGGTGGTGGTCTGCCTCTGCTACTACACGGCATATCAGTACTTTTTCGGCGTGGGCCGCGAGGCTTCCGGCCTCTACCCGACGGTGACGGCCTTCAACCTCACGTGGCTCGACTTCGGCAAGTCGCCCATCTTCGGCATCGACCTGCTGTTCAAGATCGGCTTCCGCCTCACGCCTATCTCGACGATGATGCTCCTGGTCATCACCACGGTCTCCCTGATGGTCCATATCTACTCGTTTGGCTACATGGCCGAGCGCGATGAGAACTATCAGGTAGAGGGCTACGAGAAGGGCTTCCAGCGCTTCTACGCCTTCCTCTCGCTCTTCACGATGTCGATGCTCGGCCTCGTGGTGGCGACCAACATCTTCCAGATGTATCTCTTCTGGGAGCTGGTGGGTGTCTGCTCCTACATGCTCATCGGTTTCTACTATCCGAAGCACGCAGCCGTCCACGCCTCCAAGAAAGCGTTCATCGTCACCCGCTTCGCCGACCTGTTCTTCCTGTTTGGTATCTTGATCTATAGCTACTATGCCGGAACGTTCAACTACGACCTCGGCGTGATGCCCGAACTGGCCAACAACCTCACCCACATGCAGCAGACGGCCTCGTGGCTCATCCCCACGGCGCTCTTCCTGATGTTCATCGGTGGTGCGGGCAAGAGTGCGATGTTCCCGCTCCACATCTGGTTGCCGGACGCCATGGAGGGTCCGACGCCGGTTTCGGCGCTGATCCATGCCGCCACGATGGTCGTGGCCGGTGTCTATCAGGTGGCCAGCCTCTTCCCCATCTACGTGAAGTTTGGCGCCGTCGAGCAGCTCCACTGGATCGCCTACATCGCTGCCTTCACGGCCTTCTACGCCGCTGCCGTGGCCTGTGCGCAGGCCGACATCAAGCGCGGACTGGCCTTCTCCACGATCTCCCAGATCGCCTACATGCTCGTGGCCCTGGGTGTCTGCTTCGCCCTCGACAACCATCATGGTGGCCTGGGCTACATGGCAGCCATGTTCCACCTCTTCACCCACGCCATGTTCAAGGCGTTGCTCTTCCTCTGCTCCGGTGCCATCATCGTGATCGTGGGCAGCAACTTCTACCAGTATATGGGTGGGCTGCGCAAGTACATGCCTATCACCAATGTGTGCTTCCTCATCGGCTGCCTCGCCATCGCGGGCATTCCGCCTTTCAGCGGTTTCTTCTCCAAGGACGAGATCATCGCCGCCTGCTTCCAGTTCTCCCCATTCCTGGGCTGGTTCATGACGGTGGTGGCTGGTATGACGGCGTTCTATATGTTCCGCCTCTACTACCTCATCTTCTGGGGTAAAAGCTACTACGAGGCCGATCCCGACCACCGTCGCCGCCCGCAGGAGGTGCCCTTCGTGATGTGGGGCCCGCTGGTGTTCCTCGCCATCATCTCCGTCTTCGCCGGTCTCATCCCCTTCGGCCATTTCGTGAGCGCTACGGGTGAGAGCTACGACATCCACATCGACTGGAGCGTGGCCACGACGAGTATCGTCGCCGCCGTCATCGGCATCAGCCTCGCCACATGGATGTACGCTGGCAAGGAGTGGCCCGTCGCCGACAAGCTGGAGCGCACCTTCCCCAAGCTCCACAAGGCAGCCCTCAACCGCTTCTACATCGACGACGCATGGCAGTATTTCACCCACAAGATCGTCTTCCGCTGCTTCTCCCGTCCCATCGCCTGGTTCGACCGTCACGTCGTGGACAATACGTTCAACTTCCTGGCCTGGGGCGCCAATGAGGCTGCCGAGAGCATCCGCCCGTGGCAGAGTGGCGACGTCCGCGGCTATGCCACCTGGTTCATCTCCGGTGCCGTGGCCCTGTTGTTGGCCCTCCTCTTACTGTTGTAGCATTGATAACTAAAATGGAATAACAAGAAAATGAGTATATTAACATTATTCGTTGTAATCCCCATCCTGATGCTCTTGGGCCTCTGGCTGTCCAAGAACCTCAATCAGGTGCGTGGCGTGATGGTTGTCGGTGCTACCGCCCTGCTGGCGTTGTCCATCTGGCTGACTGTCTATTTCATCGACCAGAGCGCCAGTGGCAATACCGCCAACATGCTGCTCACCTATAGCGTCACGTGGTTCGAACCGCTCAAGATCGCCTATAGCGTCGGCGTGGATGGCATCTCCGTGGTGATGATCCTCCTCTCTGCGATCATCGTCTTCACGGGCACCTTCGCCTCCTGGCAGCTGAAGCCGCTCACCAAGGAGTACTTCCTTTGGTTCGTGCTGCTGAGCATTGGTGTGTTCGGCTTCTTCATCTCCACCGACATGTTCACGATGTTCATGTTCTACGAGGTCGCCCTCATCCCGATGTACTTGCTCATCGGCGTCTGGGGTACGGGCCCGAAAGAGTATTCGGCCATGAAACTGACCCTGATGCTCATGGGTGGTTCCGCACTGCTCATCCTCGGCATCCTCGGCATCTACTTCTTCAGTGGTGCGCAGACGATGAACGTGGCAGACCTGGCTCAGCTCCACGCCATGCCGAAGTCCATCCAGAACATCTTCTTCCCGTTTGTCTTCATCGGTTTCGGTGTGCTGGGAGCGCTCTTCCCCTTCCACACATGGAGCCCTGACGGTCACGCCTCCGCGCCGACCGCCGTCTCCATGCTCCATGCTGGTGTGCTGATGAAGCTCGGTGGCTACGGCTGCCTGCGCATCGCGATGTTCCTCATGCCCGACGCCCTGGAGCTCTGGTGTCCTGTCTTCCTCGTCCTCACGACCATCTCCGTGGTCTATGGCGCACTCTCGGCCTGTGTGCAGACCGACCTGAAGTACATCAACGCCTACTCCTCCGTCTCCCACTGTGGCATGGTGCTCTTCGCCCTGCTCATGTGTACGCAGACCGCCATCACGGGTGCCATCCTCCAGATGCTCTCCCACGGTCTGATGACGGCCCTCTTCTTCGCCGTCATCGGTATGACCTACCACCGTGCCGGCACGCGCGACGTCCGCTACCTTGGCGGCCTGATGAAGGTGATTCCCTTCCTCGCCGTCTCCTATGTCGTGGCGGGTCTCGCCAACCTCGGTCTCCCGGGCTTCTCGGGCTTCGTGGCCGAGATGACGATCTTCGTGGGATCCTTCGAGAATGCGGGCACCTTCCACCGTGTGGCCACCCTCGTGGCCTGTACGTCCATCGTCACGACGGCGGTCTATATCCTTCGCGTGGTGGGCAAGATCCTCTATCAGAAGATCCCCAACCAGAAGTTCTATGAGCTCCACGACGCCACCTGGGACGAGCGCTTCGCCATCGGCGGACTGATCTTCTGCGTGGCCGGACTGGGTCTGTTCCCGCTGGTGTTCCAGAACATCATCTCCGACGCCATCACGCCCATCTTCGACCACATCCACACCTACGTTCCGATGCTGGGCAATCTGTAATCAACCGTATCAAGATCAAGAAGTAAGAAAGAAATGAATTACAGTCAGTTTCTCTATATGATTCCCGAGGCCGCCCTGACGGCCGCCTTGGTGATACTTTTCGTTGCCGACTTCTGCTCCGCAAAGGACGGAAAGCGCAGTTGGTTCAATCCGCTGGCCTCCCTCCTGTTGGCACTGGTTACGGTCGTATGCTGCTACACCACCACCGCTGGCGAGGCTTCGGCCTTCGGCGGCATGTATCAGGCCAATGCCGGAGTGACGGTCGTCAAGACAATCCTCGCCATGGGCACGTTCATCGTTGTCTTGATGAGCAAGGCCTGGATCACGAGGGAGGAGAGTCGCGTCCGTGAGGGCGAGTTCTATATGCTCACGGTGAGCACCCTGCTGGGTATGTTCATGATGATGAGCGCCGGCCACTTCCTTCTGTTCTTCCTCGGCCTGGAGATGGCCTCCGTGCCTTTGGCCACGATGGTGGCCTTCGACCTCCACCGCAACGACAGCGCCGAGGCAGCAGCGAAGTTCATCCTCACCGCCACATTCTCCAGCGGCGTGATGCTCTTCGGCATCAGCTTCCTCTACGGCATGTGCGGCACGCTCTACTTCGACGACGTGGCCCTGCAGATCACGCGTCAGGGCTGCACGCCGTTGCTGCTCATGGGACTGGTCTTCTTCTTCAGCGGACTGGGCTTCAAGATTTCTCTCGTGCCCTTCCACTTCTGGACCGCCGACACCTACCAGGGTGCGCCGACCACTGTCACGGGCTATCTGAGCGTCATTTCCAAGGGTGCGGCAGCCTTTACGCTCCTCTCCATCCTCTACCATGTCTTTGGCACGATGATCATGTACTGGCAGGTACTGGTGATGATCGTGGTGGTGCTCTCCATCACCATCGCCAACCTCTTCGCCATCCGACAGGATGAGCTCAAGCGGTTCATGGCCTTCAGCTCCATCTCCCAGGCTGGCTACATCATGCTGGCTGCCGTGGGCACGAGCTGGCAGATGAGTGCCTCTGCCCTCGCCTACTACGTCCTCATCTACGTGGTGGCCAACATGGCGGTCTTCACCATCATCTCCGTGGTGGAGCAAAACAATGGTGGCAAGACGCAGATCAGCGACTACGACGGTTTCTACACCACCAATCCGAAGCTGAGCTTCCTCATGACGCTCGCCCTCTTCTCTCTGGGCGGCATTCCCCCGTTTGCGGGCATGTTCTCGAAGTTCTTCATCTTCATGGCTGGTGTCAAGGGCCACGATGTCTCCACCACGATGGGCGCTTGGGCCTACGCCGTGGTCTTCATCGCCCTAGTCAATACCGTCATCTCGCTCTACTACTATCTGAAGATTGTCAAGGCAATGTACATCCGCAAGAGCGACCACCCGCTCCCGACTTTCCAGAGCGACGGCAATACAAAGTTTGCCTTAGCCATCTGCACCGTCGGCGTAGTGCTCTTCGGTATCTGCAGCGCCATCTTCAACACGATTTTCGACCTGATGTAGCATAACGTCTCATCAGAGCGACAATACCCCCTCCCCCTGCCTCCGCTCCGCGTGGAAGGCAGGGGGATTTTCTTTTGCTGACAGGCTGACTATCATTCGTTCCTCTTTTTCCCTCCCACATTTGGAGGAACAAAATTTGGTCGTAAAGGAAAAAAGCCCTACCTTTGTCTTTCGTTAGTAAAAATGAAGAGACGCCCATGAAGCATATTTTACTCATCATACCGACACTGTTCTTGGCCCTGGCTTTCGCTTCCTGCCACCACGGGGAGCGACAGACCCTGCGCAGCGCGCTGCAAATGGCATACGCCGACCCGGACAGTGCGCTGACGATGCTACACACCATCGACCGCCGTGCGCTCCCGCCTGCGGAGAAGGCATACTACGCCCTGACCTATTATCTTGCGCAAAACAAGAGTGGTCTCGACGTAGCCAACGACTCGCTCATCCGCGTCGCCTACAACTACTATGCGAAACTCCCCGAGGACAGCCTTTACGCAAGGTGTATGTACTACATGGGGGTGTATTATTCCTTGTGCGACAGTCTGGAGCGTGCCAGCTATTGCCTCAATGAGGCAGCACAGGCTGCGAAAGTGCAAAAAGACACGGCTACGCTATGTCTGGTTTGGTGCAAAAACTCATGGGTGGCGCGCAAGTCCAATGCTCCATTGGGGCTGAAATACGCCAGTCAGGCCTTGGCATTATATCGCAAGTACAGTCAGGCTACGCCGTTGAACACGATCTACTATATTCTTTTGAAAGGAGAGTGCGAAACGCTTTGCGGCAAAAGCCAAGAGGCTCTCAATGGTTGCAAGGAGGCAGAACGACTGGCTCTCTCATTGGGCGACTCCGCCACATTGTCTAACGTCTATCATGATATGGGCTATTTTGCCACAGGTGCCCACGACGCAAAGGCGGTCTATTATGCCCGTCTGGCTCACGACTACTCCTCCATATCCAACATAGAGAAGACTTTATCCCTTGCTGGTGCCTATTGCGAATCAGGGCAATACGCAGCATGCCTCAGCTTGCTGGACACGCTTCATTTGACCAATAACGCTCAACGCTATACGGCCTATTATTGTCGTCATTTTGCCACATTGGGCAAACACGACTATGCGGCAGCCAAGACCAACGCCGACTCTGCCTACCACTACATCGAGAAGATGTTTGACGAGGAACTTCAAGAGAAGACGGCCTATTTCGAGAAGTTGATGAAAGAAAATGCAGAAAAGGCGCGGGCCGAAATGAAAGCAAGAGCGTTGAGGTTTGCCATCTTCTTTATGTGCTTTTTATGTTTGGGCGCCATGGCCTACGTCTCCACCATCTACAAAAACCATAAGCGCAAGATGGCTGCCAGGCTGAAGGAAGAAGAGGAAAAAGGCAAGATGATGGTGGAAAACGAAAGAAAGCGCACAGAAAGGCTCTTGGCCGAAGAGGATGCGAAGATGAGGAGCATGAGCGCAATGCATGCCAAGACAGAGAAGCAACACAAAGAAGAGCAAAGGCTTAAAGATGTAAAGATCTCGACCCTGATGGATATCTTCCTCAGTAAACTCGACTTCATGCAGAAACTCGAGAAAGAGAAGGACAAGAAGGAAACACGCATCAAACTGACTGATCATGACAAAGCAAACATGCAAATGCTTCTCGAAGCCATCGACAAAGATTTTTTAGCCAGGCTCTCGAAAGCGTTTCCACAACTATCAGAACGAGACAAGGAATTACTCATCTTGTTGCGCTTCAATTTTTCAACCAACATCTTGGCAAGGATCATGTGTGTCAGCGAAACCTCAGTCAAACAAAACTTGTATCTACTCAAGAAAAAAATGGGCTTGGGAAAAGAGGATGATTCTGTTCGAAAATTCATACAGAAGTTTTAGGACAAAACATCTTCAAAACAAGAAGAACGCCACCGAGATCGAAGAGGACAAACACCTCTTTGACTCGGAGGTTCTAACAAAATCCGCCTCCTCCACTTTTTCCTCGATTTCTGGGCCTCGATGAGCCTTTTTCTTCAGGGCACTTTTCTTCTTTTAGACCTTTTGAAGAAGTCTAATTTCACAAACAAACAAATAATCATCTGTCTTTCAAGCTATTACAACCGTTCACCCAATACAAAATCATTAGACCTCAAATATTTGGAGGCAATTGAAGAAATGCTTAATTTTGCAAGCGTAACCAACGTATTACAAAATATGAAGATAAGAATATCCCTGATGGGGCGGCTTGCAAACCAACCCATTGGAACCTAACATAGAAAGAATAATATAAACAACCAAAAATGTTTGTCATGAAGATTTTAAACACTTTACTTTTCGTCTTGTTTGCCCTGTCGGCAAACGCAGCGGACGGGACTGTCGGGACAGTCTCAGTCCAAAAGGAAAACAACTTGTCTGTGAATGGTGAGGCTCCATTGTCCCTGACGCTTGACGGCAAGGATCATCAGAGCTGCCAGTTCCTATCCAAGAG
>PPYF01309087.1_pt1 | contig 10046 bp, 7 predicted proteins | sample 1559871 | NCBI WGS metagenome assembly PPYF01 (sample SAMN08240021, study PRJNA423297) | Human gut metagenome, whole genome shotgun sequencing project. | reverse complement strand
ATGCTTACCATGTTCGCCGGATGCAAGGCTTCCGGCACTGCCGAAACCTCTGCCGATACCACCCCCGCAGTACAGGAATTCAACGTCGCCATTGTCCAGCAGCTGGATCACGCTTCTCTGGATGAGATCCGCACCGCCATCGTCGCCCGGCTTCAGACGCTGGCCGAGGAAAAGGGCGTCAAGGTCAACATTCAGGAGTTCAACGGCCAGAACGACGCCACCGTGCTGAACCAGATCGGCGCACAGGTGGTAGGCGACGGCGTTGACCTCATCATCCCCATCGCAACTCTCGCTGCCCAGTGCATGGTCACCGCCGCCGACGGCACCGACATTCCCATTGTTTACGCCGCCATTTCCGACCCCGAAGCCGCCGGTCTCACCGGACTGGATAACGTCACCGGCACCTCCGACGCGCTGAATACCGCCTTCATTCTGGATATGATGCTGGCCGCCAACCCCGACATCAAGACTGTCGGCCTGCTGTACTCCAACTCCGAAGCCAACTCCGCAACCCCCATCGCGGAAGCCAAGGCTTACCTTCAGGAAAAGCAGATCGACTTCGTGGAAAAGACCGGCAACACCAGCGGCGAGATCGTAGAAGCCGCCGCCTCCATGGTCGGCCGTGTGGACGCGGTCTTCACCCCCACCGATAACGTGGTCATGGCCGCCGAAGTCACCGTCGCCGAGACCCTGAACGAGGCGGGCATCCCCCACTACACCGGCGCGGATTCCTTCGTAGCCGCCGGCGCCTTCGCCACCTGCGGCGTCAACTACACCGAGCTCGGCACCTACACCGCCGACATGGCTATGGACATCCTGCTGGGCGGCGCAGTTCCTGAATTCCACGTGATGGACGGCGGCATCATCACCGTCAACACCGAGACCGCCGCTATTCTGGGCATTGACTACAGCGTCTTCGCCTCCATGGCCAACACCGTGGTAGAGGTCAAGACCGGCGAATAAACTGACAAAGGAAAACCACACAATCGGGAGGGGCAGCGCCCCTCCCAACCATGCTGTTAGAAGGAGGGGTCAACCATGATCTCAACCGCCGTTATCATGAGTGCGCTGGAGCTGGGCTGTATTTACGCATTGGTCGCTTTGGCGCTGTTTCTCAGCTTCCGGATACTGAATATCGCCGATATGACCACCGACGGCGCGTTCACCCTGGGCTGTGCCGTGTCCGCTACCATCGCCGTGGCGGGACACCCTCTGCTGGCGCTTCCCGCCGCCATGGCCGCGGGCGCCTGCGCCGGGTTCATCACGGCTTTTTTGCAGACGAAGCTGAAAATCCCCTCCATTCTCGCCGGCATCATCACCAACACCGGGCTGTATACCGTGAATCTGGCGGTGATGGGCTTTTCCTCCAACGTCAGTATGGTGAAGGCCGACACCATGTTCTCTCTGGTGAAGCCCTACCTTGGAAGCTTCTACAAACTGATCCCCGCGGCGGTGCTGACTGTCGCCGTCGGGATATTGCTGACGCTGTTCCTGAAAACCCGGCTGGGGCTTTCCATCCGCGCCACCGGGGATAACCCGGACATGGTACGGGCATCCTCTATTAACACCGCCTTTACCGTCACCGTGGGACTGTGCCTGTCCAACGCCATGACCGCCCTCAGCGGCGCGGTGCTGGCGCAGTACCAGAAGACCGCCGACATCAACCTCGGCACCGGAATGGTCATCATCGGCCTTGCTTCCCTGATCATCGGCGAGACCCTGATGCCCAGAGGCAAGACATGGATGAAGGCGCTGGGGGCGATCCTCGGCTCCATTCTCTACCGCTTCATCATCGCCATTGCCCTGCGGCTCGACCTGCCCAGCGAATGCCTGAAGCTGATCTCCGCCGTCATCGTGGCACTGGCCATCGGCCTGCCGGCCATTAAGTCCGCAGTCCGTCCCGCAACCAAAGGAGGGAAAGCCTGATGTTACAGATCAGTCACATTTCCAAAACCTTCAACCCCGGCACCGTCAACGAGAAAAAAGCCCTGAACGGCGTTGACCTGCACTTAAATAGCGGCGATTTTGTCACCATTCTCGGCTCCAACGGCGCGGGCAAATCCACCCTGTTCGGCGCGATCGCCGGTTCCTTCGTGGTGGACGAGGGAACCATCCGTTTGGACGGGCAGAATATCACCAGCCTTCCGGATTATAAGCGCAGCAAATTCATCGGCCGGCTCTTTCAGGACCCCCTGAAAGGCACCGCGCCCAGCATGACCATCGAGGAAAATCTGGCGCTGGCCTATCTGCGGGCGTCGGAAAAACGGTCGCCCTTCTCCGTGGTCACGGCGAAGGACCGCGCCGGATTCCGGGAAAAGCTGGCGCAGTTGGAGCTGGGGCTGGAAGACCGGATGGACCATCCCGTGGGTCTGCTGTCCGGCGGCCAGCGTCAGGCGCTGACGCTGCTGATGGCAACGCTGGTAACGCCCAAGCTGCTGCTTCTGGACGAACACACTGCCGCCCTTGACCCCGCCACGGCGGAAAAGGTGCTTGCCCTGACGAAAAAAATCGTGGCAGAGAACCACATCACCTGCCTGATGATCACCCACAACATCCCCTCGGCGCTGTCTCTGGGCAACCGCACCATTATGATGAACAACGGCCGGATCGTTCTGGAGCTGGCGGGCGCGGAGCGGGAAAACATGACCACGGAGCAGCTATTGAAGGTATTCCACGAGCAGGGTGTCAGCAATGACCGCATTCTGTTCAGCGCAGAATCATGAACGCGAACGGCGTGACCGCAAAGGTCACGCCGTTTCGTTGCGGCAACACCGCAAAATTAAAGAACTGTTTACAGCCCCGCCCCTTTTCTTTGGAGTAAAATGTGGTAAAATAGAAAAAACAGGAGGGAAGACCATGGGCTGCTGTGTGATTTTCTGCGCCGCGGAGTTTGACGCGCTGGCGCGGCCGCTGGAAAAAGACGACTACATCCTCGCCGCCGACGGCGGCTTGAAACATACCCGAAAACTGGGAATCGAACCGAACGAGATCATTGGGGACTTTGATTCTCTGGGCTTCACCCCGCCGGGAGCCGAGGTGTTCCCGGTGGAAAAGGACGATACCGACGCCATGCTCGCCGTCCGCCGGGGGCTGGAGCTGGGGTATCGGGAGTTCGTGCTTTACGGAAGTCTGGACGGCCCCCGGCTTGACCACACCGTGGCCAATTTCCAGACGCTGCAATTTCTCGCCGACCGGGGCGCCGTGGGCTATCTCGTAGGCAACCGGTCGATCGTCACCGTGGTAAAGAACGGCAGCATTGCCTTCCCGGCGGGACTGCGCGGAAACCTGTCCGTCTTCTGCATGGGCGCGGATGCCCGGGGCGTGACAGAGCGGGGGCTGTATTACGCTCTGGAAGACGGCGTACTTACCAGCGGTTTTCCTCTGGGCGTCAGCAACCATTTTACCGGCGAACCGGCGCACATTTCGGTGAAGGACGGCAGCTTGCTGGTCATCTGGGACAAGGCCGCCGGTTTCCCCGAACCGGCCAAATAAGCAGGAGGCACGCTCCATGGAAGAAAGAGATTCTATAACAGAGATTGACCCATCGCTGGGGCTGACTGACGAACAGGTTCAGTCGCGCACCCCTGCGGGGAAGCCGGTCTATTCCGGCAAAAGCGAAAAAGAGATCGTTCTGACCCACTGCTTCACCTTTTTTAACCTGATTTTTGTGATCCTGGCCGTGATGCTCGTCGTCGGCGGCTCCAGCCCCCTGAACATGGGCTTTCTGGTGGTAGCGGTGATCAACACCGTCATCGGCATCATTCAGGAGATCCGCGCCAAGCGGGCGGTGGAGCGGCTGACGCTGGTGGCAGAACGTCCCGTCGCCGTCATCCGCAGCGGTGCGCGGCAGGAGATTTCCCCGGAGGCCATCGTGAAGGACGATATCGCCGAATTTGCCTCCGGCGACACCCTCCCCGCCGACGGAATCTTACGCAGCGGGGAAATGTGGGTGGACGAGTCGCTGCTCACCGGCGAGGCCGACGCGGTGACGAAAACCCCCGGAGATGAAGTCAAATCCGGCTCGGCCATTCTCTCCGGCCGGGGGCGGGTGCAGTTCACCGCCGTGGGCGGGGATTCCTTCGCCGCCCAGCTTTCCCGGGAAGCCCAGAAAAACCCCAGTGCGAAAAAGTCGGAAATGATGCGCTCTCTGGACAGGCTGATCCTTTTCGTGGGCATTGCGCTGGTGCCGGTGGGCATTATCCTGTTCTATCAGGAGTTCTGCGTCCTCAAGCTGGGTCTGGAAAGCAGCGTGGAGGGAACCGTCGCGGCGCTGGTGGGGATGATCCCCGAGGGGCTGTATCTGCTGACCTCCATCGCCATGGCGGCGTCGGCGGTGAAGCTGAGCCGGAAAAAGGTGCTGGTGCAGGACATGAACTGCATCGAGACGCTGGCGCGGGTAGACGTGCTGTGCGTGGACAAAACCGGCACCATCACCGAGCCGGACATGGAAGTGGAAAACGTCGTCCCCCTGTCGGGCGGAAGCCCGGAATATCTGGAAGCCGTCCTCACCGCCATGTACGGCGCGTCGGAGCCGGACAACGCCACGGGCAAGGCCATTCACGAGCTGTTTGACGGCAAAACCGACTGGGTCTGCGAAAAGCGCATTCCCTTCTCCCCGGAGACCAAGTGGAGCGGGGCGGTGTTCGCGGGGCAGGGCGCGTTTCTGGTGGGCGCGCCGGAATTCATTCTGGCGCAGCGGTTTGAAGAATACCGGGACACCGTGGACGGCTGGGCAGAGCAGGGCTGCCGCGTGCTGCTGGCCGCCCGATATGACGGCGACCCCGTCCCCGGCGCATTGGACCCGGCACTGGTAACGCCTCTTGCACTGATTTTGCTCAGCGGCCGCATCCGGGAGCAGGCGGCGGAGACCTTCGGCTATTTTGACCGTCAGGGCGTGACCGTGAAGGTCATATCCGGCGACAATCCCCATACCGCCAGCCTGATCGCCGCCCGGGCGGGCATTCCCGGTGCAGACCGGTATATTGACACCTCTGCGCTGGAAACCGACGAGGATTTTTCCCATGCGGTGTCGGAAAACACGGTTTTCGGCCGGGTGACGCCGGAGAAAAAACGCCGCCTTGTGGCGGCGCTGCAAAAGCAGGGGCACACCGTGGCCATGACCGGCGACGGCGTCAACGATCTGCTTGCCATGAAGCAGGCGGACTGCTCCATTGCCTTCAGCTCCGGCGCCCAGGCTGCCAGCCAGATGGGCAGTCTCGTGCTGCTGAACAACGACTTTGCCGCCATGCCCAGCATCGTCGCGGAGGGGCGGCGGGTCATCAACAACATTCAGAGGGCGGCTACGCTGTTCCTTGTGAAGAATATTTTCTCCCTGTTCCTGTCGGTGATCTCCCTGTTCACGGACTGGCCGTACCCCTTGCAGCCCATGCACCTGACCGTGATCTCCGCGCTGACCATCGGCATTCCCTCGTTTTTCCTCGCCATGGAGCCGAATTACGACCGGGTGACCGGGCATTTTCTCCGGGGCGTTCTGCGCCGGGCGTTCCCCGGCGGGCTGACCAATGTATTCGCCGTGCTGGTGTGTCAGGCGTTTATGGTGGTTTTTGACCTCCCGGCGGAGTCCATCGCCACGGTGTGCGCGGGTATCCTCGCGGTTGTGGGCATGATGGTGCTGTTTCAGGTGTGCAAGCCCTTCGGGGCGTTCCGCAGAATCGTGTGGGGTGGGATGCTGGTGTGTCTGGTCCCAGCCGCTTATCTTCTTCGGGGTGCGGGGTATAAAATAAGCCCGCCTCCTCCGGGCGGGCAGGTCGGATATGAAATTGTGTTGCATCTTTCAAGGTTAAGATCTCCTTTCGGTGTAGAATTTGGCTTTACACATTACTGGGGATACGCTATGATGAGGTAAAGAAATCGGAATTTGCAGGTGTGATTGATGAGAATTGTAGAAGTTACAGAAAACAAAAAACAATATCTTGATTTGCTCCTATTGGCGGATGAGCAGGAAGATATGGTTGACCGTTATCTCTATAAAAGTAAAATGTATGTTCTCGATGATGACGGAGTGAAATGCGAGTGTGTCGTAACGGATGAAGGGACTGGAATCCAAATTTCTTTACGGATCATTATGATCACCCGATATATGAGTGTGGTGTACACCTTGTAGATATGGTGTATTTGCAAAAACCTCTATAAAACAAATTCCTGTTTGTCGATCTACGGCAGCCTTTCAATAGGCTGCCGTATTCGCTTTTCGGAAGATTTTCATTTGCACATTTGCCATGATGAGCATCTGCGGATACAATGGAGGCAGAGAGGAATGGAGGTGCTGCAAATGTTCCGCCGTAAAGCAGAGAAACGAATTGCTGAGCTGTCCCCTAACGAGGCACGGCTGATGCGGGAAGCGCTTCTTGCTTTTCGCAGCAAGCTTCTTTCTGCCGGAAAACCGACAGAGGATGTGAATGAGCTGATTATCAAGGTGATGAGGTGAGCGATCATGAAGAAAATCCCGACGCTCTTTGATGGGGGGAATGACAAGTGCCGTCTGCTCAGTCGCCTGATTTGAAATCGGGCGACTTTTACATGAATGGTGAAAGCCTGTGCAGACACGCATAATTGCTGCCCATATAGGCTAAAATGCAAGTGCATCGTATTTTAGCCTAAATGAGGCGGAGCAATGTATATTGAGAGACAGCTTGAAAAGAAGTTTATTGCAATCAACGAGGAGTACGCTTGTGTGCTGCTGACCGGTCCGCGTCAGGTCGGAAAATCCACCATGCTGCGGTATCTGATGGAAGGGACGGCACGAGCCGAGGTTTCACTGGACGATTTGGAGGAGCGCAGACTTGCCAAAACCGATCCCGCGATGTTCTTGAAGCTGCACCCCACGCCGGTTCTCATCGATGAGGTTCAGTATGCACCGGAGCTGTTTTCATATATCAAGATCGCTGTGGATAACGGCGCTGCACCCGGCTCCTACTGGCTGACCGGTTCTCAGGCGTATCGCCTGATGGAGTTGGCACAGGAGTCGCTGGCCGGAAGAACCGCCATTCTCCATATGTCCGCACTGTCACAGTCGGAGCTTTGCGGCGCAGAGGAGGTTTCACCCTTTTCGTTGGAGCTTGACGAATTGCAGAAGCGCAAGGCGTTGCTTTCCCCAGCCACACCGAACGAGATATACCAGAGGATTTGGGACGGCGCGCTCCCCGGCCACAGGAGCGGCAAGTATAAAGACCGGGATGTGTTTTACAGCAGCTATATTCAGACCTATATCGACCGGGATGTGACCACCGACATTCCCGGCGTGGATAAGGTGATGTTTGCCGACTTCATTCGTGCTGCCGCCTGCAGGAGCGGCCGGATTCTGAACCTGCATGACATCGCCGGGGATGTGGGCGTCAGTGACGATACCGCAAAGCGCTGGATGAAGGAGCTTGAAAAATCCGGGATCGTGTTCTTCCTGCACCCCTACTCCAACAGTCTTCTGAAGCGGACGATCAAAACGCCGAAGATGTATTTCTTCGATACAGGGCTGGTCTCCTATCTGACCCGGTACTCAAACCCCGAAATTCTGATGAACGGCGCAATCAACGGAGCCATCTTAGAAAACTATGTTGTGTCGGAAATTATAAAAACCTACAGCAACAGTGCGCAGGACTGCCTGCTGCATTATTACCGGGACAAGAACAGCAACGAGATCGATCTGATTATGGAGAGAGACGGTCAGCTGCACCCCATCGAAATCAAAAAAAGCATCAATCCGCCCACACAAATTACGGGCGCTTTCAAGCTGCTGGATAAGGCCTCTGTGCCGAGAGGGACAGGCGCGATCATCTGCCTTCGGGAGACATTAAGCGCAATCGACAGCAGCACATACATTGTCCCCGTGTGGATGATCTGATTTCGTTCCAAAAACAAGTATTCTATACACAGCCGCTTGGTTTCCAAGAGAAATCAAGCGGCTGTTTCTATAGAGCGTGTTATCCCAAAAACATAAATGAAGGAGGAAGCAAAATGACAAACGAAGAATTGAACACCGCTTTATATAACCGAACCAGATTTGAACCCGGTTTTTTGACTAAAAAATACGCCGGTCTAACACGAAAACCGGGCCGTTCTAACACGAAAAATCGGCGAATTTAAGGAGCTGTGCAAAAAAGGAAAGTCCAGCAAACCCTTGAGTTTACTGGACTTTTTTGGCGGAGAGGATGGGATTCGAACCCATGTGCGATTGCTCGCAAACTGATTTCGAGTCAGCCCCGTTATGACCACTTCGATACCTCTCCGTATATGTCAAACACGGTCAGAACACCTTGAACCTCAAAAAAGAGGGAAAACCAAAATGTTAGAACGGCGTGTTAGAACAACGAAATATTTAGTTTTTAGAACCCGTGAAAACCCTTGAAAACAAAGGGAAACGGGTGGACGAAAAAGCCTGAGCTGCGGAGGATTTCGAGTCAGCCTCGTTACGACCACTTCGATACATCTCCATGCTGTATTTTCAAGGCTTTGCGGGTTTCCGGCTGATTGATAACCAAGTGTAGAAATCGTAGACAAAGCGTAGAAAAACCGTAGATATTCAGTTTTGAAAAAGTGTAGAAAAGCGGAAGAAGCCCGAAGTATCAAGGGTTTGCGAGGTCACCCCGGAAAGCGACCGACACGATTTCGAGTCAGCCCCGTTATGACCACTTCGATACCTCTCCGTGTGAGATGGTGTGTATCATACCACATTTTTCCCGGCGGCGCAACACCCTTTCCGGTATATTTTCCACCGGCGGCTCATCTGCTGGAACAGGAGGTGTCAGCCATGCGAAAACCTGCGAATACCGTATTCCTCTGGGGCAGCCCGGAAAACTACCCCAACTACCGGGCGGCGCTGGAGTCCGTGGGCCTGCGTCCGGTGGCGGGCCGCAGCCTGATGGCGGCGCTGGGCTGCGGCGGCCTGCTGCTGCCCGGCGGCGGAGACATCCACGGCGCGCTGCCGCCGGAGGAGACGTTCCTGCTCCGCGCCTTCTGGGAGGCGCGCCGCCCGATCCTGGGCATCTGCCGGGGGATGCAGGCCCTCAACGTGTTCCGGGGCGGCACGCTGCGCAGCGGCGTTCCCGGCCACCAGCTGCCGGAGGGGGATATGGTACACCCTACCCGTGCGGAGGGCCTGATGGCGGCGCTGCTGTGGCCGTGCCCCGTGGTCAACAGCAATCACCATCAGGCGGTGGACAGGGCGGGGGAGGGCCTGCGGCTCTGCCAATGGGCGCTGGACGGCACGGCGGAGGCGCTGTACGCCCCGGATCGCCCGGTACTGGGGGTACAGTGGCACCCGGAGCGCCAGAGCTTTGCCCTGCGGCGGGAGGACGCCGCCGACGGCGCGCCGGTGTTCCGGTGGTTCAGAGACGCATTGACAAACGGCGGTGCCAGCCTATATAATGGAGACTGACAGCCCGCACCTGCGGGCCACTGTTACATATGAGGTGGAAAAGAATGGAAAAGATACGGGCATTCCTACGCCGCAAGGACATCGTTTTCTCCGCAAAGCGCTACTTCATCGACGCCATGGGCGCCATGGCCCAGGGGTTATTCTGCACGCTGCTGGTGGGCACCATCCTCAACACGCTGGGGCAACAGTTTCATATCGGGTTCCTGAACGCCGTCATCGTCACGCTGGGAACGGGTGACGGCGCGGTGCATTACACCATCGGCGGGCTATGCTCGGCCATGGTGGGTCCCGGCATGGCGGTGGCCATCGCCCGGGCGCTGAACGCGCCGCCGCTGGTGCTGTTTTCCCTGATCCCCGTGGGCTTTGCCACCAACTATATGGGAGGCGCGGGCGGGCCGCTGGCCGTGCTGTTCGTGGCCATTCTGGCCGCCGAGGTGGGAAAGGCCGTCAGCAAGGAGACGAAGATCGACATTCTGGTGACGCCTATCGTCACGGTGCTGGTGGGCGTGGGCTTTGCTGCGTTGATCGCCGCGCCGGTGGGCAGTGCCGCTGCCGCCGTGGGGCAGGCCATCATCTGGGCCACGAAGCAGCAGCCCTTCTTCATGGGCATCATCGTCTCGGTGGTTATCGGCATCGCCTTGACGCTGCCCATCTC
>PPYF01188645.1_pt1 | contig 10046 bp, 9 predicted proteins | sample 1559871 | NCBI WGS metagenome assembly PPYF01 (sample SAMN08240021, study PRJNA423297) | Human gut metagenome, whole genome shotgun sequencing project. | reverse complement strand
ACTACAAAGTCAAATGTATGAATTAATTAATATTGAATTATACTATAATCTTTCAAATGATGCTTGGATAAAAAAATGTTTTAGTCAAGTTAGAATTAAAAAGCCGTTTGATAAATTTAAGAAAAATGTAGGTAATATAGAAACTTTAAAGATTTTAGTATATGATAAAAAACTTGGCAACTTATGTTTTGATGGTTTTAATGCTGTAATTGAGGTTAATGAATTAGAAAATAATTTGAAAGACGTTTATTTGAATAATTATTTACAAGATTATGATTTTAAATATTTAAATAATACTATAAATTTATCAAAAGAGCAGAGTGTAGAAAATATAGTTGTTGGTAATTCCTATCCGATGACTGGAATATGTGAGAAAGAATTGAAAAAGACTAGTTATAATTTAGCATTATCTAGTCAAGATTTATATTATAGTAAGAAGATAATAGAAAATGTTATACGAGAAAATAGAGAAATAAAAGTATGCTTATTAGGAGTAGCAGAATATTTATTATATCATGATTTATCTATGGGGAAATATGATTATTCAACTGGACTAGTTAAGAGTATATATTATCCATTGACAAAAGATTTACATAATTCTGTTAAAAAGTATACTTTAAAAAGAAAACAATTAAAAAAACTTATATCAAATAAATTATTACAAGAGATTTTTAATTTTAATAGAGTGGAAGAGGAACTTGATAAATTAATTTATAAAGAACTTGGTGGATATTTTAATAAATATGCAATAAGATCTCAAATTAGTATTTTAAGAGGAAAAAGCTTAGAAGATATTCCGGAGGAGAAAAGGTGGGAACTTGGTAAAAAAAGGGCGGAGGAACATAATGAACTTATAAAGTATGAAAAAACAAAAGAAGAAAATAAAAAAATACTAATTGAAATAATAAATATTTTGAAGAGAGAGGGAATAAGGTGTATATTAATAAAATTCCCAACAACAAAATATTACTCTGAAAATATATATCAATCAATGAAAAATGAATTTTATGATTTTATAAGTACTCTATCATCAAATATTGAATTTGTAGATTTTAGCAAGATAAATCTTTTGAATGAAAAAGACTTTATAGATTTTGATCACCTTAATGAAAATGGTGCAGTAAAAGTTACAAAATATATTCAAACTAAAGTGTTAGATAGATAGTTTTGAGGCTGAATAAATGTAATGAATGTTACAAGCAGTGAATTTATATTCGATTGATGTTAAGTTGGATGATGATTAAAGAATAGAATACTACTAATGGGTGATTCTTATGTTGAAGAGGGCCATACTTTCAGTATAATTTAGATAAGATTTTTATATTATCTACTCCGTTTAAGAATAGTGAAGAATTCTTAGGTGGATTTTTATTTGAGTATTTTTTTGATTCAAAAGTAGGTTTTAATTCTTTGGTAATTATATTAAAGTTATGAAGAATGGTAACGATAAATTAAATATTAGATATAATGTATAAGTGATGGTGGTTGGATGAGATTAAATAAAAATATGTATTCAATGAATATATACAGTAATTATAAAAATAAATTAAGTAAGAATTCAATTGCAATGAATAACATAAGTTCAGGATTGAGATTGAATAATGCTAAAGATAATGCTAACAAAATTCAACAAAGTGAAAGTCTTAAAATTCAGATTAGAAGTAATTCTGCTGCACAACGAAATATTCAAGATACAACATCTATGATTCAGACATTTGATGGTACTATGAATGAGATTAATAATAGTTTATTAAGACTTAAGGAACTTACAGTTCAGGCAGGTAATGGGGCAATGACTGAAGGTGATAGAAATTCAATTCAGATGGAAATTGATGCGCTTACAGAGCATATAACATGTATGGCAGAAAGTACAGAGTTTAATGGGGTTAAGCTTCTAAATACAGATGGAAGTCTTGAAGCGATGATAGGAATATTTGAAGATGAAACCACAAAAATACCTAAAATAAATCTTACATCAAAATCTCTTGGAATTGAAAATATGGATGTTCTTGATGCTTCAAACATAGATAAGTGTAATAGCGCTGTTAATAGTGCAATAGTTAAAGTATCAAGTGCACGAAGTGAAATGGGAGCTATACAATCAAGATTAGAACAAAGTTATGATAATATGAATGAAAATAGTGCTTCGCTTGAAAATGCTCAAAGTAGAATTGCTGATACAGACATTGCTGAAGAAATGATTAAATTTTCCGAAACACAAATATTGATTCAGTCATCAATGTCTTTGATAGCTCAAAGTAATCAATTACCGAAGGATGCATTACAAGTTTTAGCCAATATTAAATAAAGAAAAGAGTGTTTTGTTAGAGTTTGTTAATAGTAAGACAGATAAGAAAATAATATTCCTATCTGTCTTTTATTATGTCAAATGGAAGTAAAAAGTAAAATGGTTAGATAAAATAAAATAGAATATAAACTTGAATATTAGTAAATTAGAGTAAAATATGTTATGAAAATGTTGAAACTGTAGAAAAATAAGAGAATATAGTATATAATATATATGTTATATAATTGAATAAGCAAAATTAATGAAAGTTAATGACGCAAAGCTATAGGGACTAAGGGTTTTTTAAATTTATGTCAGCCAGTTGCCGGGGGAAATGTATGTACCTTTGTATTACTAGTTTATTTTATGTAAACTAGTATTAAACTTGCTGCTTTTCGAGTGGCTTTTTTTGAGAGGAAATAAATAGTTTTACGTAATTTTGCATTTATTATCAAAATTAGAATTAGTGGAAATTTTAAAGTTAAGATAATTATATAAAATATGTAAAAAGTTTCGACAAAAATAATTTTGAATATAAAAAAGGAAAAAAATATAGCGAAAAAACTCATATTATTCTATAATTGTAAGTAGATTGATTATAGAATAATGACTATATTAGAGATTTGAAAGGGAATTTGGGAGGATTTATGAAAATACAGTCAGGTACTAGCGAAAATACTTATGATTTACTTAAATCAGGATTGAAGGCATCAAATGTTAGAGCAAAAACTATATCAAATAATATGGCCAATATAAATACTAAAAATTATAAGAGATTTGGTGTTGTTTTTGAAGAAAACTTAAAAAATAATTCTGATTCAAGTTTTAAACTAAGGACAACTAATGAGAACCACTATACAGATAGTTCATCAAATTTGAAGAGAACTAAAGAAGGTCATTTATATGGTGATGAAAGTAATACATATGGAAATAACATAACAATACAACAAGATAATAGTACAAGCATGAGATCAGATGGAAATAATGTTGATTTGGAAATTGAAAAAGTTAATCAAGCTGCAAATACATTAAAATATAATGCATTAATAACTAGTATTAATAATAAATTCAATGGGATGAAGTCTGTTATAAAGTAGAGGAGGATGTTAAATGAATGCATTTAAATCAATGCAAATAAGTGCTACTGGTCTTTCAGCTGAAAGACTTAGGATGGATACAATAACTTCTAATATGGCAAATGCAAGCACTACAAGAAGTGCTGATGGAAGTGGACCATATGTAAGAAGAATAGCAGTATTTCAGGAGGCACTGGATGCAAATAAAGAAATCGCAGGAGTTAAAGCGGTTAAAGTTGAAAAGGATAATTCACCTTTAAGAAAAGAGTATAATCCAAGTCATCCTGATGCGGATGAAAATGGATATGTGACTATGCCTAATGTAAATGTCTTAAATGAAATGGCTGATATGATGGTAGCAACAAGATCTTATGAAGCAAATGTTGATACATTTAACGCTCTGAAAAGTATGTTTTCAAAGGCATTAGAAATTGGAAAGTAGGGAGAATGTAAATTATGAGAATTGAAGAGAATTTTGCAAGACAACAAGCTTTATTTAATGCTAGATTCAATAGTGCTGATGATAGTGCTCAAGTTACAAAGGATGATACTTTTAGTAATGCTTTAAAAAAAGCAATTGATGGAACAAATGAAAAACTTGTAGAATCTGATGCTGCAACCAATGCATTTGTTAGAGGAGACGACATAAATATTGATGAAGTTATGATAAAGAACCAAGAAGCTAGTTTATGTCTTCAGTTTTTAACACAAACAAGAGATAAATTACTTGAAGGGTATGAAACATTATCAAAACTGCAATTGTAGTAATATGTGAGGAGAGCTAAATAATGAAAAAACTTTTAGAAAAAGTTAAGGAACTTTTTGAGAAGTTTAAATCTCAGAATAAGAAGATTAAAATTGCAGTGATTGCCTCAATAGTAGCAGTTTTAATAGCTATTGTAAGCGCTGTATTTTATTCAACATCAAATAAATATGCAGTTTTATTTTCTAATTTAGACACGGCTGATGCAAAAACTGTAGTAGATCGTTTGACAACAAATAAAGTTGAAAACAAAATAGATAGTAGTACAAATACTATATGGGTTCCTAAAAATCAAGTTGACAAGCTTAAATTGGAGCTTGCACCAGAACTTAAGTCAGGAAGTACAGGCTATGAACTTATGGATGAGCAAAGTTCATTTGGTATGACAGATGAAGAATTCAAGCTTAAAAAGAAAAGAATGCTTGAAGGAGAAATAGAAAAAGTAATAAAAAGTTTACAACCAATAGATAATGCTAAAGTTAATATTACAGAAGCTGATAGTTCAGTTTTTGTGAAGGATAAAACACAAGGTTCAGCAGCTGTTACAATAAAACTTAAAGAAGGAGCTACTTTAACTGATGATCAAGTTAAAGCAATTGTTGCTGTAGTTTCTACAAGTATAGAAAATGTTCCAAAAGAAAATGTAACTGTTATTGATCAAAATTCAAATTTACTTACTAAAGATATAAATGAAGAAGCAAATGGTCAAGCAAGTTCTGAAACTATATCAAAACAACATAAGGCTGAACAGGAGTATGAAGATAGACTTCAAAAGTCAATTGTTAGTCTATTAGAACCTATTGTAGGTAAAGGTAATGTTACAGCAGTTGTAAAGGCAAATCTTGATTTTGATTCTAAACAACAGACAGAAACAACAATTGATCCTAATAAGGTTATTGTAAGTCAAGAAACTTTGAAGGAAAGTAACAAAAATGGTGATGGGACAGTATCTGAAAGTCCTGTTGATAATAATATGAGTAATGAAATTGTTAATAATAATTCATCTTCAAATTCAAGTAAGGAAGAACAGAAGACTAATTATGATTCTGGAAAAAGTGAAAGTAAGACAATACAAGCTCAAGGAAAAGTTGATAGATTGACTGCAACAGTTTATCTTAATAAGACACTTACACAGGAAGAAAAACAGGAATTTGAAGATGGTGTTGCAAATGCTATAGGCATAGATGCAACAAGAGGAGATCAAATTACTGTAAGTGGAATGACATTTGATACAAGTAGTGTAGACAAGGCTCAAGCGGCATTAGAAGAAATGAATGCTGAAGAAGCAGCGAATAAAAAGACAATGATGATGATTGCAGGTGGAATAACTGGTGCAATATTATTAGGTGCAATTATATTCTTCATCCTAAAGAGAAGAAAGAAAAAGGAAGAAGAAGAAGAACAATTATTGGATACATTAATTGACGATACAATAATTCCTAAAGAACCAGATACATTTGATCCAATTGAATTTGAGACTAAAACACAAAAATCTCACTTAGAAAATGAAATAAAGAAATATGCTACAGAAAAACCAGAACAAGTAGTAGAAATAATTAAATCTTGGTTAACTGAAAATGAGAGGTGATAGCTATGGCAAAGGAAGAACGTAAACTTACTGGTGTACAAAAAGCGGCAATATTATTTATTACTCTTGGGCCTGAAGCATCATCAGGTATACTTAAAAAATTACCAGAAGGTGATATTCAGAAGATAACTTATGAAATTGCCAATATTACTTCAGTAACAGCGGAACAAAGAGAAGAAATATTAAATGAATTTTTACAAATAAATAAGGCTAGGGATTATATTATTGAAGGCGGAATGGATTATGCTAAGCAACTTTTATCAAAAGCATTAGGAGCACAAAGAGCTAATGAAATACTTGATAAAGTATCAGAAGCAACAGCTCAGTACAGACCTTTCTCAATTGCGAGAAAGGCTGACTCCAAGCAACTTCTTAATGTAATAACAGCAGAACAGCCTCAGACAATAGCACTTATATTATGTTACTTGCAGGCAGATAAAGCTGCTCAAGTTATGGCAGAACTTCCAGAGGAAACTCAAAGTGAAGTCGCTTATAGAATAGCAACTATGAATACTACGTCACCTATGGTTATTAAAGAAATTGAATCAGTACTTGAAAGTAAATTGTCTTCTGTTGTAAGAACAGAAATGACAAGTCTTGGTGGTGTTGAAACATTAGTTGGAATATTAAATTCAGTTGATAGAACAACTGAAAAGAATATTACAGAAGGACTTGAAAGAGAAGATGCAGAACTTGCTGATAAAGTTAAAAGCTCTATGTTTGTATTTGAAGATGTTATTTCTCTTGATGATGTATCTATTCAAAGAATTCTTAGAGAGGTTGAAGCAAGTGACCTTGCTCTTGCACTTAAAGGCTGCTCAGACGAAGTTGCAAACTGTATTTATAGAAATCAATCAAAGAGAGCTGCTGCTTCATTAAAGGAAGATATGGAATTCCTTGGGCCAGTTAGAATTACTGATGTTGAAAAAGCACAACAAAAGATTGTTTCTATTATTAGAAGGTTAGATGATGCTAATGAAATTATAATTTCGAGAGGTGGAGAAGATGCAATCATCGTATAGTCTCATAAAAAATGGGTTTGCTAAGTCTGGAGAAAAAAAGATTATAACAACTGAATATGTGAGCAAAGCTCAGATTGCAGCTATTGAAGAAGCTAAAAAAAGGCAGCTTGAAGAAGAACTTTTAAATGAAAGTGAAAAAGCAAATAGTTCACAAATTGATCCTGAAGAACTACTAAAAAGATATGAAGAAATAGGTCAGAGAATAATTCAGGATGCTGAAAATGAAAAAAAGGCTCTTCTTTTAAGAATTCAGATGGAAGCAAGTAATGCAGAAAAAAATGCATATGAAAAGGGTTATGAGCAGGGAATGAAAAATGGATATGATGATGGTTATAAGAAAGCTTATGATGAAACTATAGAAAATGCTCAAAAACAGGCAGCGGATATAGTAGGAAATGCTGAAAAACTACTTAAGTCTGCTCAAAGTGATTATGCAGAATATCTAGATAACAAGAAAAATGAAGTTATAAAACTAGCTTTAAATATTGCAGAAAGTATAACAAGAAAATCTTTAGATAGAAATGATTCGATGAATGATTTAATTGAAGAAGCTTTTAAAATATCTAAAGGTGAAGAAAGCATTATTTTAAGGTCTAATTCATTTCATATTGATGAATTGAAAAAGAATTGTGAAAGATGGAAGTTATCATATGCAATAAAAAATGAGATTTTTGTAATAAGTGATGATTCAATGGAACCTGGAAATGCTATATTGGAAAAACCAAGTGGTATTGTAAAAGTTGGTGTAGATGTTGGAATGGAACAGGTGAAAAAAGCTATTTTAGCATAATAAAATATGCAATATAAATGTAGATAAGATAGAATAGAATGAAAAACTGTTACAATGTACAAGTGAAAAAATTATAGAATAATTTTATCTATAATTGTCAATTGTCAATTGTCAACTGTTCATTGGAAAGGGATAGCTATGATTGATTTAGAGGTGAATTTTGAGCGAATATTAAAGAAAATTAATAGTACATCTCCTATGTATAGTGAGGGAATTGTAAAAAAGGTAATTGGACTTACTATAGAAGTACAAGGAATTAAAGCTTTTGTAGGTGAGCTATGTATTATTTATAACGAAAGAAATTTACCAATTAATTGTGAAGTTGTAGGATTCAGAGATGAATTTGTAATACTTATGCCTCTTGACGAACTTATAGGTATATCTCCAGGATGTAAGGTTGTACCACAACATAAACCTTTAAGTGTAAAATGTTCAGATAAACTTCTAGGGCATATAATTGACGGTTTAGGGAAGCCGTTGGATTGTGAAAGTCTTGAATATGATGGTGATGACTATCCGTTAGAAAATGAAGCACCTGATCCTATGAAAAGAAAAAGAATAAAAGAAATAATGCCTACAGGAGTTCGAGCAATTGATGGTTTTCTAACTGTTGGAGATGGACAGAGAATAGGTATATTTGCAGGTAGTGGTGTTGGTAAAAGTACAACTCTTGGAATGATTGCAAGAGAAGCAAAAGCAGATGTTAATGTTATTGCTCTTATAGGGGAAAGAGGAAGAGAGGTTCTTGAATTCATGGAAAAGGATTTGGGACCAGAAGGTATGAAAAAGTCTGTTGTAGTATGTGCTACATCAGATAAGCCAGCATTAATAAGAATGAAGGGTGCACTTACAGCTACTGCAATTGCAGAATATTTTAGAGATCAAGGTAAAAAAGTAATATTAATGATGGATTCAGTAACGAGATATGCAATGGCTCAAAGAGAAGTTGGACTTGCAATAGGAGAACCACCAGCAACTAAAGGATATACACCTTCTGTATTTGCAAAGCTTCCAAAGCTTATGGAAAGAGCAGGAACATCTATGGATGGTTCAATAACAGCTTTTTATACAGTACTTGTTGATGGTGATGATTTTAATGAACCAATTGCAGATGCAGTAAGAGGGATACTTGATGGGCACATTGTTTTATCTAGAGATTTAGCTCATAAAAACCATTATCCTGCTATTGATGTTTTAAATAGTGTAAGTAGACTTATGAGCCAGATTGCACCAAAGGATCATAAAGATTCAGCATCATTAGCCAGAGATTTACTTGCAACTTATAAGGATTCGGAAGATTTAATAAATATAGGTGCTTATGTTAAAGGAAGTAATAAAAAGATTGATATGGCAGTGGCTTACAATGACAAGTTAAATAATTTTTTATGTCAAGGAATTGATGAAAAGACTTCTTTTGATGAAACGCAGCAAGAATTAGTATCAATGTTTAGATAAATTAAATTGCATAGTAGGTGATTAAAAACATTAATTACCTGCTGTCAGTTTTAAATTAAGGCATATGTGACTTGTAATTTTTTTAATGCCTTATATGTTAAACGAGGTGATGAATTATATGGCAGAAAAGTTTAAGTTTAGTCTCGATAAACTTCTTGATATAAGAAGAGAAAAAGAGGAAGAAAGTAAAAGACTTTTTACTGAAAGTCAGAGAGAAAAAAGAAAGATTGAAGAAAAAATTGAAGATCTACAAAATAATTATGATAAATACAAAGGGATAAGTGAACATGAAGATGTAGTTTATCAAAAATTAAAAAGGTATTATGTACAAGGGTTACAAAGGGGTATAAAAACAGCAAAAGATGATTTGTTATCAAAGAATCTTGAAGTTGATAAAAGAAGAAGAGAATTAATAGAAAAGCAAATTGAAAGAAAGACTGTAGAGACATTAAAGGAAAAGAAACGCTCAGCATTTGTCAAGGAACAGGAACGCATTGAACAAATAAATCTTGATGAGTTAGCACTATATGCATTTATAAGAAATAAAAACATTTAATATTTCAATGTGTAATTGACATTTTAATTTAGAGGGTAGTTGAAGTGTGAATTGTGCATTGAAATATAAAAATGCACAGTCTTAATTTAAAATTTATAAAGAGGGAGGTGAAAATTATGGTTATGACATCACAAGTCTCATTAGATTTTAGTAATAGTAACTTAAATCTATCATCAAAAAGTTCTAATTCATTATCAAGTACTGCAGTAAATAAGACTTCAAAGGAATTAAATAATGCACTTGATAATAGCAAATCAAACTCTAAAACATCCAACAAAAAAGATGATTTTAAAGAGGTATTAAACTCAAAGAAAAGTTCTGATGAAAAGAACGATAAAATTACTAATGATAAAATTACTAATAAAGATGATAATAGTTCTGAAACAAATACTAAATTAAAAGAACTAAAAGATAAAGTTGAAGAATTAAAAGATAAAATTGAGGAAAATCCTGAGGATATAAAAGATGTTAATGACATAATTAAATCATTATTAACAGCTCTTAATAAT
>PPYF01603170.1_pt1 | contig 10047 bp, 10 predicted proteins | sample 1559871 | NCBI WGS metagenome assembly PPYF01 (sample SAMN08240021, study PRJNA423297) | Human gut metagenome, whole genome shotgun sequencing project. | reverse complement strand
CTCTTTCTACCTAAAACTCTATGTATAGCATCTATTGTATGTTATTTTTCTATGAATCACAATGCTTTCACTAATAACGCAAAAACCCCAATCGCATAAATGCGATTAGGGTTTATAGCTTTCATTATAACAATCAAATTATTGATTGCGAATGTCATTCTTATTTCTATTTTTCCAAAGTACCCATAAAGATGTAGCGACACAAATGGAGGAGTATGCACCACTGGCGAAACCAATAATCATACAAAGAGCAAAGTTTTTCGTCGTATCACCACCAAATACGAATAGAGATACGCAGGCAAACATTACAGTCGCTAATGTATAGATACTACGATGAATACTTTGCGCAATAGAAGCATTCGCCAAGTCTTCAAATGTATCAGTACGTTTATGAGTATGAGCGTTTTCACGAACGCGGTCAAAGATAACTACAGATTCGTTCATAGAATAACCTACTACGGTTAAGATGGCTGCCAAGAAAGATGCATCAATTTCTAATTGGAAGAATGAGAATACACCTAATACCATAATCAAATCATGGAAAATAGCAGTCAATGCAGATGCGGCTATTCTATATTCAAAACGATAGGAAATATAGAGTGCCAATACAGCAAAGGCGATAACAAGATTCAATAGCGCATGTTGTGTTACTTCAGAACCGATAACAGCACCTACGGTTTCAATACGTTTTACTGTATTTTCACCGATATCGCTATTCAATTTTTCTACTACAGCCGCACTTTCACTAGGTTCCAAGTTACGAGTACGAATCATAACATCTTCCCCTGCGGTTTCTGCAGTATCCCCAGACAATTGAATTTGAGCATTTTCAAGGTCGAATGTTTTCAATACATCACGAACTTGGCTGACCTCTACAGGTTTAGTGAATTGAACCTCTACAATGGTACCACCAGTATAGTCAATACCAAAGTTAAAGCCTTTTGTAAAAATAGAAATTAAACTAATGATTACTAGAATGGAGGAAATCACAAACCACCAACGATGATGTCTAATTACGTTGAAACTCATTTGCGCTTACCTCCTTTCAAAGATTTTGGTGCAAAATCATCAGAACTTTTACTTGGTGAGATATTAGCACCAAACCAGAATGGATGATTAGTAAAGTTACAATCAATTAATAGGCGAAGCAAGAAATGGCTGACAGTAATCGCTGTAAACATACTTACAACAACACCTACGCCCAAGCTGATAGCAAAACCCCTTACCGGACCAGAGCCTAAGACTGTCAAGATACCAGCTGTGATGATAACGGATACGTTCGCATCAGTGATTGTAGAAAGAGCCCGTTTAAAACCAGCCTCCATAGCAACACGCATGGATTTACCAGAGAAAACCTCTTCCTTAAAACGTTCGAAAATCAGAATGTTCGCATCTACCGCAACACCCATAGACAAGATAATACCCGCAATGCCCGGCAAGGTCATAGTTGCATTAAAACCTTTACCTAACACGAGAAGTAATAACATAACATATACAAGCAATGCTACATTGGCAACAAAGCCGGATAAACGATAGAGCAAAAGCAAGAATACCATAATCATGGCAATACCAGCGCCAAATGCTACTACGGATTTATCCTTTGAATCTTGACCCAAAGAAGGACCTACAGTACGAACTTCAAGGACATTAATTTTTACAGGTAATGCACCAGAACGCAATAAAATTGCTAAATCTTTTGCTTCATCTAAGGACTTACTACCAGAAATAGTAGCCTTACCACCGGTAATAGCTTGTTGTACTACAGGGTTTGTGAGTACTTCACCATCGAGAGTGATGGAAATATGACGACCAATATTTTTAGATGTTAAATCAGCAAATTTCTTTGCCCCTTCATCACTAAGCTCGATAGCAACTAAAGGTTGTTTATTTTGACCCATTTCCTCTTTTGCATCTTTTAGGTCATCACCAGTCATAACAGTTTCGCCTTTTTCATTTTTAAATTCAAGGACTGCTGTTTTACCGATACGTTTCATTGCTTCATCAGGATCTTTGACACCTGGTAACTCAATGATAATACGTTTTGCCCCTTCCCGTTGCACAATAGGTTCGGACAGACCCATTTCATTAATGCGTCGTTCAAGAATTTGTTTTGCTCGTTCTACCGCATCATTATCAGCTGTACCATGCTCAGTATCCTCTGCTTCTAGCACAATATGCGTACCACCTTGTAAATCAAGGCCTTGCTTTAATGAACCGGCTAACGGTCCAATAAAATACGCAAAACAACCAATAATTGCAGCAATAACGACTAAGAATTTAACTATAGCCTTGCCTTTCAAAATCGTTGCTCCCTTCTAAATAACATGAATTACACCCTGTTCTGTAACGATAGCGGGCATACGTTGATCATAGCGTTCCATCGGAATCGGGTTTTTCATAATTTGCGCTTCCCATGCGACACCAATATAGTTCGATGGTGAAAGCGCCTTAAGAAAACGGTCATAATAACCATTTCCCATTCCCATACGACCACCAAGCCGATCAAATCCGGCACCAGGCACTAATACAAAATCAATATCCTTAGGGTTAATGATTTCATAGGGCTCCTTTGGGACACGGATATTTAGGACGCCATGCACTACATCGTGAAGATTATGAAGTCGTACAGCAATCATCGTAGTCTTATCAGTACAAACAGGTACATAAACGCGTTTACCTGCCTGTAAAGCATGTTCTATAACATCATCCAAATTGGCTTCTTTAGGCATCGCCAAATAGGCCATAATCGATTGTGCCTGTTCATACTGAGGTAATTGAACAATCTCGTGACACAGCTTAGGTGCCCAAGATTCACAATCTGCAATAGATAAAGCAGCGCGCTGGGACTTGCACGCCTGGCGCACTGCTTCTTTTGTTATCATTACTTAGTTTCCTTATTTTTTTTAGAAACTACGGATGCGATAGCAGTACGAGCAAATGTCATTTCTACTTTTTCCGCTACTTGTACCTTAACTTTTTCATCATCAAGTTCGATAATTTCGCCATAGATACCACCAATAGTTACAATTTTTTGGCCTTTTTTCAAGCTGCTCAACAAATTAGTACGTTCTTTTTGTTGTTTCTTTTGTGGACGCCACAACAAGAAATAAAAAATTACGACCATCAAAAGGATTGGCCAGCTAGTTTGTAAAATTTGTTCGATATCACCCATGGGTAATCCTCCTCACTAAAATTCATCTTATCTTTATAAGTATATCTATTCAAAATGAATTTGACTAGTTTTTTTATATTATTTATTAAAGTTATCCCAAAATTGCATTCTAAATTGAGGGAATCGATCCTCTAAAATAGCTTTACGCATCTGGCGCATAAACTCTAATAAGAAATATAAATTATGGTATGTAACAAGTCTCAATGCTAAAATTTCTTCCGCCTTATATAAGTGGCGTAAATAAGCACGAGAATAGTTTTTACATGTATAACATTGGCAGCCTTCTTCAAGAGGGCCCCAGTCATGCGCATATTGAGCATTTCGAATATTAAGACGCCCATGCCACGTCATAGCCATCCCATTTCGAGCAACGCGTGTAGGATATACGCAGTCAAACATATCAATACCGCGAGCCACCCCTTCTACCAAACAGTCGGCTGTACCAACGCCCATCAAATAGCGAGCTTTATTGGTTGGCAACAATGGTGTTGTATATTCGAGAATTTCATTCATCAAATCATGTGGTTCCCCTACTGATAAACCACCAATGCTGTATCCTTCAAAGTCCATCGCCACTAATTCAGCTGCACTTTGTTTGCGTAAGTCTTTATACATACCGCCTTGCACAATACCGAACATACCTTGTCTATCATGAGCATGACGAGCCTCTTGGCATCGATGTGCCCAACGCGTAGTACGCGCTGTAGAGCGTTTCGCATAATCATGTTCTGCAGGATAAGGAATACATTCATCAAAGGCCATCGCAATATCAGATCCAAGTTGTTCCTGTACTTTTGTGGCCACCTCCGGGGAAAGAAATTGTTTAGATCCATCGATATGAGATCTAAATGTTACGCCTTCTTCGGTAATCTTACGCATATCGCCTAAGCTGAATACTTGGAAACCACCACTATCCGTAAGGATTGCTTGATCCCAGTTCATAAATTTATGAAGGCCACCAGCTTCTTCTACGAGCTCAGGGCCAGGTCTTAGGAACAAATGATAGGTGTTACTTAAAATCACTTGTGACCCAATGGCCTTTAACTCTTCTGGCGTCATCGTTTTTACTGTCGCCTGTGTCCCAACGGGCATAAACATAGGTGTTTCATACGTACCATGTGGCGTATGTAACAATCCCGCACGGGCACCCGTATGAGGACAAGTTTTCTGTAATTCATATGTAATACTCGGCATAAAAACTCCTAACGTATAAACATAGCGTCGCCAAAACTAAAGAATCGATATCGTTCTTTGACCGCCGCTTTATAAGCTGCTAAACAATGTTCACGACCGGCTAGTGCACTAATGAGCATTAATAATGTAGACTGTGGCAAATGGAAATTAGTTACTAATGCATCTACCATCTTAAATTTATAGCCCGGATAGATAAAAATTTTTGTCCATCCACTTGTGGCATGTAGTATACCATCATCAGTAGAGGCTGATTCCAAGGTGCGAATCGACGTAGTACCTACTGCAATAATACGCTTGCCCTTTGATTTTGCTTCATTAATACGACGCGCTGTATCTTCAGATACGCTGTAGAATTCACTATGCATATCGTGATCTTCAATAGTTTCTACGGATACAGGTCTAAAGGTACCTAAACCAACATGAAGGGTAACAAACTCGAGTTCTACACCTTTAGCTTTAATTTTTTCTAATAGTTCCGGTGTAAAGTGTAGTCCCGCTGTTGGAGCCGCAGCAGATCCCTTTTCCTTTGCATACACAGTTTGATAGCGATCCTTATCTTCAAGTTTTTCATGAATATATGGTGGTAACGGCATTTCACCAATTTCTTGAATAATATCATCAAATACACCATCGCAGGTAAATTTCACGATACGACCGCCAAAATCAGTTTTATCTAGCACAGTTGCTTTCAACCGCTCATCAAACACGATAACCTGTCCAATCGGACATTTCTTGCCAGGTTTAACGAGACATTCCCAGCGATTTTCTCCACATGGTGTTAGTAGTAAAACCTCAACCTTGCCACCGGAACCTTCTCGCTGACCATATAATCGAGCTGGGATAACCTTCGTATTATTAAACACGAGGACATCTCCTGCTTGTAATTCATCAAGTAAATCGTAAAAATGCGCTTTATGTGTATACTCACCAGTTATTTTATCCAATGTAAGCAACCGCGATGTATCGCGAGGCTCTACAGGATGTTGAGCAATAAGCTCCTCTGGTAAATCATAATCAAAATCTGTAACTTTCATTCTTATCCTTAATACATTTTTTTCAATGTTATACCACTATAGTAATGTCTTAAAATTGTTTGATAATAATTGGTATCTCCCGTACCAGCTCGTTTCGCCATTTCAGCGGCGCCCCATTGTGACATACCAAGACCATGGCCCCACCCATGACCTTTAATGTACACTGTATCATTCTTGCCTGTAAAAGTATGATACGCTTTACCGGTTGAACTTGCTGGATTTTGATTGACATAAAAATCAAATAATGTTGACTTTAAACCTAACATACCCCGTAAATCATCACCGCTTACCGTAACCTTACCAGCGGTACCTACGAAGGTCGCCGATTTAATACGCCCAGATACGCCTCTATCGGCTGTAGCCTTGCCAGGATTTCCCAATGGGGTTAATTGAATACTCTTCAACTTACCCACTCCCTTACTAGCAGCATTTAACTTGCCCTCTAAAGCGCTACGGCTTGTGGATACTGTCCAATTTGACGCACTAGAATTGCTATTTGAAAAGTCTTTAACACCTTTCAAGTACGGAATATCATTGCCCCATACATTGACACTGTCCTCGGTATAGCCACCACCATCAGAATGGAACAAGGCATTAATAGGGCGATTGTTATATAGCATAACAACGCCTTTAGTATGATTAACAGCAGCCGTAGTACTTTGTGTTTCACCGCTTACACCACCATATACTTGATGATCTGTAGACGTGCTCACATCATAGAGCTGATTTTTATTTTGCTCCATCGTATGTAGTGCATACGTACGAGCCGCTACAGCTTGCGCTTCTAAGGCCGCTGCTGGCCAAGATGGAATCGCCTCTTGTGGAACAACACCATATAAATACGATTCCAATGGAACTGCATTAATAACCATCATAGCTCCATTATTGGCCCGCAATGTAAGAGCCCCTCGATACGCTTTGCCTTCAAAGGTAAAAATATCACCACTCGTAGGTTTTAATGTGACAACAGAATCAAGAGCTTTGCCATTAACAGCAATCTTATTGCCCCGTACACCTACGGATACAACCTTATGACTACCAACCTTACCATTATTGCTAGTAAGAACAGTTACGCCATTTGCACTCGATACGGAGGCATCTTGACGACGAGATCCAAGTAAAACGCGAACGTCCGGTGTATTTTCTACACGAACGCGCGTTGTTACTTGTTCTACTTGATTCTTCGTCACCACCGCGGCCGTTGCACGAGATGTTGTAGTAGAAATTGTAATCTTCGGTTTTACAGCAGTAGTATTAGCAACCTTTGGTTTTGCATTGGCTACGGTCGTACCCTTTGGTTTTACGCTTGATTGTGCAGTAACCTTAGGTTTAACAGTTGTAGTTGCTGTAACTTTAGGTCTAATAGTCGTAGATGCAGTAACCTTTGGCACCGGTTTTGTAACAAGCGGTTTAAACGTGGATTTTCCAATAGTTCCACGCACAGCTTTTACAGGAGTTTTTCCCGACACCGTTGTTGATGATTTAGCTACAACAGGTTTTGTTCCCAATTTACCTACTACCTGTGCAGCCTCAACAGTTGCAAAACTATGAATGCCTAACAATAATGTTGTCATAATCATTAATGGTAATTGTTTCTTTTTCATTTTATTTCCCTGTTTGCGAAATACCTAGATGATCATAAGCCAATTTAGTAGCCACACGCCCCCGCGGTGTTCTACCTAAAAATCCCAATTGCATCAAATATGGTTCATACACATCTTCGATGGTATCTCTCTCTTCACTGACGGCAGCCGCTATTGTTTCTATCCCCACAGGGCCACCATCATAATTTTCAATAATACACTTCAACACTCGTCTATCAATGCGGTCAAGTCCCATCTTATCCACATGTAGACGTTTTAGCGCTTCATCTGCAATATCCGCAGTAATAACGCCATTCCCCACAACTTGTGCAAAATCGCGAACTCGTTTTAACAATCGATTCGCAATACGCGGTGTTCCTCTCGAGCGTCGAGCAATCTCACTAGCACCAGCTTGCTCAATGCCGATATTCAAAATATCCGCTGCACGAGTTACGATAAATTCTAACTCTTCTTGTTTGTAATATTCCAATCGACTCACGATACCGAATCGATCACGCAATGGCGCAGCCAATGCCCCAGCTCGTGTCGTCGCACCAACCAAGGTAAACTTTGGTAAATCAATGCGGACGGAACGCGCACTTGGTCCCTTGCCGATGATAATATCCAAGGCATAGTCCTCCATAGCAGAGTACAATACCTCTTCTACACTTCGTGAAAGTCGATGAATCTCATCGATAAACAAAACATCATGTTCATCAAGATTCGTCAAAATAGCAGCTAAATCTCCGGCCTTTTCTATAGCAGGACCTGATGTTATACGAAAATTAACACCCAGCTCATTAGCAATAATGCCAGCTAATGTGGTCTTACCTAGCCCCGGAGGACCATATAACAGAACATGATCTAAGGCTTCACCACGCTGTTTAGTAGCTTGAATATAAATATTCAGATTATCCTTAGCCTCTCGTTGGCCAATATACTCATTAAAATACTTAGGTCGAAGACTATATTGCCACACGTCCTCTTCTCGATCACCGCCGCCTACGAGGCGTACTTCTTCGTTCATGGCTAACGTCCTTTCCCAAGTTCAACTAAACAAGCTTTTATCAATGCAGATACATCTTTTGAACCATCGTTTAAGGATTCAACTAGTGCTTCCACATCTTTTTGCGCATATCCTAATGATACCAGTGCCTCAATCGCCTCCCCGCTCGGTCCGCTATGTGTAACACCAATTGGTTGGATGGCTGCAGGTGTTTCAACACTAATCTGAGTCATCTTCACTAACTTATCCTTTAATTCTAGGACAAGACGCTCTGCCGACTTTTTCCCTATGCCCGGTAATTTTGTTAACTGTTGTACCTGACCATTAATAACAGCCAATTTGAAAGCCTCTGGCGTCATGCCGGACAATATGCCTAAGCCTACCTTTGGCCCAATCCCAGAAACAGAAATGAGCAGAATAAAAAGTTCGTACTCATCCTCTGTCCAGAATCCGTATAGTTGCATCGCATCTTCCCGAACATTGAGATAGGTAAACAATGTGGCCTCTTGCCCCTCTATTAATTGTTGTCGTGTAGTGGTTGGCACATACACACGGTACCCTACACCATGTACATCTACATAACAAGATTCCTTGAATAGATGTGTTACAATGCCTCGTACATACCCAATCATTTAATTAACCTCATCAATCTATCTTGGTGAGAACTATGCGCCGTACAAATGGCAACTGCTAATGCATCCGCCGTATCATCGGGCTTAATTTTCTCACGAATCCCCAAAATATTCATGGTCATGTAAATAACCTGATTTTTATCGGCCTTACCATAACCGGTAACAGCCTGTTTAATTTGTAATGGCGTATATTCATATATAGGTATCCTCTGTTGCTCTGCGGCCAGCAATATAACCCCACGCGCTTGACCTACCTTAATCGCCGTCGTTACATTACGATTAAAAAAAAGTTCTTCTACACCAAACTTATCCGGCTTATATTCCTCTAAAATATCGCTTAAATCATTAAATAAGATTTCTAAACGCTGTGCATCCGTCAGCTCCTTCGGGGTCGTAATAGCCCCATAGGCTACTGTCGTTAGTTTGCTTCCCTGCACGTCAATAATGCCATAGCCACAAATTGCCGTACCTGGGTCGATTCCTATAATCCGCACTCCATCCCCCTCAGTTTAAAAATGAGATAAGCCAAAGCTTACCTCGTAACACTCATAATCTATTTTATTATAGCATATTAGAACATCGAAATTCATGAAATCACGATATTTTTATTACCTTTTTACAAGGAGAAACTAGAGGAAGACAAAAAATGAGGAGTGCTCCTAGAGCACTCCCTGTTTCTATTATTCTTCTTCGTCGTCTGGCAAAATACCATTGTGGTATACGTTTTGTACATCATCAAGGTCATCCAAAACATCGAGCATTTTTTGCATTTTTACAGCATCATCACCAAATAATTCGATAGTTGTATCTGGAATCATGGTAATCTTCGCCACTTCAGTTTCTATGCCCGCATCAGCCAAGGCTTGTTCTACTGCATCAAAATCTTCTGGTGTTGTATAGATTTCAAATACATCATCTTCCGCTTTAAGATCTTCTGCACCCGCATCAAGAGCCAACAAGGTCAATTCATCTTCATCATGACCTTCTTTATCGATAACGAATACACCTTTAGATTTAAACATCCAGCCTACACAACCGCTTTCACCAAGATTACCACCTTGTTTGGAGAAGGCATGGCGCACATCTGCAGCCGCACGGTTACGATTATCCGTCATAACCTCTACGGTAACAGCCACACCGGCAGGACCATAACCTTCATATACGATTTCTTCGTATGCATTCATATCCGTAGCGCCAACGCCTTTATCGATGGCACGTTGAATATTATCCTTAGGAATATTGTTTTCACGAGCTTTTTGTAAAGCCAATTTCAAGCGCATATTACCTGTTGGATCCGCACCACCCATACGCGCTGCTACGGTAATTTCACGACCGATTTTCGTAGCTAATTTAGCCTTCAATGCATCGGTTTTACCTTTTTTATGTTTAATATTTGCCCATTTTGAATGTCCTGACATAGACGCCT
>PPYF01526488.1_pt1 | contig 10047 bp, 9 predicted proteins | sample 1559871 | NCBI WGS metagenome assembly PPYF01 (sample SAMN08240021, study PRJNA423297) | Human gut metagenome, whole genome shotgun sequencing project. | reverse complement strand
ATATTATAAAAGGAATCTATTTTCAGAAAAGCAAAAATAAATAAAAAAATAGTAAAATTTGTCTTGTAATTTGACTTTAAAACGTGTAAAATCAAAGTATCAGTAATGTTAATAACCATGTGTGTCTGAATCTTCCTTGCGAGCAAAAGAAAGTGACTGCTCATTTATGAAATAATGACAGAAAGATTTCGGATATGTACAGGGTGAAAGGAGGACAATATGAGTGTTCAGCTGCTGGATAGAACAAGAAAAATTAATAAACTTCTGCATAACAGCAGTTCCAGCAAAGTGGTATTTAATGACATCTGTCAGGTTCTGATGGAGACACTGAGTTCCAACATTCTGGTTCTCAGTAAAAAAGGAAAGGTTCTGGGTGTCAGTTTATGCCCGGGAGTAGAGGAGATCACTGAACTGATCGAGGACAAGGTTGGCGGATATGTAGATTCCCTGTTAAACGAGAGATTTCTGGGTGTCCTGTCAACAAAAGAGAATGTAAATCTTCAGACACTGGGATTTGAACATGTATCAAGCAGTTATCAGGGAATCATTAATCCGATAGATATTGCAGGGGAACGACTGGGTACTGTATTTATGTATCGTTATGAGAAACACTTGACGGAGATGAGGGAATTCTGGTTGCAAGTAAGATCGCAGACCGCGTGGGAATCACCAGATCTGTTATCGTAAACGCTTTGAGGAAGTTTGAAAGTGCCGGTGTGATCGAATCCAGATCCTCCGGTATGAAAGGAACCTACATTAAAGTGCTGAATGAAGTCATCTTTGATGAACTGGAAGAGATTAAAGCTCAGAGAAATAAGAAATCCTGATATAGAAGCTTCCATAAATAATGAATGCAAGAAGGCTGTCTGCTGTATGGTGGACGGTCTTTTTATTATGTTACAGGAACTATAGCAAGCCTCTTAATTGATGTATTTGAAGACAATTCAATTGAGTGCGAAAGACAAGGAAGATAGGACAAAATTATTTGTAAATTAAGAAAACAAAAGAAAAAAAGAGAATATATAAGTAAAAAAGAGAATATAGATTATTTTATAATGATAAAAGCACTTGCGAAATCGACTCATTTTCAATAATATAAGGACAGTGATTAGCACTCGAAGTAAATGAGTGCTAGCAAAAATCGGCAGGATTAGACAGAGTGCCGAAACAGTTACCGGATATTTTGCAATAATGGAAAGAGTACGGTAACAGGAAAGCTTTAGTTGGAGAATAAAGGAGGATATAGATCATGACATTAGTACCTTTAGGTGACAGAGTTGTATTAAAACAGGTTGAAGCAGAAGAAACAACAAAATCCGGTATCGTTCTTCCGGGACAGGCACAGGAGAAACCACAGCAGGCAGAAGTTGTAGCTGTAGGACCTGGCGGAGTTGTTGACGGCAAAGAAGTAAAAATGGAAGTAGCTGTAGGTGATAAAGTTATCTACTCCAAATATTCAGGAACAGAAGTAAAAATGGATGGCACAGAATATATCATTGTAAAACAGAATGATATTCTTGCAATTGTTAAATAAGCAATATCAAAATAGAAAACATAAATGAAGATACTTATAAGATAATATTTGCAGGTAAGATAATATTTACAGGATGTAACATGAGATATCGGATAGGTATCAGAAAGAATTCATAGAAATCAGAATTTGAATCAGGAGGTCATATTATCATGGCAAAAGAAATTAAATTCGGCGCAGAAGCCAGAGCAGCTCTTGAAGCTGGTGTAAATAAATTAGCTGATACAGTAAGAGTAACATTAGGACCGAAAGGAAGAAACGTAGTTCTTGACAAACCATACGGTGCTCCGCTTATTACAAACGACGGTGTTACAATCGCAAAAGAAATTGAACTGGAAGACGGATTTGAAAACATGGGCGCACAGCTGATCAAAGAAGTTGCTTCCAAAACAAACGATGTAGCAGGTGATGGTACAACAACAGCTACTGTTCTTGCACAGGCTATGGTTCACGAAGGAATGAGAAACCTGGCAGCAGGCGCTAACCCGATCATCCTCAGAAAAGGTATGAAGAAAGCTACAGATGTAGCTGTAGAAGCAATCAAGAACATGAGCCAGACAATCAGCGGCAAGAAACAGATCGCAAACGTTGCATCTATTTCCGCAAGCGATGAGACTGTTGGACAGTTAGTAGCAGATGCTATGGAAAAAGTTTCCAAAGACGGCGTTATCACAGTAGAAGAATCCAAGACAATGCACACAGAACTTGACCTTGTAGAAGGTATGCAGTTCGATCGTGGATATGTATCCGCATATATGTCAACAGATATGGAAAAAATGGAAGCAAATCTGGAAGATCCATATATCCTGATCACAGACAAGAAGATCAGCAACATCCAGGAAATCCTTCCATTACTGGAGCAGATCGTAAAAGTTGGTGCGAAACTTCTTATCATTGCTGAAGATGTGGAGGGTGAAGCTCTTACGACTCTGATCGTAAACAAATTAAGAGGAACCTTCCAGGTAGTAGCTGTCAAAGCTCCGGGATATGGTGACAGAAGAAAAGAAATGCTTCAGGATATCGCAATCCTTACAGGCGGCCAGGTAATCTCCGAAGAAGTTGGTCTGGAACTGAAAGACGCAACTATGGAGCAGTTAGGACGTGCAAAATCTGTTAAAGTTGCAAAAGAGAACACAGTTATCGTTGACGGTATGGGTGACAAAGATGCAATCGCAAACCGTGTTGCTCAGATCCGTGGACAGATTGAAGAAACAAAATCTGAATTTGATAAAGAAAAATTGCAGGAAAGACTTGCAAAACTGGCTGGCGGCGTAGCTGTTATCCGTGTTGGTGCTTCCACTGAGACAGAAATGAAAGAAGCTAAGCTTCGTCTGGAAGATGCTCTTGCAGCTACAAGAGCAGCAGTAGAAGAAGGTATCATCGCAGGTGGCGGATCTGCTTACATCCACGCATCCAAAGAAGTTGCAAAACTTGCAGCAACTCTGGAAGGTGACGAGAAGACAGGTGCAAACATCATCCTGAAAGCTCTGGAAGCTCCTCTGTTCCGTATTTCTGCAAATGCAGGACTTGAAGGTTCCGTAATCATCAACAAAGTAAGAGAATCCGAACCGGGAATCGGTTTCGATGCTCTGAATGAAAGATATGTAGATATGGTAAGCGAAGGTATCCTTGACCCTGCAAAGGTTACAAGAAGTGCTCTTCAGAATGCTACAAGTGTTGCATCTACATTACTTACAACAGAATCTGCTGTTGCAATCATCAAAGAAGACACACCTGCACCGGCTGCTAATCCTGGAATGGGAATGATGTAATTTTTAATAAACGATAAAATTATACTGCAGTATGCTCAGATAAAAATAGTACGTTACTGTTCACTCCGTTCACAGTAACATAGCCAAAATTCATTCCAGATTGCCTGCGGCAATGGAATTTTGGCTTGTATATCTCGGGATTTTGGCATATTCATGCCAAAACACCTTGCGGAACAGTGGTGTGTGAACAGTAACAATAGTACAGGTGGAATATGTGAAACGGAACCGTCGTCATAGACGATGGTTCCGTTTTGTGATATAATGCAGAAAAACAGCATGATGAATAAAATATAATTGTTAAATATGCTGTGCAAAAAAAAGCTGCTTTCAACAGCTGAACAAATGAAAAGGAGACGAAACAATGGGCGATTTGTATTCAGAATTACTGGTAAAGAAAGATAAGACGGCTAAAGACAGCCTGCTCAAATACGGTCTGATCGTTTTGACAGTGCTGGCAGTATTTGCCGGACTTATCATCACACCGCTGGCGCTGATCATTGCCGTAGCGCTTGGAATTGCATGCTATTTTGTAATCCCGAAAACAGATGTAGAATATGAATATCTGTTTATCAATGGCGATTTTGACATCGACATGATCATGTCAAAGACAAAAAGAAAGAAAGTAAAGAGCTTCAAATTATCAGAAGCAGATCTGGCAGCACCGCTGGATTCCCACAGAATGGACTATTACAACGGAAACCAGAACATGAAAGTACTGGACTTTTCATCAGGAAATCCGGAGCATAAACGCTTTGGTGTTATCACAAGACTGGACGGAAATTTATGCAAGATCATCCTGGAACCGGATGAGGCACTTGCACAGGCTATGAAAAATTCAGCACCGAGCAAAGTTTTTTTGGATTGACATAGAATCTGATTTTTGTTACACTTGTTGAAAATAAAAGGACCAGTTGCTGGTTCCTTTTTACATTACAATAGTAATTTAATTTCATATACGCAAGGGAGGAAATGCAATGGGTACTATCATTGGTGAAGGCATTACTTTTGATGACGTGCTGTTAGTTCCGGCATATTCAAAGGTAATTCCGAATCAGGTAGATGTCACAACTTACTTAACAAAGAAGGTTAAACTGAACATTCCTATGATGAGTGCAGGAATGGATACAGTAACCGAGCATCGCATGGCAATCGCTATGGCGAGACAGGGTGGTATTGGTATTATTCATAAGAATATGTCCATTGAAGCGCAGGCAGAAGAGGTAGACAAGGTAAAACGTTCTGAGAACGGTGTTATCACAGATCCTTTCTATTTATCTCCTGAACATACACTTAAGGACGCAGATGAGTTAATGGCAAAGTTCCGTATCTCCGGTGTGCCGATCACAGAGGGCAGAAAACTGGTCGGAATCATTACTAATCGTGATCTGAAGTTTGAGACAGATTTCAGCAAGAAGATCAAAGAGTGCATGACTTCTGAGGGACTGATCACAGCCAAAGAAGGAATTACACTGGAAGATGCCAAGAAGATTCTGGCAAAATCACGTAAAGAGAAATTACCTATTGTAGATGATGACTTTAACTTAAAAGGCTTAATTACTATTAAAGATATTGAGAAACAGATCAAATATCCTCTGGCTGCAAAGGATGAGCAGGGACGTCTTCTCTGCGGTGCTGCGGTAGGAATCACTGCTAATGTACTTGCACGTGTTGATGCACTTGTAAAGGCATCTGTAGACGTGATCGTAATTGATTCTGCACATGGACATTCAGAGAACATTCTGAAGGCTGTACGCGAGATCAAGGCAGCATATCCGGAACTGCAGGTAATCGCAGGTAACGTAGCAACAGGTGCTGCGACAAAGGCTCTGATCGAGGCCGGTGTAGATGCAGTTAAGGTTGGTATCGGACCTGGATCTATCTGTACCACGCGAGTTGTTGCAGGTATCGGTGTTCCGCAGATCACTGCTGTTATGGACTGCTACGAAGCTGCAAAAGAATACGGAATCCCGATCATTGCAGACGGTGGTATCAAGTATTCCGGAGATGTCACAAAGGCAATCGCAGCCGGTGCGAATGTCTGCATGATGGGAAGCATGTTTGCAGGATGCGACGAGAGCCCGGGAACATTCGAACTGTATCAGGGCAGAAAATATAAAGTATACCGCGGTATGGGATCTATCGCAGCTATGGAGAACGGAAGTAAAGACCGTTACTTCCAGGAGAATGCGAAGAAACTTGTTCCGGAAGGCGTAGAAGGACGTGTTGCTTACAAAGGACATGTTGAGGATACTGTATTCCAGCTCATGGGCGGTCTCCGTTCCGGTATGGGATATTGTGGAGCAGAAACTATTGAGAAGCTTAAAGAAACAGGCAGATTCATCAAGATTTCTGCTGCATCTCTTAAGGAATCTCATCCACATGATATTCATATCACAAAAGAAGCTCCGAACTATAGCGTAGATGACAAATAATAAATTTCAGGTGTAATATATGCCCCGGCTGGCTGCTGATGGAAAGAAATAAGATTTCCAGGCATGCCGGCCGGGGTATTTTTTGCAGGGAGTAAAATCCCGTAAGAGAAGGTAAAAATGCAAAAGCATATAAACAAAAAGAAAAAAACAGATACCAGAACAGGGAAAACTGCAGTAAAAAAGAAAAACAGCAGGTCGAAAAGACGAAAGAGCAGTAGAGTAAGGCAGAGAAATCAGAGAATTCTTATGAGTCTCATGCTGCTCGTGATCATAGTTCTGATTGGGTGGATCATAATAAATCGGGCCGGTGAAAATGGATGGAGTATTGGGGACTTTTTACATAATTCTGACACGATGGTTTCTGATGGGGAACAGTCAGGAACAGATAATACGGATTCTTCAGGCGGACCGGAACAATGGCAAAAAGAAGGGGCGCCGTACATAGATGTGGAACTGCTGACGCCGAATGAATATTCCAGACCGCAGATTCCCATTGAGAGTGTACAGTATATTGCCATTCATTATACTGCAAATCCGGGGGCAACAGCCATTGCAAACAGGAACTACTTCGAGAATCTGGCGACTACTCATGACACAAAGGTGAGCAGTCATTTTGTAGTGGGGCTGGATGGGGAAGTGGTGCAGTGTATTCCTACGTCAGAGATGTCCTATGCGACGAACTCACGTAATGTAGATACTTTGTCCATCGAGTGCTGTCATCCGGATGAGACGGGGAAATTCAATGAGGCAACTTATGATTCGGCAGTGAAGCTTTCTGCGTGGTTGTGCGTGCGGTTTGGGCTTACATCAGAGAACGTGATCCGGCATTATGATGTTACCGGAAAAAACTGTCCGAAATATTATGTGGAGAATCCGGATGCATGGATACAGATGAAATCGGATATTGCGGTGCAGATTGATGTTGATTATGGTTTGCAGGATGTTCAGTAAAACGGTGACTGTTTACACACTACTATCCCGAGACATACAAGCCGGAATTCCATTGCTGCAGGCAATCTGGAATGAATTTTGGACACGTTACTGAGAACGGAGTGGACAGTAAGGCAAAACGAAAATTCAGCACAGTACAAAAAAATTTGCCTTGAAATCCACAAAGAAGTATTGTACTATAATAACAACGTGTGATTTTTTTTCACAACAGTGCCTGCATGACTGGCGGAAGTAGGATTACCTACAGGGAGTGCAGCGAGTATATGAGCCGACCGCCTGGGCAGCCTGGAAATTATTCAATGAATAAATAGGTTTCCCAGGCTTTTTTTAACCTTATTTTTAACGAAAAGGAGAAAAATTATGGAAATGTTATCACTGGAAAAAGAACTGAAAGAGAATTCCTATCCTGGCAGAGGAATTGTGATTGGACGTTCCGCAGACGGTAAGAAAGCAGTGACAGCTTATTTCATCATGGGCAGAAGCGAGAACAGCAGAAACAGAGTATTTGTAGAGGATGGTGAGGGAATCCGTACCCAGGCATTTGATCCGTCCAAACTTACAGATCCGAGTCTGATCATCTATGCACCTGTACGTGTACTGGGAAACAAAACAATCGTAACTAACGGAGATCAGACAGATACCATTTATGAGGGAATGGATCATCAGCTTACTTTTGAGCAGTCCTTAAGAAGCAGAGAATTCGAGCCGGACGGTCCGAACTATACACCTCGTATCTCCGGTGTTATGCACGTAGAGAACGGAAAATTCAACTATGCAATGTCAATTCTCAAGAGCAACAACGGAAATCCGGATGCATGTAACAGATACACATTTGCATATGAGAATGCCATTGCAGGAGAGGGACATTTCATCCATACTTATAAATGTGACGGAAATCCACTTCCAAGCTTTGAAGGCGAACCGAAATTGGTAGCAATTCCGGATGATATGGATGAGTTTGCAGAACTTCTCTGGAACAGCCTGAACGAAGATAACAAAGTATCTCTGTTTGTAAGATATATTGATATTGAGACAGGTAAGTACGAAAGCAAGATCATTAATAAGAATAAATAATAGTCACTTACTGAGTACAGATAGTGCTCATAGATTATTGTGAACATAAGACGATGCTTTCGCAGTAAGAAATTATTTACAGGAATTAATTTTAAAATACTTATTTGGTTCATACGGAGGATTTATATAATGAAAGAATTCGAATTAAAATATGGCTGTAACCCGAATCAGAAACCTGCAAAAATTTATATGGCAGACGGATCTGAGCTTCCGGTAAAGATCCTTTCCGGAAGACCGGGATATATCAATTTCCTGGATGCTTTTAATGGCTGGCAGCTGGTATCCAATCTGAAGAAAGCAACAGGACTTCCTGCAGCTACATCTTTTAAACATGTATCTCCTGCCGGTGCTGCTGTAGGACTTCCTCTTACAGAGACTCTGGCAAAGATCTACTGGGTAAATGATATGGACTGGAAGAATTTTTCACCATTAGCATGCGCTTATGCAAGAGCTCGCGGTGCTGACAGAATGTCCTCTTTTGGTGATTTTATTTCTCTTTCTGATGTGTGTGATAAAGATACAGCACTTCTGATCAAGAGAGAGGTATCTGACGGTGTTATTGCACCTGGATACACAGAGGAAGCACTGGAGATCCTGAAGCAGAAGAAAAAAGGAAACTACAATGTGATCCAGATCGATGAGAACTTTGTACCGGCTCCGCTGGAACACAAAGAAGTATTTGGTGTAACTTTTGAGCAGGGCCGTCAGGAGCTTGAGATCGATGATGCAATGCTTTCCAATATTGTGACAGAGAATAAAGAGCTTACAGAGGAAGCAAAACGTGATATGAAGATTTCTCTGATCATCCTGAAATATACACAGTCCAACTCTGTATGCTTCGTAAAAGATGGACAGGCTATCGGTGTTGGTGCAGGACAGCAGTCACGTGTACATTGTACAAGACTTGCAGGACAGAAGGCAGACAACTGGTTCCTTCGCCAGTGCCCGAAAGTGCTGAATCTGCCATTTAAAGATACAATTTCACGTGCGGAACGTGACAATGCCATTGATGTTTATATCGGGGATGAATATATGGATGTACTTGCTGATGGTATGTGGGAGAAAACTTTCACAGAGAAACCGGAAGTATTTACAAAAGAAGAGAAACGTGCATGGCTGGATCAGATGACGGATGTTACACTGGGATCTGATGCATTCTTCCCATTCAGTGATAATATTGAGCGTGCGCATAAGAGTGGTGTGAAGTATATTGCGCAGCCGGGTGGATCTGTGCGTGATGATGCTGTGATCGAGACTTGCAATAAATATGGAATGGTGATGAGTTTTACTGGTATCAGATTGTTCCATCACTAAATCCAAGTGACGTGTGAAAAAAATAATGGTTTGGGGCGCGGTTTCGGAGCCTAAGAAAAACTAAGCGTCAGGGAATCTGCTAAAAACATGTAAAAAAATCTCAAACTCGCCGCAAATGCGGCTCAGACAGTGAGATTTTTTTACATAACGCAGATTTCCTGACGCTAATTTTTTCTAAGACTCCTGCAAATGCGCCCCAAACCATTATTTTTTTCACACTGAATATTGGCTATAGATGTTATTCGCAGATATGGAATTGCTATAGTTATGGAAAGTTAATAGAAGGGGATGAAAAAAGCATCAGCCTTAGCTGATGCTTTAAGAGCGATAGACGGGGCTCGAACCCGCGGTCTCGACCTTGGCAAGGTCGCGCGTTACCAACTACGCCACTATCGCATTTATGATGTCAGTTGAGTGATTACCTCAGCGACAAAATATATGATACTATATGCAGTGGAGTTTGTCAAATGTTTTTTTATTTATTTTGAAATTTTATATAATGGTTTTATTGAAAAATTATGACTCCCTGAAAAATGCTGAAATTGGCACTTTTCAGGGAACAATACTTACATATTAAGTTCTTTCATTAATTCTTCCTGAGAAATGAATTCGTGACAGTCAGGGTTGTTTTCGATTTCCTTTAACATTATTAAATCTGTTTCATCGGGTTCTACTTTTTCTATATCTGCGAATGTATCAGGCAGTTTAAAATGTTTTTGAATAATATGCCAGAATATATTAGCATCTTTATCACTCATAATTGATACAGCACCTATAATACGTTCTTTAACAGCAGTCATAAAATCACACTCCTTTATAAATCTGTCCACGATTGCCAATCATTCTAATAAAAATAATATTGTCAATATTATTAAAAATTACACGATAATCGCCTATTCGTAGTCGATAACCGTCTTTGCCTTGCAATGCTTTAACATCTCCCTTTGGGAGCACTGATATTGCATTAAGAATC
>PPYF01411829.1_pt1 | contig 10049 bp, 10 predicted proteins | sample 1559871 | NCBI WGS metagenome assembly PPYF01 (sample SAMN08240021, study PRJNA423297) | Human gut metagenome, whole genome shotgun sequencing project. | reverse complement strand
TTCCTATACAGATTATAACACACTTATTTGTGTCTAATTTTATAGTATAGATCCAAAAATGAAAAAACAAAATATAAATCAAGAAGTCCGCCAAATTATTTTGGTGAGATATTATTTTAAATTGAAAAAAGAGGTGAAAATGTACGTTGTAAAAATGCGTGGTGGCTATTTATGTGCGGACGGTGGCCCTACGAAACATTTAAAGTTTGCTACTACTTTTGATATTAAAAAGAAAGAAGTGGCTGAAAAATGGTTGAGAAGTGATGTATCTTTTAAAGCTGTTGAAAAAGAAAGTGAGGAATATGAGCAAAATTAAAATTTATGAATTAGCTGACAAGTTAGGGGTTGAGAGAAAAGAGTTACTCTCTAAGGCTCAAGAATTTGGAATTTCAGCTAAATCAACATCAAAATCTTTGAGTGACACTGAGGTATTAAAACTAGAAAATTTCTATAAAAAATCAGACACTTCAGAAGTTATTGAAAAAGAAGAATGTGAATCGGAAATGAAAGTTTCAGAAACAACTAAAATTCCTGAAAAAAAGGAATCGAAATTTTCCCTTCTTTCAAGTCGAAAACCTGAAAAGAATAAACCTAAAATGTTAAAGAAACAGCCGAATGAAAAACCACCAAAACTAAAAAAGATGTCTGCTAAACAGGCTGGGGCTTTGGTCGTGGGAGGGGTTGTTTTTTTATTTATTGCAAATGTTGCTTTAGGTAGTCTAGTAGCAAGTGGATATAAACCCACTCATAAAATCATTCGTGAAGAAGTGAGCGCTACGCAAAAAGCATCAGGTAATGGGCTTGATTTGCAAGCGAAAAATTATCTTGACGGCTTTGTTCAAACTTATTTCACATTCCCTGAAGATGAAAAAGAACAAGAAACAGCAGTTAAAGATATTAATGCTTACTTTGTTCAAAATCTGCCAGTGATTAGTCAAGGTATTCAACGTACACCTTCCAAATTCGAGGGTGCGGTCATGATGAGTTTGACGGATAATGAAGCGACTTATAAAGTGACTTATAGTGCTAGTGAAGTCACAACAAAAGAAGTCAAAAAGGGAAAAGATACAGCGAAACAAAATGTGGTGAAATATCATGATGAAACAACTTTGTTTACGATTCCTTACCAAAAAGTAGGTTCAGCTTACTATATTTCAGATGAACCTTATTTTTCAAGTGTTCCTGATTTACAAGCTACTGAAAATCAAGTGCCTACTAAAACGTGGTCTGATTCAGGAAAAACGAGTGATTCTGTAAAAAAAGATTTGGATAAGTTCACAAAATCATTGTTTACCGCTTATACAACTGACGGTGATACGTTGAAATTGATTTCAAAAGGGTTATCTCTTAATAAGGGTCAAGAATTTAAATCTTTAGACCAAGCGACCTATGAAGCAAAAGGGGGAGATAAATATTATGCGGTAGTTCAAATCACAATGAAAAATGCACTCGGTACACATGTAGAAAATTATCAATTTACGATTGAAAAACAAAAGCAGTCATATTTTGCGACTGACTTTAAACACACTTTACCTGAAGGTAAAAAAGAATAGGAGAAAAAATGTTACGAAATATATTAATTAACAATGTTATCTTTGGCGATATTGGGTTGACTGGTGGTTGGTCTTGGTTTCAACAACAAGGACAAATCGTAGTTTGGATAGCGCTTGGTTATCTTGCAGGAAAAGAATTTTTCGGTCGAAAGTATGGAAAAATGATAGTTGTTATTGTTTTTGGTTCATTATTGGCTCTACTCGTCAATAATCCAGGTGGTTTGCTTACACCAGTTGGTAATTTAGTGAAAAAAGTTCTCGGTTTAGGCTAGAAAGGAAGGCGGAATGTCTGAAAAAGCAAAAAAAGAAGAAGTGCCTAAGTTTTCCTATAAATTGTCATTAGACCAACCTTTTTGGATACAGCAACTGACAGATAATTTTGCGTTGAGAAAGGCAGTCCGTCTTTCCTTATTTGCTTATTTTTTCTTAGTATTCATTTTGCTATATTTTACAGTTGGAAAATTAATTCCATATTTTCAATGGCAAGTGAAAGTAGCGCTTACGCTTTTTGCATCATGGCAAATTTCGGTTAAAGTATCTGATTTGCGCCCAGATGATAAATTACCACCAGTATTTTTGTGGGACTTTATCGTTTATCAATTTGGGTTTGGGTTGAAAGCTATTGAAATATATAAGGGTCAAAAATATGAAAAAGTAAAATTGCGAAGTGTAGATGAATTTATGGAGGAAGAATAAAAAGTGAATAAAGTCGATTTTGAGAATAGAGTTATTTCTGTTCATGATAACTTAGCACTTAGAGATGACGGTTCAGTCATTGCAATGTATGAAGTGCCTGCGTCTATTATTTCAAGTATGGACGTAGAAGGAAAGATAAAATTTAAAAAAAGAACTGAAGCGGTATTAGCTAGTTTAGCACCTAATTTATCGTTTGATATTGGAATGTTACCAGTTCCGATTAATTTAGAAGAACGCTTTGGGGCGCTGTTGGAGGATTGCGCAGATGATACTTATGATATGGCGCTTTATTTCTTAGAAAAAACAAATGAAGATTTATATGGTTCAATTGGTCAATTGATTAACTATAAGTTCTTTATGACTATCCCTTTAAAATCGTTTGAAGTTTCAGGTGATATTAAACAAATGTTAAAAGATGCGTGGGGGCGATTTAAAGAAAAAGCAGTCGCTGTCGTTCGTCAAACACTTGAATTTGAGATGAATTGGTATGAATCCTATGAGAAGGCGAATAGAGATTTAGAGTTAAATCTTTCCTTAATTCAAGGTCGAAAAACAACAAAAAAAGAAACAGGCTTTTATCAACGAGTAGATTATTTACGAGGTCTTAATTATAATCGTGATGAAGAAATAGCATCAATTGAAAGTAGCGTACAAAATATTGATGATACAGTCATTGAACCATTATCAAATGGTGTAATTGGGTTGAAAAATAGCTACGGAAAAAGTTTAGTAAAAACGTTGCCTATTGCTAATATGCCAAACGTTGTAAATAATCTTCATTTAGTAGAACATGCTCAAAAATTACCGTTTCCTATTGAATTACATTGGAAGTTCCATTTCTCTAAAATGAAAGGGGCTTTTTCTTTAGCATCAAAAGGAGAACGTGCATCAGACAGAATCAAAGAAAACCAAATCGAAGCCTATGAAAATGGTTCAAATCAAAAAGGGTCACTTGCAACTGCTCGTGTTATTCTTGATGAAATGACTGACGGTGTAGATAATCGTGAACTCTTTGTCAATTACCTAGCGACTTTTGTAGTTGCAGGTCAAAGTATGAGAGAGGTTAATTATTATAAAAAAATTATTCAATCTGATATGAAAGATATTGGAGTTCAAGTTGTTTCTGGCATGTCAGACCAACTTTATTTCTTTTATAAAAATCGATTTATCGAACAATTGGAAGAAAAAGACAAATATTGTATTCAAGCTATGAAACTTTCATCAGCCTGTGAAAATCTGTTTTTCACTAGTCAAAAAATTGGTTCAGATATCGGTTTTCCTATTGGGCGAATCGACCATGCAGTCGAATCTTGGGCAGGTGACTATAAAAAAGCACTTGCTAGTTCTACCAATGCTGTATTTCTTAACCTGTTTCAAGCGAATAAGCAAGGGATTGCAGGAAAAATCACAGACAATCCAGCTTTTGCCATTGTAGGACAAACTGGTGAAGGTAAATCATTCCTAACTAAAGGACTATTCCTTTGCCACTCACTTCTTAAAGCTCTGACACTTTATATTGACCCTAAAAATGAAATGAAGGCTCAATATATGAAAATCAAAGCAAAATATGAAGCCGATTTTCCAAAAATGGAGTTTGAAATTGAGCAAGCACGTGAAGCAATTGAAGATGAAGAACAGCTTTACTGGGTAATTCGAGGGATTGAATATAAGTATTATAAACCAGTTGTTGATTATATTAATAACATTCACTTTGTCAGCTTAGATGCAAAAGAAGAAAGCAATCATGGAGCATTAGACCCTCTAGTATTTTTACATGGTGATGCTTGTAAGAAAATTTCTGTAAAAGTTACTGAAGAATTACTTGGTGAAAAATATACAAAAGAAGATAAGTTTGAAATTGCCTTTCTTGAATCTTTAGATGCAGTAATGAGTGAACGAGAAAAAGGAAAAAAAGTTGGTTTATTAAATGTTTTTGAAAGATTACTAGATTCAACAGATGAAATGATTTCTACACGTGCTAATTTGGCTTTAAGAAAAATTAAAAATTCTCAAATGGAGCTAGTTTTTTCTCACGGTAAAAATTCAGCAGTTGATATGGACGCACGCATTACAGTACTGGGTGTTACTGGTTTAAATCTTCCTAAAGCAGATGAAAAAATCACAAGCGACCATAAAGAGTCATTAATTGTCATGTATGCTTTAGGCGAATTTTGTCGTGAATTTGGGGAACGTGACCGAACACAAGAAACCATTATATTTGTTGATGAAGCGTGGTTCTTTAATAAGACAGAAATCGGAGCATCTATTTTAATGTCAATGAAACGTGTCGGACGTTCTCAAAACAATTTCTTAGGATTGATTACACAATCTATTTCAGATGTGGAAACAGAAGATGATTCAACGGCTTTTGGTACAATTTTTGCTTTTCGTGAACCGACTGAAACAGATAAAGTCCTTAATTACTTTAAACTTCCAGTTGAGGAAACAACGCAGGCATGGTATGACAATATGACTAAAGGACAATGTATCATGCGTGATCCATTTGGACGGACAGCTAGAATTACGGTTGATTTCCAATTACCAGAAGTCACAGTTTTATTTGATACTGTAGAAACTAAAATGAAAAATACAAAGGCGGTGGCATAGTGAAAAAGAAAATGTTGTTATTTGTGGGGCTATTCGCATTTTTAAGTGTTTTAGCCCTACACACTTATGCAGATAGTTCAGGCTTTACTCCTCCGTCAACCCCTGATTTTTCTGTTTCAGACAATAAAAATAATTCAAAAGATGATTCAAAGAATAGCTCAAATGATACATCTAATAAAAAAGATTCCTCTAATACAGGGAATAGTGGTTTAGTCAATCCACCAATTGCTGATAATATGAATGACTATGGAGATGCTAATTCTCCAAGTACAGTAGTAGATGAAGCCAAAAATGAGGAAGCTAGAAAAGATTTAGATAATTATACCTCTTATATGTATGCAAGTGATAAAGTCGTGATACTTCCTTCATTTACCGCAGGTATTCAAATGGTGTTTATACGGTCACAATTTTTCGTGACGAAAACCATTTATCAGTTTGTAAATTTTGTCAATCAAGGCTTAAATGGTAATTCAATACTTAGTGATTGGAGAGCATCTGTTTTCCAAACTGCTCAAACCATTTACGGTAAGTTTATGAGTCCAGAGTTACTTCCGATAGTCGCTATGGGGCTGTTTTTGACACTTCTATATTATTTTTTAAATAAGCAAATGATGCAGGGAATTAGAAAAGTTCTTTTAATCATTGCTTTAAGTACATTTTTTGTTTATGGGGGAAATAGCCTAGTAACTAAAGTTCATGATGCAATGAATGATGTTACAACAAGTGTTGTTAAAACTATTTCAGTAGCAGGTGTTTCAGGAACTGATAAAAATGACTTATTTACGACAATGGTTAAAATTCCTTTTCTTTACCTTAATTTTGATAATGTCAAGATAGATAAAGACGGAAAAATAAATATTAAGCAGAGTGATATTGACCGTTTGCTTACTTCAGATGATGATAACGATTCGATTAAGAAAATACAAGAAGATTTAAAAGATAAACACTTAACCTTTAAAAAACTAGGGGATAAATTTTTAACAGCACTAGCAAGTGTATTTAATGCTTTGTTGCTTGGGGCAATTTATTTATTCTTTTCTATTTTCTCATTCTTTATGGATTTCTTTTTCATTATTCTAGTGTTTATATTACCATTTGCAGCAATTGCCTCATTTTTCCCTCGCTTTGAACAAACAATAATCAAATGGAGTAAAACAAGTTTTGGTGTGCTGATTTTATCAGGTTTAGGGGTATTTGGAACAGCTCTCATTGGTCTATTTGACGGAATTGTTAGTCTAGCACTAAGTTCTCTTTTAGGAAGTAACTATTTTTTTATAACCCTAGTAAAGATTGGACTTTATATTTTTGTTTATATTAAACGTAAACAAATTATACGTATTTTCTCATCTCATCACATGGGGCAAGGAAAATTCACTGGTCGTATGGATAACATGTTATCAAATGCAAAATCTAAAGCAATGGGAACGTTGAAAGCTCCTGTTTTAGCAGGGGTAGCTGGTGGAGTAACCGCAGGCATGCTTGCAGGTAAATTTGCGAAAGATAAAGTTACAGCAGGTACTGGTTCGCTTAGACATGGTTGGGATAACCAACGTTACAATAAAACCTTAGACAAATTGCAAAAAAAGGGTTCTGATTCTGAAAAGGGTCAAAAACTTAATCAACGTGAGCAAAAGTTGAGAGAAAAGATGAATAAACGTCAAGGTAAATTCAATCAGTCAGAAAATACAAAGCGTTCTAAATTCCGTGAAGCGTTTGATAAACAACGCTTGCGTAAAAATACTGAAGCATATAATAATCTTCAAAATAAACGCAATGGTAAACGTGAAGGAATAAAAAACATGTATGAGACAACTAATGCTAGAGCAGAGGAATTCCTTAAAAATAAACCTAATTCAGCCAATGATAAAAAATCAAAAGGTGAAACAATGAATAAAGTTGACCCAATGATGAAAAACAAATCAAAAACAGCTGATACTATTAAACCTTCAATTAATAAAAAAGCGTTTAATGAAAATAATAAGAATAATTCAAGTGCATCACCAATATTTTCTGAAAATGCAGGGAAACCAAAAGTTTTACATGGTAAAAATATGCCTGAAGGGATAAAAAAACCACGACAAAAGAAAAAAGAGCCGTGGGAAAAGGACAATGACAATCCATTTACTCAAAAAATACCAGATAATCCATTTGTAATTAAATAATAGAGAGGGGAAAAATGAAAAAGGTGATTAAACGGAAGGTTATATTATTTAGCCTTCCTTTTTTATTGCTTTTATTGCCAATTCTAGCTTTTTTTGCTCTATTCGTAGGTTCAAGTGATTCATCTATAAATGCAGATGTGAATACTAATACACCACAGCAACAAACTGCCAAAGTGATTTGGGATAGAGTTCTAAAAGAAGGTGGAACGAAAGAAGGGGCGGCTGCTTTACTTGGTAATAATCAAGCAGAAAGTGAACTTCAACCTTCAATTGTTCAATCTAATGCAACTTATAATGAAACAAAAGCAATGGATACCACTTTAGGTGGTTATGCTTTTGGTTTGGCTCAATGGGATAGTGGCAGGCGAGTAAATTTGCTCAACTACGCGAAAAGTCAGAAAAAATCTTGGACAGATACTAATCTTCAAGTTGAGTTTATGTTTGAGCAAGATGGTACAGATTCAACGTTACTTAAACAGTTAGTCAAAGGAACTAATGTTAAGCAAACGACTGAAGATATTATGCGAAAGTGGGAACGTGCAGGAGCGGTTGATAGCCTTTCAAAACGTCAAGGTTTTGCGGAATATTGGTACACGTTCATGACGACTGATGGTGATAGTGGAACTGGTGGCGGTTCAGGAATTACTCCAGATATACCTTCTGGTTGGACTTTAGATAAACCAATCAATACAAGTGGTTATCTTGCGACAAGTTATGAGTATAAACAATGTACATGGTTCACATGGAATCGAGCGAAAGATTTCGGTATTACTTTTGGAATGTATATGGGAAATGGGGCTGATTGGCAACATCAAGCAGGATATACTGTAACGACAACTCCGACAATTCATAGTGCGGTTAGCTTTAGCGGTGGTCAAACAGTAGGCGGTCAATGGAACGCAGACCCTGTTTACGGTCACGTGGCTTTCGTGGAAGGAATACATTCAGACGGTTCAGTCTTGATTTCACAGTCAGGAACTGGTTTTAGCACAGTTTATACTTTCCAAGTATTAACAAAAGTACAAGCTAGTCAATTACATTATGTGATAGGAAAATAAAAAAATCAGAAAAGAGAAGAATATGGAAACACCAAAAATTTATGTTGTAAATTTAAACAGTTATAATAATGGAAAAACAAGGGGGAAGTGGTATGAATTACCTGTTGAATTTTCAAGAATTAAATCAGACTTACTTTTAGATATAGAGCATGGGGAAGAATATGCAATACATGACTTTGAAAATTTTTACGGCTACAAAGTTGGCGAGTATTCATCAATTCAAGAACTGAACGAGTATGCGGAAAAATTAGAAGAAATTTCTGACATAGATCATTTAAAAGATTTTCTTGAAATTTATAGTATTGATGATATTATCAATAATAAAGATGATTTGGACTTTGTAGAAGCAGAAAATGATGAAGATTTGGCACAAGAATTAATCAAGCAAATGGGTGGTTTAGAAGTTCTAAGTGTAGAAACGTTACAAAGATATTTTAACTTTGGTGCTTATGGTCGAGATTTAGCAATTGGTGATTATTCAAAAACAAGTCATGGATATATCAGAGATATTTAAAGGTTAAGTAAAAGAGCAAGAGGAATCTTGCTCTATTTTTTTTGCGTTATACGAAAAAGATAAAGGAGAATAAATTTAATGAATCAAAAACTAATAAACAAACCAATAATTACAAGTGAAGATTTAGAACAATTAGGTATTCCACCAACTCAGGCTAAAAGGGTAGTACATGATGCAAAGAAAAAAGCAGTTTCAGCAGGCTTTACCTTTTATAATGGTAAGCAAAATTTTGCACCATTTAAATTTATTTGCGAAATTATAGGGATTGGAGAAGTAGCATAATGGCAACAATAAGATATAGGCAACGTGGAGTAAAAAAACTTTGGCACTATGAAATTAGAGATGAATCAGGAAAAAGTTTAGCTTATCAAGGTGGTTTTAAAACAAAAAGAATGGCTCAACTAGTTGGAAGTCCTATTTTTCAAGAAATTCAAAATGGAAGTAAGTTAAATCCAGAAATGACTCTGCCTAACTTATATGCTTACTGGCTTGATGTGAAAATTAATAGTAAAAATTTAGAAATAGCAACTTTTAGAAAATACTCTTATTATAAAAATGTGATTCAAGAAAACTTTGATATTCCAATAAAAAATATTAAGACAAGTCAGTATCAACAAAAAATGAATGAATTGGGAGAAAAAGTTAGTTACGATGTTTTACAAAGAATAAATAGTGTTATTCATAAGTCTATACAGTTGGCGAAAAGTGATAAAGTGCTTGTTGATGACTTTACACTAGGTGTAGATTTAAATACTCAAAAGAAGTCAAAACTGATTGAGGATAAATATCTTCATAGTACATCAGATATTATGAAACTACAAGGGGAATTAAGACAAAGATTAAATTATAAAAAATCAGTTGTCCCTTATGTACTTTATTTTTTACTCTCTACTGGTATGAGATATGGGGAAATGATTGCTCTTACGTGGAATGACATTAATTTTGAAGATGAAATAATTCATACATATCGAAGATTTAATACCTCGCCAAAAATTTGGAAATTTGTTGCTCCAAAAACTAATATTTCAATCCGAGATATTCCATTAAATAAAAATGATATAAAGGTTTTAAAAGGTTTAAAGAAAGTTCAGGAATTGAGTAATGCTGAATTAGAAATCAAAAATAAATACAATTTAGTTTTTCAACATTACGGTTTATCACATGATGTACCAAGTACAGTGTCAAGCAACAAAGCTCTAAGAAACATATTGGAAGATATGAAAATAAGACCCTACAACTTATCGGTTTATGGATTAAGACACACAAGAGCTAGTTATCTTATTCATTCGGGAATACCTGTGGATATTTGTGCCAAAGTTTTAGGCCATACTGTATTACAGTTTGAAAAAACCTACCGTCATTTGTTAGTAGAAAAAAGGGATGAAGGTTTTGATGCAATTCGAAAATTAGAAATACTTTTATAGGATATTTAAAAATAACAATGAACATGATATACTAT
>PPYF01115007.1_pt1 | contig 10052 bp, 11 predicted proteins | sample 1559871 | NCBI WGS metagenome assembly PPYF01 (sample SAMN08240021, study PRJNA423297) | Human gut metagenome, whole genome shotgun sequencing project. | reverse complement strand
GCCAAAGGCTCTGCCCCGTCCCCGGCCCACCAGAGGCAGCGACACCGCCGCCCCCTCCGGGAAGTTCTGGATCCCGATGCCCAGAGCCAGGGCCGCGGCCCCCGCCAGGCCCGCTCCGTCAGCGGCCAGTGCAAAGGCCAGGCCCACCGCCATACCCTCGGGAATGTTGTGGAGGGTGATGGCGGTCATCAGCAGCGTCTCCCGCCGCTGTTCCATCCCTCGCAGGTGGGTCAGGGCCTCATCCAGGGCCGCCAGGAAGGCCGCTCCCAGCAGCATTCCTCCCGCCGCCGGCAGCCAGGCCGGCAGTGCCAGGGCCTCCGCCCGCTCAATGGCCGGCAGCAGCAAGCTCCACACGGAGGCCGCCGTCATCACCCCAGCGGCAAACCCCAGCATCCCCTTTTGACACCGGGGCTCCGGCGCCCCGGAAAAGAAAAACACCAGCGCGGCGCCCAGGGTGGTCATCAGAAATGTAAACCCCGTCCCCAGCGCCGCCCGGCACAATGCCTGCAGCATATGTCTCCCCATCCTCTTGTGATTTCGGGCGGAGCACCGCCCGTATGACAGCATACGCGGCGGCTGCCCCGGGGGTGACGGCCTTGCCTTTTCCTCCGGAGGGTGGTATGATACAGACAGGATAACAACGGGAAACTCATATAAGTTCGCTGTGACGGCGCGAACGTTTCTACGGGGCCGCCCAAGGCCCGGCTATGAGTGTCCGCGCAGCTGTGCGCGGGCGCTCCTTTTGTTTTTCCAGAATTTTGGAAAGCGAGGGATCCCTATGACCACAACGATTTTGAAGGGCACCATTGTCTCCGCCGCCGCGGCCGGGGCGCCGGAGATCACGGAGGGCGGCTATCTGGTGGCGGAGGACGGCGTCATCACCGGGGTCTTCCCCACCCTGCCGGAACGCTATACCGGCGCGCCGGTGGAGGATTTCGGCTCCTGCCTGATCCTCCAGACGTTCGCAGACCTGCACCTCCACGCCCCCCAGTATCCCATGCTGGGCACCGGCATGGACCTGACGCTTCTGGACTGGCTCAACACCTACACCTTCCCGGCGGAGGCCCGGTTTGCCGATCCGGACTACGCCCGGGACGTCTACCGCAAGCTGTCCGCGGAGCTCATTGCCCACGGCACCACCCGGGTGGCCATGTTCTCCTCCCTCCACACCGATGCCACGCTGATCCTCATGGAGGAGCTGGAGCGGGCGGGGGTCACCGGCTATGTGGGCAAGGTAAATATGGACCGCAACGCCGCCCCCGGAGTCCTGGAGGAGACCACGGAGGAATCCATCCGGGAGACGGAGCGGTGGCTTGCGGAATGCGGCCGCTTTTCCCACGTCCGCCCCATGCTCACCCCCCGGTTCACCCCCTCCTGCACGGATGAACTGATGGCCTGGCTGGGCAAGACCGCCCGGGAGCGTCATCTTCCCATCCAGTCCCACCTCTCCGAAAATGACCGGGAGATCGAATGGGTGCGCCAGCTGCACCCGGACTGCACCCAGTATTGGGAGACCTACGCCAAGTTCGGCCTGTGGAATGACCGCACCCTCATGGCTCACTGCGTCTGGTCCGACCAACGGGAGCGGGCGGCCATGAAGGAGGCGGGGGTCACGGTGGTCCACTGCCCGGACTCCAATGTCAACGTCTGCTCCGGCACCGCCCCGGTGCGGACCATGCTCCAGGAAGGGCTGAAGGTAGCCCTGGGCAGCGACATCGCCGGCGGCGACCACCTGGACATGTTCGACGTCACCGCCTCCGCCATCCGGGCCTCCAAGGTCCGGCAGATGACGGATTCCGCCCGGCCCGCCTTTTTGACAGTGCCGGAGGCATGGTACCTGGCCACCTCCGCCGGAGCGGCCTTTTTCGGAGAGGCCCCGGGCTTCGCCCCCGGCAATCCCCTCCACGCCATGGTGCTCTCCGACGATGCCCTCCCCCAGTCCCATGCCCTGACGGGCCGGGAGCGGTTCGAGCGGTGCGTCTACCGCCGCCAGCCGGGAGCCCTCCGGGCGGTGTGGAGCGCCGGACGGAAGGTGTACCAGGCGGAATAACCCGCAAAAAAGAGACGCCTGACGGCGTCTCTTTTTTATTGCAGCTCCTGCTCCAGCCGGGTAAATTCCGGCCCGGAGAAAAATTCCTCCAGGGAGATCTCCAACCCATCGCACAGCAGCTTGATGGTGACGATGGACACGTCCCGGCGGCGGGAATCCATCATGCTGTATACCGTAGAAGGCGTCACACCGGAGCGCACCGCCAATTCATTATATTTGATATTCCTCTGGCGGCAGAGGTCTTGAAACCGCTCCACCACCGCGTCCTTAATGCCCACGTCCCTCACCTCACGGACATGGTATCTGTTTTTGCGCGGATGCGTATACGCACTTGCGTATATCTCGAGCAAATGTTACACTGTTCCGGAGGTGATGATATGCAAAATGAGCAGGACTTCTATCGCGCCCTGGCGTCCGACGCCGCAGTCCGGGCGCTGCTGCGCATCCGGGATATCCTGGCGGACGAGACTCTCTCCGACGAAACCTGCTTCCAAAAGATCGAGGCCATCGTCTCGCTGCTGGAGGAGCTGGGAGTGGACTGCGGCGGCCGCCACGACTTTGGCTGACCCGGCCCGGAAGAAACAAGCCCCCGGAGCGCATTTCTATGCGCTCCGGGGGCTTTCCGTCAGATGTTCAAAACAGGTGTACCACGCCCATGGTCAGCGCCGTGATGATGATGCCGGCGATGACCACACCCATGGCAATGGCGGGCATGGCGTGGCGCAGGCGGATATCCAGCACCGCGGCTACCAGCGCGCCCGTCCAGGCTCCGGTGCCCGGCAGGGGGATGGCCACCAAGATCATCAGCCCCGCCAGACGGTACTTGCGCACCAGCCGCCCCTTGAGATGGGCCCGGCGCTCCAGCCACTGGATCCGGGGGCCGAAGGTGCGGGTGCGGCGCAGCCAGTCGAAGATCCGCCGGGTCAGCAGGATGATGAAGGGCACCGGCACCAGGTTCCCCACAATGGACACGGCACAGGCCACGGCGGGAGGCAGCCCCGCCGCCACCCCCACAGGGATGGCGCCCCGCAGCTCCAGTACCGGCGTCATGGCCGTAAAAAACGTCAGCAGCAATTCGTGAAACATGTCTTCCGCAGGCATCCGGGCATCCTCCTGGCTTTGATGTGGGCCCGAAGGGAACTTCCGCCACGGGCATATGCACCTAGTTTACTCCAGATTCAGGCGGTTTTTCAAGAAGTATGTGGTAATGACGTAAAATACGGCGGCATACACCAAGCAGGCGGCGATGAGAATGCCCATGCCCATATGGACGGCGGCCATGCCGGACACCCGGAAATCCAGACTGCCCAACAGCCGGTTGATAAACGGTGCGTCCAGGGAGAGCAACAGCAGGCTTCCCACCAGCTGGGAGGCAAACTGCAAAATGAAGAAGAACGCCACCGACCAGGCAAATTTGTGGTTCGAGAAGCTGTGGCCGATGGCCAGAGCCGCGTAAAACTGCAGGCAGAACCCAATGCAGCCCACAAAGGCCAGCACCAGCAGCTCCAGCAAAAACACCGTGCCGTTGATGGCGTAATAGGCGGTGACCTGTTGGAACAGCACCTGCAGGGCATGGACAAGTCCCTTCACAAAGCCCTCATCCATGGCCATCATCATGAAGGAGATCATCACGGCCACGCCGGTGACGATGAACCACACAGAGGAGACGATGAGCTTGCTCCACACCTGCTGGTGCACGGAGGCGGGCAGGGTGAACATCAGATAGCCCTCATCCCGCAGCAGGTTCTTGTAAAACCGCTGGATCATCAGCAGGAAGCTGACCACGCACACCGCCAGGATGGCCACCACAAAGGCCATCACCAGCAGGGCCCCCAGAATGTTCAAAACGGGGTACGGAGTCTCCAGAATGCCCCGGGTAGAGAGGTTGGCGCCCAGAGCCGTCATCAGCAGCACCAGATACAGCGGCCCCATGATCCGGGCCGTGGCACGAAATTCGTGCTTGATGAGTTTCCTCAGCATTTGAACACCTCCCGGAACAGGGCGTCCACGCTCATACCCTTCTCCTCCCGGATCTGGTCCACGGAGGACTGGAGCATCACACGGCCCCGGTCAATGAAAATAACCTCGTCCAGCACTTTTTCCACATCCGCGATGAGATGGGTGGAAATCACCACCGCCGCGTCGGGGTTGTAGTTGCCGATGATGGTGGAGAGGATGTAATCCCGGGTGGCGGGATCCACACCGCCAATGGGCTCATCCAGCAGATACAGCTTGGCCGCCCGGCTCATCACCATGATGAGCTGCACCTTCTCCCGGGTACCCTTGCTCATCTGCTTGATGCGCTGACGGGGGGAGATCCCCAGATGGGTGAGCATCTCCATGGCGGCATCCGGCCGGAAGTCCTTGTAGAAGTCCTGGTAGAACTCCATCAGCTGCCGGGCGGACATCCAGGTGGGGATGGCCGTGCGCTCAGGCAGGTAGCTGACGCAGGCGTGGCTCTCCTTCCCCGGGGCTTGCCCGTCGATGTAAATACCGCCCTCGCTGGGGGTCAGCAGCCCGTTGGCCAGCTTGATGAGCGTGGTCTTGCCGCTGCCGTTGGGGCCCAGCAGCCCCACGATCCGCCCCGGCTCCACCGTGAGGTTCACGTGATCCAGGGCGCTGACCGAGCCGTAGCGCTTGGCCAGATCCTTACATTCCAATATCGGCATTGCCGTCTCCCTCCTTCATGGCCTCCTGCCGCAGCAGGTCCAAAATCTCCTCCCGGGCGTATCCCAGGCGCCCCATTTCCTTGAGAAACCTTTGGATATGGCCCCGGGCCAATCCCCGCTTCGCCTGTTCGATCATAGTCTCATCCTCCGTCACAAACCGTCCGGCAGTCCGCTGGCTGTACACCAGGCCGTCCCGCTCCAACTCCGCCAGAGCCCGCTGCATGGTGTTGGGATTCACCCCGGCCTCCGTGGCCAGGTCCCGCACCGACGGCAGCCGCTCCCCAGGCGGAAACACACCTGAGACGATGCCCACCTTGATCTGCCCGATGAGCTGGGAGTAAATGGGCAGATCGTTGGAAAAGCTCCACTGCATGGAAGCACCTCCCTTTCGTTTGTACTGTTGTACTAAGTGATTAATACAATAACACAACTTAAGGATTTGTCAAGGGGGAAATGCAGAAAATTTTTTCCGCAGGACAAAAAATGCCCCGGAGGAGCCCCTCCGGGGTGTTGGATTCATCAAGATTCTGTTTTCTTCGGGCTGTCCAGACGGCGGCCCCCCAGGGCCAGCACCAGGCCCACCAGGGCCACGCCGCTCCCATAGACCGCCTGGGCACCCATTCCCTGCCAGACCAGAGCCATCTGCTGGGCCAGCTCCTCCCCGGTAAGCTCCGGGGCCGCCGCCAGACCGATCAACGCCGTAAGGCCGCACTGGACCAGAATGGAAATGGCACCCCAGATCACCAGGGGTCATCCGGCGTGGTACCAGCGCAGCTCCCCGCTCTTCCGGCGGCCCCACAGCAGCCAGAAAAGGCCCGCCAGCAGCGCTCCGGCTGCCGAGCCCACCTTCTCCTTTCTGATGAACAGCAGCCACAATATACCCTGAACACCGCTCATCTCTCCCTGGGTAACCAGGGGCGCGATGTTGCCCCAGGCAGCCGTCAGCCGCAGCAGCTGCCAGACGCCATACACCGCCACCGGCGCCCCCAGCAGCCAGCCCCGGTCCCGGATCCAGGCGCCCAAGCTCCGCAGCCGCTCCCGGGAGTCTGCGGTGGGCCGCTCCGGGGCGTCCTCCAACAATAAGTAGTCGGTGGTGACCCCGAACCGGCGGCTGATGCGCACGATCTTCTCCGCTTCCGGCATGGCCTCGTCCCGTTCCCACTTGCTCACCGCCTGTCGGCTCACATCCAGCGCCTCCGCCAGGGCGTCCTGGCTCAGGCCCTCCCGGGCCCGGAGGCTTTGCAGCTTCTCTCCAAAGGTCATAGGCGTATCCTCCCGTCTAGTTCTGGCCTCAGGATACCATGTGCTCCCGCTCCGCCGCCAGCAACCGAAGCTGGAACTTCCGCAACCAGCGGTAGCGAAGACACTTTTTTCCTATTTTCAGCGGTATTTGGCCTCCAGACGGGCCACCACATCCGCCAGGGCACCCTCCCGGGCGTCGGCGACGATGGTGGCGCCGCTCTCCCGCACGGCGGGGACGCAGTTGGCGGGGGCGAAGCCCTCCGCCGCGGCGGTGAGCATGGGAATGTCGTTGGCCTCGTCCCCCACGCAGTACACGTGGTCCATGGAGATCCCCAGCCGGGATGCCAGGCGCCGGACCATGCCGCCCTTGTTGGCGCCCTTGGCGGTCATCTCCAGCAGTGTCTGGCCGGAGAAGATCAGCTCGTAGTCCTCCGCCCAGCCCTGAGCGGTGAGAAAGTCCCGGGCAGCCTCCAGATCCCGGTGCTCCGCCTCAAAGAGGAGCTTCCCCAGGGGCAGGGGCACCTCCAGCAGGGAGGGTGCCTCCGTCACCGCCGCCTTGGTGATGTGCTCATGCTGGCGGGTGATGTCGTTGGGGTGGACGGCGTGGATGACGTTGTCGATGTGGTAGGCCTCCACGGCCATGCCGGGAAAGTGGTCCAGCACCGTCTGCCCCCGGGCGCGGGCCTCCCCGTCCAGCATGGCGGTCTCCAGGTACGCCCCGGCGGTAAAATCGTACAGAGCCGCGCCGTTGCACACCACGGCGGGAGCGTTCATGGGCACCTTATCCGCATAGCGGATAAAAGCCGCCAGGGCCCGGCCGGTGGCCACGGTGAACCGGCCTCCCTCCGCCATGAAGCGCTCCAGGGCCTGCCGGTTTGCCTCCAGCAGCCCCGGCACCGGAGTGCCGGAGCGCAGTGCCTCCTCCGTGTAGATCAGGGTATTGTCAAAATCGCTGGCCAGCAGCACGCCGTCAAAGATTCCCATATGTACTCCTCTCTGTCTCTCCGGGCGGCAGATCGCCGCCTTCTGCAAAAAGCCCGCCGCCCGCAAAGCGGACGGCGGGACTTCACTCCTTATTCACCCTGGGATGCGGGGGCCGTGCCCTCTCCGCCGCCCTTGCTGCGGCGGCGGCCGCCCCGGTGATGGGGACGGCGGCGGCGCTTGGCCTCGGCGTTCTCCCCGCCGGACGGGGCGGACGTTTCAGCCTGCTTGGGCTGCTGAGGACGGTTTCCTCCCTGCTGGGCGGGCTTGGGGTTCTGGGCCTTGGGGGGACGGGGCTTGCGCTCTCCCCGGTTTTCGCCCTTAGGGCTCTTGCCGCCCTGGGCAGGGGCGGAGGGCTTGTCGCCCTTGGGGGCCTGGGCATTCTCGGCGGGTTTGGCGGCGGCGTTCTCGCCGCTTCTGCCGCTGCGGCGCCGGCCGCCCCGGTGGCGGCGGCGCTTGCCCTCGCTCTCGCCGATCTTCTCCCGGACGGGGGCATCCTCCAGCTCCGCGTCCATATAGAAGGGGGTCATCAGCACGGGAGCGGTGAACTCCTCCTCTTCCCGCTCCTCCACATACCGGGCGGGACGCTCCGCGGGGATCTCAATGCCGTCCCGGCTGCCCTTGCCGTTGCGCAGCACGCACACCTCGCAGTTGTGATAGCACTTGAGGGGCTCGTTGGGCATGGCGGAGTCCAGGGCCACCTTCACGGTCTCCCGCAGCAGATCCACACTCTTGACGTTGCCGGGCCCGTCGGGGGTCTGGACGAAGGACTCCACCTTGGGCATCCGCTTGGCGGCGTCCTCATAGGCGTTCTGCTCGTACTTGAGGCAGCACATGAGCCGCCCGCAGGTGCCGGAGATCTTGGTGGGGTTCAGGCTCAGGTTCTGGGTCTTGGCCATCTTGATGGAGACGGGCAAAAAGCCGTCCAGGAACTGGGAACAGCAGAAGGGCCGTCCGCAGATGCCCAGGCCGCCGATCATCTTGGCCTCGTCCCGGACGCCGATCTGGCGCAGCTCGATGCGGGCCCGGAACACGCTGGCCAGGTCCCGCACCAACTCCCGGAAGTCCACCCGTCCGTCGGCGGTGAAATAAAAGATGATCTTGTTGCCGTCAAAGCTGGCGGAGGCGTTCACCAGCTTCATCTCCAGGCCGTGGTCGGCGATCTTGCGCTCGCAGATGTCGAAGGCCTCGCTCTCTTTTTTGCGGTTGTACTCCATGGTGCGGCGGTCATTCTCCGTGGCCATGCGCAGCATGGGGCTCAGGGGCTTGACGATGGCGCTCTCATCCACCTCGTGATTGCCCTCGGTACAGGTGGCAAATTCCGGGCCCTGGGCGGTCTCCACGATCACCTGGTCCCCCATCCGCACCTGGGCGCCCCGGGGGTCAAAAAAATACGTCTTGCATCCGCCCCGAAAGCGGACGCTGATTACTTCTGTCAAAGGATACCCTCCAATTCCACCGCCAGGGCGCCCAGCACATGGCCCGGGCCCACGTTGTAAACGCACTCCCTGCGGTACTTCTCAAACAAGTCTATTGTGCGCATGATTTGCTTTTTTGTCAAGTTTTTCGCAAGAAACAGGGCAATTTCCCGATCCTCGTCCCGGGGCGGGTGCCCATATTCCGCCAGCAGCGCCGCGGCGGCCCACTCCCGTCCCCGCTCCAGCAGGGCGGCGAGATCCTCCCGGGTCAGGCGCTTTTTCTCCAGGCGCACCGCCGCCTCGGTGACGGCGCCCCGGCGATGGGCCCCCAGGGCCCGGCACAAAAGCTCCTCCGGCTGGGCGAGCCCCGCGGGCGCCGCCTCCCCGCCGGCACCGGTGCGCAGCTCCACGCACCTGGAGCGCAGGGTGGGCAGCACTGCCGCCGTGCTCTCGGCGCAGAACAAAAAGGCGGCGTAGGGCGGCCCTTCCTCCACGATCTTCAAAAGGACGTTCTGGTCCTGCTCCGTCAGCAGGGCACAGTCCGGAAAAAGATACACCTTGCGCCGTCCCTCGTTGGGCCGGATATAGGCGTCGGAACGGATGGCGCGCACTACATCCACGGCGATATTCTTGTGCTGGTCGTCCCGGACGGTGATGACATCCGGGTGGATGTCCTGGATCACCTTCCGGCAGGCGGGGCACTCCCCGCAGGGCCGGGTGCCGGCGCCGGTGCACTCAAAGGCGGCGGCGGCATAGCGGGCAGCGTCCAGACGGGCGGCACCGCCTGTAAACACCAGGGCATGGGACAGGGCGTCCCGGGCAGCCGCCCTCCGGATGCGGATGGCTGCCGGATCTTCCGGCGGCAGGGTAAAGGCAGGCACAGGCGTCCCTCCTCCAAACTCGATTTTCTCCCGCCCCGGCACCGGGCACAGCGTCCCCGTTCCTGCCGCGGCGGTATCCGGTTTATTGTACCACACAGACGTGCAAAAGAAAAGCCGGGAAAAAGCCGCTTCTCCTCCTTTTCAAGGCCGTCTGCTGTGGATTTCCCCAAATTTTTGTTGGAAAATTCCAATTCCGAATGTGTATTTTATGGCTTTTATGAATTGTTTTTTCCAGTGCTGGACAGTATAATGATAATTGTTATGTGAGTTAATCGTTTACTCACGCAAATGTTGCGCAATCGTTTGCGCGACGTCTGCGGACATGAACAAACGATCTGCCCAAAGGCAGTGAAAAAAACGGAGGAAAGAGCATGAGCAAAAAGTATTGTTACCTGTTCACCGAGGGCAACGCCAACATGCGTGAGCTCCTGGGCGGCAAGGGCGCCAACCTGGCCGAGATGACCAACATCGGCCTGCCTGTGCCCCAGGGCTTCACCATCACCACCGAGGCCTGCACCCAGTATTACGAGGACGGCCGCAAGATCAATCCCGAGATCCAGGCCGAGATCATGGAATACATCACCAAGATGGAGACCATCACCGGCAAGAAGTTCGGCGATGAGGAGAATCCCCTGCTGGTCTCCGTGCGCTCCGGCGCCCGGGCCTCCATGCCCGGCATGATGGACACCATCCTGAACCTGGGCCTCAACGAGACCGTGGTGGAGGTGCTCTCCAAGAAGTCCGGCAACCCCCGCTGGGCCTGGGACTGCTATCGCCGCTTCATCCAGATGTACTCCGACGTGGTCATGGA
>PPYF01507738.1_pt1 | contig 10053 bp, 10 predicted proteins | sample 1559871 | NCBI WGS metagenome assembly PPYF01 (sample SAMN08240021, study PRJNA423297) | Human gut metagenome, whole genome shotgun sequencing project. | reverse complement strand
GTTATATCGCGAAAAAAGCGGACGAAGTCGTGCGAGTTGTATGCGGAGTGGGGAACAGAATTAAATGAAGATAATACTTATACGTCACGGTATGACGGAGGGAAATTTAAAGCGAAGATATATCGGAACAATGGACGAAGATTTGATAAATACCGACTGTCTGAAAGGCGATTATCCTAAGTGTGAGAGGGTTGTCGCAAGTCCGTTAAAGAGGTGTATTCAAACGGCGGAATATATATATCCGAATGTGGATATTGAAATTTGCGATAAGCTCAAGGAATGTGATTTTGGCGATTTTGAGAATAAATCATACGAGGATTTAAAGGATAATCCCGATTATCAAAAGTGGCTTGACAGCAACGGTGAATTGCCGTTTCCGAACGGCGAGACACACGAAGATTTTAAAAATCGCTGCAAAGAAGGCTTTTTTGAGAGCCTTACGGAGCGTGACACGGCGTTTGTAATTCACGGCGGAAGTATTATGGCGATTATGCAGAAACTTTTTGGCGGTAATTTTTATGATTATCAGGTCAAAAACGGCTGCGGATATGAATTTGAAATGAGAAACGGAGAGATAGTTGATGATTATAGCCCAATCGGCTGCGGTTAGTATAGGTTTTGTGCTTGACGCAATATTCGGCGACCCCGATTTTAAACTGCACCCTATTCGACTTATAGGTTATTTGATTTCGTTTTTGGAAAAGGTTATGAGAAGAATTTTCACGAAAAACGAAAGGTTCGGCGGTGCGGTTATGGCGATATGCGTGCTTATTATATGCGGCGGTGTACCGTTTGCGATTTTGTTTTTTGCGTACAGATTAAATTACTTTTTCGGTATTGCGATTGAAAGCGTTATATGCTATTTTATGCTTGCGGCGAAGTCATTGAAACAAGCAGGTATGAGTGTGTATAAACCGCTCAAAAACGGTGACGTTGACGGCGCACGAAAAAGCGTTTCTATGATTGTCGGACGTGATACGGAAAGTCTTGACGACATTGGGATAACGAAAGCGGCTGTTGAAACCGTTGCGGAAAATACGTCTGACGGAGTTATTGCACCGCTCATATATATGGCAATCGGCGGCGGTGTGTTGGGTTGTATTTACAAGGCGATTAACACAATGGATTCAATGGTCGGTTACAAGAACGACAGGTACATAAATTTCGGCAGATTTGCCGCAAAGCTTGACGATATTGCAAATTATATACCGTCAAGAATTTCGGCATATTTGATGATTTTTGCATCAAAAATTATGGGCTATAATTCACGCAATGCGTACAGAATTTTTAAACGCGATTCACGCAATCACGCAAGTCCGAACTCGGCTCAGACGGAGTCGGTCGTGGCAGGTGCACTTGAAATTCAGCTTGCGGGTGATGCGTACTATTTCGGTAAGCTGTACAAAAAGCCGTTTATAGGCGATGGCATTAAGCCGATTAAATATGATAATATTGCAGATTCGATTAAACTTATGTATATGACGTCCGTAATTTCGGCGGTGCTGTTTGTCGGATTGAAAGTGGCGGTAGGTGTTGTATATGGTATATGAGCATGGCGGTGACATTTACAGAAATAAGGTGCGTCTTGACTTTTCGGTGAATACCAATCCGCTCGGAATGAGTGAAAACGTAAAAAAAGCGATTGCGGAAAATATCGAACAGTTCGGTATTTATCCTGACGCAATGTGTATAAATTTAAGAAATGCCATTGCGGAAAAAGAGCAGGTCGGCGTAGATAATGTGCTTTGCTCAAACGGTGCGGCGGAAATGATTTTTGCGGTCGTTCGTGCGGTTATGCCGAAAAAATCGCTTTTGTTGGCACCTACATTTTCAGAGTACGAGAGGGCATTAAAAAGCGTGGGTTCGCAAATTTGCTATTATTATTTGAAAGAAGAAAATGATTTTGAACTGCAAGATGATTTTATTGATTATCTTGATGATATTGATATGGTTTTCATATGCAATCCGAATAATCCTGTCGGAAAAATTGCAGATAAAAAAAAGGCTCAACATATTGCGGAGGTTTGCGGTGAAAGGGAAATCGTGTGCGTGTTTGACGAGTGCTTTATGGATTTGGCGGACGGATATTCGATGAAAGAAAAAGTACCTGTTATCAAGGCTTTTACGAAAACTTACGCAATGGCAGGATTAAGGCTCGGTTATATGATTGCCGATACTGATTTTGTATGTGACGTGCAAAGACAGCTGCCGATGTGGAATGTGTCGGCGGCGGCACAAATCGGCGGAATTACGGCGATTAATGATAATGATTATCTTGAAAAAGGTAAAAAAATTATAAGAGAAGAACGTGAATTTTTAATAGGCGAGCTTAAAAATTTGGGCTTTAAAGTATTTAATTCGGACGTAAATTTTATTTTATTTAAAGGCAGTGTCGGACTTGACAAGTCACTTTTAAAGCGAGAAATACTGATAAGGAACTGCGGAAATTTTAACGGTCTTGACGAAGGCTTTTACAGAATTGCAGTTAAAAAACACGATGAAAACGCGGAATTTATAAGAGAGTTGGGTGATATATGTGGCTAAAGCGATTATGATACAGGGAACAATGTCCAATGCGGGAAAAAGCATTATTGCGGCGGCATTGTGCAGAATTTTTAAGCAGGACGGCTTTAAGGCTGCACCGTTTAAGTCGCAGAATATGGCGCTCAATTCGTATATCACTGACGAGGGACTTGAAATGGGGCGTGCACAGGTCGTACAGGCAGAGGCGGCAGGCGTAAAGCCGTCTGTTTTGATGAACCCGATTTTACTTAAACCTACCAACGATAAAGGATCACAAGTTATTGTAAACGGTGAAGTTCAGGGCGATATGAATGCGGTGGACTACTTTAAATATAAGAAGAAACTTGTACCCGACATTATGAAAGCGTATAACAAACTGTCGGAAATGTACGATATAATCGTTATTGAGGGGGCGGGAAGTCCTGCGGAAATAAATTTGAAACAGGACGATATTGTCAATATGGGCATGGCGAAAATGGCTGACGCACCTGTTCTGCTTGTCGGTGACATTGACAGGGGCGGTGTTTTTGCACAGCTTTACGGAACTGTTATGTTGCTTGATGATGAGGAAAAGTCGAGAATTAAGGGGACAATTATAAATAAATTTCGCGGTGACGTGGAAATCTTGCGTCCCGGACTTGATATGATTGAAAATCTTACGAATGTACCTGTTGTCGGAGTTGTTCCGTACGGTCATTTTATGATTGACGATGAGGACAGCCTGTCGGAACGTTTTGAAAATAAGACTGTAAATGTGATTGATATTGCGGTTGTACGTTTTCCGCGAATTTCAAACTTTACCGATTTTAACGTGTTTGAATGCATAGACGGTGTGTCGGTAAGGTATGTTAATAATGTGAGTGAAATCGGTAATCCCGATATGATTATACTTCCGGGAAGTAAAAATACTGTTGCCGACCTTTTGTGGATGAGGGAAAACGGTATTGAGGCGGCGGTTAAAAAAAGTAAATGCCCTATTTTCGGTATATGTGGCGGTTATCAAATGCTTGGTGAAAAAATCACCGATACAGACGGCGTGGAAAACGGCGGAAGTGTTCGCGGTATGGGACTTTTGCCGATGAAAACGGAGTTTAAAACCGAAAAGACAAGAACGATAGTAAACGGTGTTTTTGAAAATATGACGGGGACACTAAAAAGCCTTAACGGCACTGAATTTGAGGGATATGAAATTCATATGGGTAAAAGTGAATTTAGTGTCCCTTATATGACGAAGCTGTCAAACGGCAAGCAAGACGGAATTTCACAAGGTGACGTTTACGGAAGTTATGTACACGGCATATTTGATAAGTGTGCCGATAAAATTGTCAAGTGTTTGTGTGACAAAAAGGGTATAGACAGTACAAAAATCAAGAGCATTGATATGGCGGAACTGAAAGAACGTGAATATGACAGGCTTGCCGATATGGTGCGTGAAAGTCTTGATATGGACTTGATATACAAAATTATTAACAAAGAGGTGTAGAAAATGATACACATATATTGCGGTGACGGCAAAGGCAAAACGACCGCTTCAATCGGTCTTGCGGTGCGTTGCGGCGGTTACGGTAAAAAAGTGCTTTTTATGCAGTTCTTAAAAGGCTCGTATACGGGGGAACTTGAAGTTTTGGGTAAGTGTGAGAATATAAAGGTTATGCGCTGTGACAAAAACTACGGCTTTTTCAGAAGTATGTCCGACAGTGACAAAGAAAATATCGTGAAATGCCATAACGAAAATTTACAGTATGCACTTGATAATATGAATGAATTTGATATGATAGTGCTTGACGAAATTTTTGCGTCATATAATTATGATTTGGTTGATAAGGCGAGTGTGAGAAATATTGTTGAAAATTACGGCGGCGAGCTTGTTATGACGGGCAGAAACCCTGATGAATGGTTTTGTGAAAGAGCCGACTATATTTCTGAAATTAAAAAGATAAAGCACCCATATGACAAGGGAATTGTTGCAAGAGAGGGGATAGAATATTAATGGAATTTGAAAACGTATTGCCTTCAGAAATCGAAAAGAGGAGTTTTGAAATCATAGAGAGCGAACTTCCGCACGATATAGAAAAAAAGATTAAACCGATTGTTAAACGTGTTATTCACACAACCGCCGATTTTGATTATCTTGACAATTTGTGTTTTTCGGAAAACGTGGTTGAGATTATAAAGAACGCGATAAAGAACGGTGCGGATATTGTAACCGATACGCAAATGGCACGTTCGGGAATAAACAAAAAACGTCTTGCGTCATACGGCGGAGAGGTGCATTGTTTTATGTCCGACGAGGACGTTGCAAAAGCCGCAAAGGAAAACGGCACTACAAGAGCCGTTGCGAGTATGGAAAAAGCGTCAAAACTTGAAAAAGACGTGATTTTTGCTGTGGGAAATGCACCGACCGCACTTATAGAACTTGACAAACTCATAAAGAACGGTCAAATTAATCCGATTGCGATAATCGGTGTACCTGTCGGCTTTGTGAATGTTGTGCAGGCAAAAGAATTGATTATGACATCGGGTGTGCCGTATATAGTCGCAAGAGGCAGAAAAGGCGGCTCAAATGTGGCCGCCGCAATCTGTAATGCAATTATTTATGATTTAAAAACCGATTGATTTAAGGCTGTCTTTAAGTGTTTTGGCACTGCTTCTAAGGCCCTGAAGTTCAATTTCGTTAAAAGGAACGTCAAGTATGCGTTCAACACCGTAACCCGAAACTTGTGTCGGAACGCTGAGCGAAATATCTTCAATTCCGTATTCGCCGTTTAAGACGCTTGAAATGGTGAGAACAGAATTTTCACCGCCGGAAATACATTCGACAATTCGTGCAACTGCTGTCGCTATTGCGTAGTAGGTTGCACCTTTTTTTTGTATAATTTCGTATGCGGAGTTTTTAACTTCGCTGTACATCGCTTGTAAATCTTCATCTGTACACTTGCCGTAATGCTCAAAAAAACTTTTCATACTCATACCGGCAATGTTTGTAATGCTCCATGCCGCAACTTCACTGTCACCGTGTTCACCGATAATGTATGTGTGGCAGTAACGCGCGTCAATTCCCGTATGTTTGCTGATAAGATATTTCAGTCTTGAAGTGTCAAGAACCGTACCCGAGCCGATAATTTGCTGTTTAGGAAGCCCCGAAAGTTTGTAGGTGACGTATGTCAGAATATCGACAGGGTTTGTGACGGTAAGAAGTATTACGTCTGTCGGCGCGTACTTCATAACATTTTCAACTATACTTTTAAAAATTTCGGTATTTCGTTTTAACAGGTCAATTCGTGTTTCGCCGACTTTTTGGTTTACCCCTGCTGTTATAACGACTATATCGGCGTCGGCACAGTCTTTCCAATCTCCGCTGTAAACGCTTACAGGCTTTAGAAAAGATGTGCCGTGAGCCATATCAAGAGCGTCACCGTCGGCTTTGTCTTTGTTTACGTCAATCAATACAATTTCTCTGAAAAAACCGTCAAGCATTATTGTGTATGCGGTCGTAGAACCCACAAAACCGGCACCAACTACTACTATTTTTCCTCTTAACATAAAAATTTCCGCCTTTCGTTTTGTGTTATTATTTGCAAGTATGATTAATTATATTCGGATAATTTTGCTTTTCTTAATTTATAAGTATTTCGTAGCGGACGATCATCGGTCGTCCGAAATAAAACATATAGGAAAAAAATTTAATTTTTTTACTATATGAAAATGTTGACAAAACGACAATATAGGAGTAAGATAAGGACATTAAAAATCCTATATCCCATAGGAAAAGTATGAATAACGAAGGAGGCAACGATTATGAGAGAAAATTTGAACAGAAAAAGCATGGTATATAGAAAGATGTGTTGCCGAATGTGTATGGCTCAGAGGTGATAAAAAAATAAATTTTATATTATAGCGAGGTAATGAATTTATGAAAAAGAAAATTTTTAGTATATTATTAACATCAATTTTGGCGGTAACGGTACTTGCAGGCTGCGGAAACAGTGCAGACACAAGTACAGAAAAGTCGGTTACGATAACGAACGTATCATACGACCCTACAAGAGAATTATACAGTGCGTACAACAAACTTTTCGCAGAGCATTGGAAAGGGCAAACAGGACAGGACGTTGAAGTTATACAGTCACACGGCGGCAGCGGTAAGCAAGCACTTGAAGTTGCAAACGGAAACGAGGCAGACGTTGTAACGCTTGCGCTTGAATATGACGTAAAGGCAATACAAGACGCAGGACTTATAGAGGACGGCTGGATAAATGAATTTGACAAAGACAGTTCGCCTTACACTTCAACAATCGTATTCCTTGTAAGAAAAGGCAATCCGCAAAATATCAAGGATTGGGGCGACCTTGTTAAAGACGGCGTCGGAGTTATAACACCTAATCCGAAAACTTCAGGCGGTGCAAGATGGAATTACCTTGCGGCTTGGGCATATGCCGATAAACTTTACAACGGTGACGAAACACAGATTGAGGCATTTATAAAGAAGTTATACGAAAACGTGCTTGTACTTGATTCGGGAGCAAGAGGTGCTACAACATCATTTGTTGAAAACAATCAAGGCGATGTACTTATCGCTTGGGAAAATGAGGCGTTCCTATCGGTTCAGGAAAATCCCGATGAATATGAAATCGTAACGCCGAGCATAAGCATTTTGGCTCAGCCGTCTGTTGCGGTGGTTGATGATGTGGTTGACCAAAGAGGTACAAGAAATGTTGCAACGGAATATTTAAGTTATTTATATTCCGATGAGGCACAGAGAATTGCAGGCGACAATTTCTACCGTCCGTCAAACCCTGATATATTAAACGAATATGCAGATACATTTGACCTTAACATAAATCTTGTAACAATACAAGACTTCGGCGGTTGGGACGAAGTACAGAAAAAGCATTTTGATGACGGCGGAGTATTTGACCGCATTTATGAAAAAACAGATAAGTAAAGAAGGAATGTAAATGAAAGCAAAGAAGAAAAGAGTAATACCCGGTTTCGGACTTTCAATGGGCGTGACAATTACAATATTGAGCTTAGTTGTTCTTATACCGTTGGCGGCACTTGTGATTTACACATCAAGAATGCACCTGAGCGATATTATCGAAACAATTACACGTCCGCGTGTTCTTGCAAGTTTTAAGGTAACTTTCCTCACTTCGCTTATCGCATCAATAATAAATTCGATTATGGGCGTCATACTTGCCTGGGTGCTTGTAAGATATGATTTTCCGTTTAAACGTGTTCTTGACGGAATGATTGAACTTCCGTTCGCACTTCCGACAGCTGTTGCCGGTTTGGCTCTTACAAACCTTACAACAGAAGAAGGACTTATAGGAAAATTATTCGCACCGTTCGGTATAAAAATAGCACATACAAGAATCGGAATCGTAGTGGCGCTTATATTTATCGGCATACCGTTCGTTGTAAGAGCGGTACAGCCTGTACTTGAAAAGCTTGATCCGTCATATGAGGAGGCGGCAGGGGCGCTTGGTGCAAACAGAGGAACGATATTTCGTAAAGTAATTTTACCGGAAATAATTCCTCCCGCACTTACAGGCTTTGGCTTGGCACTCGGAAGATGTATAGGAGAATACGGCAGTGTAATTTTTATAGCAGGCAACAAGCCTTATGAAACGGAAATAACACCGCTTATAATTATGTCGGAATTACAGGACTTTGACTATAACAGTGCAACGGCAATAGCACTTGTGATGCTTGCATTCTCATTTGCAATATTGTTCATTGTAAATCTTATTCAGGCGAGAAACACAAAAATATTAAAAGGAGGAAGATAGTATGCAGAAAAATGAAGGCAGTAAGGTTGTTAAATGGATATTAATTGCCGTCAGCGTATTATTCGCATTTGTATTCTTAATTCTTCCGCTTTATACGGTTATATCCGTTGCACTTCGTAACGGTGGAGGCAAATATTTTCAGTACATAACCGATAAAGATACGATAAGCGCGGTAAAACTTACCGCAAAAGCAACTTTGTCGGCACTTGTTGTAAACACATTCTTCGGACTGTTTGCGGCATGGTTCTTGACAATGTTCCGGTTTAAAGGCAAAAAGGTTTTGACAACTCTTATTGATATTCCGGTAACGGTTTCACCCGTTATAGCAGGTTTGATATTCATATTGGTATTCGGCAGACAAAGCGTGCTTTATCCTTATTTACAGCAAGCCGGTATAAAAGTAGTGTTTGCCGTACCGGGAATTATATTGGCAACGATATTTGTAACGTTTCCGTTTATATCAAGAGAAATTATACCGATACTTGAGGAACAGGGCACAGAGGAAGAAGCGGCGGCACTTATGGGTGCAAGCGGATTTACTATTTTCAGAAAAGTAACATTCCCTCATATAAAATGGGCATTGCTTTACGGAGTGGTACTCTGTACGGCAAGAGCGATGGGTGAATTCGGTGCTGTATCAGTCCTTTCGGGACATTTGAGAGGTAAAACGAATACGCTTCCGTTACAGGTTGAAATACTTTTCGGCGACAATAAATATGTACCGGCATTTGCGGTAGCGTCAATACTTGTGATTTTGGCAGTGATTATTTTGATAATCAGAAGTGTTGTTGAATACAAAGGAAAGAAGGCGGAATAGAGTGTACGTTGAATTAAAAAATATAAACAAAAACTTCGGCGATTATAAAGCGTCGGACAATGTCAACTTCGGCGTTGAAAAGGGTAAACTTATCGGTCTTTTAGGTCCGAGCGGCAGCGGTAAGACAACTATTCTGCGAATGATTGCGGGTCTTGAGACTCCGGACAGCGGCGATATTATAATCGACGGTGTGAGAGTAAACGACATTGCGGCAAGCAAGAGAGGGATTGGCTTTGTATTTCAGAATTACGCACTGTTTCGATATATGACGGTGTATGACAATATCGCATTCGGTCTTAGAGTTCAGAAAGCCGATAAAAAGAAGATAGACGAGAGAGTAAGAGAACTTATTAAACTTATAGGTCTTGAGGGGTTGGAAAAACGTTATCCGAGTCAGCTTTCGGGCGGTCAAAGACAGAGAGTGGCATTCGCAAGAGCGCTTGCACCTAATCCACAGCTTTTACTTCTTGACGAACCGTTTGCGGCGATTGACGCAAAGGTAAGAAAAGAGCTTAGAAGCTGGCTTAGAGAAATGATTGAAAAGCTTGGAGTTACAAGTATATTCGTAACCCACGACCAAGATGAGGCAATCGAAGTTGCAGACGAAATTATAATAACAAATAAGGGTAGAATTGAACATACGGGAACACCTATTGAAATTTATCACAATCCGAAAACAGCATTTACGGCATCGTTTTTCGGAGAAACAACATTCGTTGATGATTATTCAAAGTTTCATAATTTTGAGCATATTGAAAATGTCGAAAAAGCAATCGTAAGACCTGAATTTGTTAAAGTGACAAAGAAAAATGAAGTACAGAAATACAAAAGCTCCGCATCTCACGGAGTTGCGAAAAATGTATTGTTCAGAGGCGACAGTATAGAAGTGGTCGTAGACGTGGACGGTACGGAACTTTAAGC
>PPYF01099991.1_pt1 | contig 10054 bp, 17 predicted proteins | sample 1559871 | NCBI WGS metagenome assembly PPYF01 (sample SAMN08240021, study PRJNA423297) | Human gut metagenome, whole genome shotgun sequencing project. | reverse complement strand
ATTGATTGACGAACGTATGAGCAAACTGATTGCTAAATACGATTGGTTAATCTAAAAACACAAAATTCTTGACATCCCCAATCCAATGCGGACTACATCATCCACCTAACAATCCGGGGAGATTACTGCAAGGCGGAATGCAGCAGCAACAGCGAGAGCCGGAAGGGGACGGACGTTATCGAGACTCTGCATCCTTATAATTCTTACGTCCTGACAGAAGGAAACGGGACCGTGAAACTGTTCCGCCGTCCCATGGCTTCGGACTACCGGTTTCTGGATCTGAACCGTCTGGGGGTATCCGTCAAGCTGGACTTTGCCGTCCTGACCCAGCTTTACGGGAACACCACAATCCTGGACATCGACACGGGCATTATGGCGGAAGGTCAGCGGGATATTGTGGTGCGGATGTTCAACGGGCAGAAGGAGAACCTGACCATTGACACGGATCAGGAATACGAACTGCTGCCCTTCAGCACCAGCGACCTGATCCTGGGGGACCATCCCCGGATGACCTTGTGGGACAGCTACAGTCTTTCTGCCAACGGACGGGAGCTGATGGCCAACCGGAAAGGGTACCTCATCGACGGGGATCCGGAAGAACCCTTCGTCCCGGAAGGGGGAAAGGACTACATCGACTTTACCATCCAAAAATACAAGGGGGACTTTTCCACGAAGGAAAAACTTATCCGTGACATGGATGATGAAGAAGTCTTCGTGGAATCTTCTGCGGGCCTTGTGAACAACAGACGGGTACGGCTCGTGAACGGAACGGGCAGTTTCCGGCTGTATCCCTTTGGGTACGAAGGTCCGGTGAAGATCAAGCTGGGCCGGAAGTGGTACGAAGTGTGGAATGACTATCTGGTATTTGTGGGAAAGCAGGATTGATATGCAGAAAAATGGTATGGATTTGTTGAATCATTATCAAATCACCCTTTACCTAGGGAGCCAGTGCAACCTGCATTGTGCCTACTGTCACCGGGAGGCTTCGGATAGAGAAGGGGGCATTTCGGATGACTTCCTGGACCGGCTCAAAAAGAACCCTCCTTCTTCCATCAAGTTCATGGGCGGCGAGCCCCTGCTTTATATGAAGGAAATCTGGAAAGTGGTGGCTGCGGTGCCCAAGGCGAAATTTGCGGTGAGCACCAACGGCATCGGCATCGAAAAGCACCTGGAGTACTTCCGGGAGCACCGTTTCCAGATCTGCATCAGCTATGACGGGGCGGAACAGGATCTGCGGGGGTATGATCCTTTTACCGCTCTATTCGATTACCTGGACCTGGCCGTTTCCACCACCTTGTACCACGGGAATACAGATATGGGAGCCATCATGGAGCGGTTTCGGGAGAAGGAGAAAGTCATCGGACGTCCTCTTTCCTTCTTCCCTCATCTTATGCATGTGACCAGTGAAGCCAACCGGCCCTATGCCCTGACCCAGGAAGACTATGATTCTCTCTTGGAGCAGTACAAGAAATACCTGGGACTTTACCTATCCCGGCTTCGGAGATTCGGTATCCGGGACAAGCGGTATGAAGGTCTTTACCAGACCCTGGAACGGCGCCGGGAAGTCCAGTACATGTACGGCGAGACCTACTGCAGCAATCGGACCATCCGGAAAGTAGATGCCAAAGGGCAGGCTTATCCCTGCCTGTACATCCGGAAAGAGAAACTGGGGGCGGATTGGCTGAAGGAACAGCAGGCCCTCCTTGATTCCATCAACCCTGGGTGCCGTCAGTGCTCCGTATACAATATGTGCGGCGGGGCCTGCATCGTCAGTCAGGAACATGAACTGGAGTGCCGGTTCTATAAAGATCTCTATACCTGGTTCCAAAAGGAAGTGACCCGACCATGAACTGGATTTATATCTTCCTGGCAGCCATCCATACGGAAGATATTATTTCCCTGGATCTGGAAGAAAACCGGCTGAGCTTTTTCTGCAATGGCAAACGAGTTTTTATTGAACTCAATGCATTGCGGAGCGGATCCTCCACGGTGATCCTGAAAAATCCCCTCACGGGGAGCCTCTATCCTTTATTCAACTTCCGGGAAATCCTTCAGGTGATGGATCTGGGGTCCCAGGAGCTGCTTCGGACCCTCCAGCTCAACGCCTATGTGCAGATCGATAAGTCCGGGAAGGATACCTTTATTAAAGTGTTCCTGCCCATGGGGCAAGGGGAATTAAAGAGCCGGACCCATGATTTTTCTAACTTTCCCTATGTGGCCATGGCGGACCTCCATAAGCTGGACCGGGATTTCAGCTGGGCAGTGAAGGATGTGAAAGCCCAGATCCATTATGGCCGGATTGAAGGCTCCTTGGTGTTTGAACGCTCAACCTTCTGGAAGGAACCGGTCTATGTGAGCCATGCCGGACAGACCCAGGAGCTGACCGAAGGAAAGAACTATTTTTCGTTTTCCTGGAGTCCCACGGAAGATGTGTATTGTGGCCCCAAGTATGGACGATACAAAGGACGGGCCCTTCATCTGACACCTGGTTGCTAGCCCCATAGAAAGGAGGAGACCACCATGGATTTCATCAGCTACACCTTTGTGAACGCAGTGATCAGCGCCCTGGCAGTCTTCGGGTGCTGGCTGATCCTGCGTCCCCAGAAAATCGAGAACCAGGCGCTCCACAAAAGCATCGACAACAACACCAAAGCCCTGGAAGATCTGACGGGGCTCATCAACGAAATGCGGGTGGCCCAGGCGGGTATCGAGACCAATATCGACAACCTGTGGCACCGGTACAAGGACCTGAAAAGGGAAGTGGACCGCATCCACGATCGCGGCAATCTGGGGAATCCGCCATGTTTGAAAAAGTAAAAGGGATACTGACTAAAGGCCTGGATGCGGTGAAAGCGCGCCTGAACCAATTCCAGCAGCCCATCAAATGGATCGTCATCGGGTATCTGGTGACGGTCTTTCTTTTTGTGCTTTCCTACTATGGCTTCTGGCTGTATCTGGCAGTGACGGGGAAGATCCAGCTGCCGGACCTTTTGGCCATGGTGCGGGAACTGGTGGGGCCTGCCATGGTGGGGTTCGTCACCTTCATTGCAGGCTGCTTTGTGGATCTTGACGGGAATGGAATCCCGGATCACTTTGAAAAGGAGAAGGAGAAGAAATGAAGATTTTTATCAATCCAGGGCATATGCCCGGCGTGGACAGCGGGGCTGTCAATGACAAATACGGCGTCACGGAAGCCGGTATCGTAAAGGAAATCGGGGCAGGGGTACAGCAGTACCTGAACCGGGTGGGCTATGACTGCCTGCTGGTCCAGTCCGACAATCTCTGCGGGGAGTCTCCCGATTATACCAACATTTGTGCCAGTGCCAACGGGTGGCAGGCGGACTTGTTCCTGTCCATCCACTGCAATGCGGCGGTAGCGGAAGAAGCCCAGGGGACGGAAACTCTGGTGTACAGCAGTGACAGTGCAGAAGCCTGCGGTCTGGCGGAATGCATCCAGAACCAGATTGTCCAGAGCCTGGGGACCGTGGACCGGGGCGTAAAGGAACGGCCGGGGCTGGCGGTGCTCCGGGAGACGGATATGCCGGCGGTCCTGGTGGAAACGGCGTTCATCACCAACGGGGATGATGTGCAGCTTCTGATGTACAAGAAAGACGAATTTGCCCGTGCCATTGCTCGCGGGGTGACGGATTACATCGCCCAGAAAGGATGAGAGACCATGGACATGTGGCGGATCAGCGATGAATTTCTCCTGGGCTATCTCTTGGGTATCCTGACCGGAGTGCTTCTTTTTACCCTGGTCATCTGAAGAAAGAGGGTGAGGATCATTGAGAAAAAGCGCCTGGTGCTTGTTGCTGTGCTTGTTGTTGTCCTTTCCGCAGGTCTCCTGGGCTTCTGGGTATACCATAACGGAAGAGGAACTGACCCGGTTGGAAGCGAATATAAGCGAGCTGCAGACCATCAACAACAGATTACAGAAGGAATCCAGTCAGCAGAAGAAACGCATGGAGAAATTGGAAACGCAATTGACAAAAGCGCAGAGCGAATTACAGAAAGCCAGGGAACAGTCCAGTCTGCTCGGGAATCAGTTGAAAGAACTGGAGAGGACCTCGATCAGGCAGGAAGAATCCTTGCGGATTGCCAACGAATCCTTAGAAGCGTACGAGAAAGAAAACAATAGAACACAGAAACGCCTGAAGGTGCAGCGGAACGTAGCCTATGGGATAGGGACAGTTTTGCTGGTGGCTTTGGTGCGGAAATGAAGAGAGCCATGGTGGGAGTAATTCCTACCATGGCTATTTTGTTTTGTCAGAATCGGGAAGTTGGACATCATCCTCTTCAATATATTCAAAAATATCTTCCACAGGTTTCCCAAATACATGAGCGATGTCTAGAGCCAATTTTAACGAAGGATTATATTTACCGTTTTCAATGTTACTGATTGTTTCTCTGCGGACATGAACGAGTTTAGCTAGATCACTTTGCTGCATTTTATGGATCCGGCGCAAATCACGGATTTTTGTAATTAAATATTCCATGATTCAAGCATCCTTTTCAAGATAACGAAAAGCAAGTCCGGCTGCGGTCATTCCAGTTCCTAAGATAATATTCAACAAAGACTCTTGTGGAAAATTAATGGGTGCCGATAAAAAACTATTGCATATGGTGAAGATCAGGGAAAGCATCGTGGCTATACACATAACCTTAAAACCAATATAACTGGATTCCATAATATGTGATTCAGCCATTTCATCGCGTTTTTCTTCCCGTCCCATGGTAAGCAATAAAATACTTGAAATAGTAGCCAGGGAAATGAAAAGTAAAGCAATCCTTGTAGAAATTGGTGAATGGAGGAATCTGCATACTCCTGCTATAATCCAGCAAATACCGGTAAGAGTGTAGTTCAAAAAGATAGATTGCTTTACGGTAACGAAGATTTTTTTAGACATGCGGATACACCTCTTCTTTGCAAAACTCTATAACACATGTTAAAAATGCATATTTCATGTTAAAAATATATCACATACAAAATAAGCCGTCAAGAGCATGAAAAGGCAACTGAAATAGGGACGGTTTTGCTGATAGCTTTGGCGCGGAAATGAAAAGGGACATACAAATACTTGTTTTGCAGAGCTTTGTGAAGGGGAGTGTAAGTTTTAATTTAGAAAAATATCTTGATTCAAAATAGTATTCTTTAAGTACAAAGATATGAAATATGTAGAAAAATAAATAAAAACTTGATATTTCTACAGATTTATTGTATAATAGCATAAATAATGTGGAAAGGAGAAGGGTGTTCTATGTACGAAATCGATTATTCAAATTTATGGAAAAAATGTATAGATAAAAAAATGAACAAAAGTCAGCTTAGAATAGCCGCTCATATTAGTTCAAATGCTATTGCAAAATTAGGAAAAAATAAAGCTGTTTCGCTTGAAACATTAAAAAAGATTTGCGAAGTATTAGATTGTAATATTGGAGATATAGTAAAATTCAAAACTAAGGAGTTGGATATTTAGATGTGCTATTTACAACTTGATAACATATATTGTGGAGTGGCTGAAAGTTTACTTAAGCAAATACAACCTAATTCTGTAGCGGTAAGTGTGTGGTCTCCGCCATACCACGTTGGGAAAAAATACGAGCTGGGACAAACATATAATGAATGGGAAAGAATGCTGGAAAAAGTTATTCAACTGCATTTTGATATTTTGAAACCTGGTGGGTTTTTAGCGATAAATATTGGAGATATATTATGTTTTCCTGATCCTAAAATGCCAAGAATACAGGCAAATAATGTAAGCATGAGGAGATCAAAAGTTACCAAAGAGGATGTTGAAAGAGAGATGAAAAAACATCCAGATTATAATAGAAGACAGTTGGCTGAAATCCTTGGGTGTAGTGAACAAACCGTGGATAGAAGACTTCATGGGAATAATATTCGTGGAGGAAAATACAGCATTCAAACCAGAGTGAAGATTGTAGGTGGAATTATAGAAAAATTTGCATTAGAGGCAGGATTGTATTCTTATGATCGTAGAATATGGGTTAAAGATGCAGCATGGGCAAATTGTAATTGGACGTCAAATTCATATCGATCTGTTGACGAATTTGAATATATTTATATTTTCTGGAAACCTGGCATCACTAAAGTAGATAGAAAAAGGTTATCTCCTGAAGAATGGAGTGAATGGGGAAGTAGAGCTATTTGGAATATTAAATCGGTAAGAAAAAATAATGATCACGAAGCTAAATTTCCATTAGAACTGCCTAAACGAGTTATTCGACTTTTTTCAGATCCAGGGGAAACCGTTTTAGATTGTTTTATGGGGAGTGGCACTTCAGCGATTGCAGCACTTTCAGTAGGACGTCATTTTATTGGCATCGAAAAGGAAAAGCAATATGTTGAACTTTCTCGTAAAAGTGTAGAAGAATATAAGAAAAGTACGGCCTATGCTAACAATCCAACACTTTTTTAATTACACTCTTTACTTCTAAAAAAAATTAGGCGCATAGCTCTGAATAAAAAAGACTATGCGTCATTCTGTATTAACTTGGTTAAAAATATAAACTGAATAAATGGGTAAATAATTTAACCTTTAGTTGAAAAATATCTCCATGGACCCAATTCTTTTAAAATATTAAAAGAAACACGAACTCGAATTTTTAAAGGATCTTTAGTAGCCTCATCTTTTCCAGGGTAAAATAGCTGAGGATATTGTTTTAGATAGTTGGGCGAAACTGTTAGTAAAAGACCATTTGGAACGCAGGTATTAACAATATAATTTAATGGTTGGCCTGCTTTACCATGATTTTCAAGATTGAGCATTTTATAAACTGGTTTAACAAAGAGATGAATTGTAGGTGCAATACATCCATTAGATAAAATATAAATTGGCGCAATTGCAGGGTAAAAATTGTGAACAACACGTTTTCCCATGGCTTTCATAACAGAATTTTTCATATTATTTTGTGGTTCATCCCATATACCATCCCCCGAAACTTGATAAGGTGAAAGAACTGCATGCTCAAAATTATCTCTTGGTCCAACAGATTTTATATCCATAAATAAAAAAGCTGTATCTGTTAGACCATCTGTGATTTTTAAAATTTCACTTGACTTTAATATAAAACGATCATCGGCTCCCGAAGGTATCCCAACTTCCGAAATATTATATTTAAAAGAGATATAGCGTTTTAATTTTTCTCCTACAGCATGTTCGCCAACCTCAATCCATGGAACCTGATCTCCGCGAGGGTCACGTCCTCTTTTTACAGGTTGATATTCTGCCCAAAATGGATATAAATATGAGGCCTCATTATAATCTCTTTCAATTTCGGAATAATTGTCAATGATAGTTTTGTTTACAATATCCATTATATATTTTTCGAGGTTGATGAGGTTAGCTGAATGCTGGATAAAATATTGACGAGCTAGATTATAATTCTTAAACATTATAGAGCGTTTTTCATTAAACATGTATGGCTTACTCCTTAAATAAATGAAATTCAGTTTTTGTAAACCCCATATCTAATGCTCGACAAAGATATCTGGAGGCAATAGATGAATAGGGCTTCCATTTTTTACACTTTTTTTCGACAGAGGCTCTTGATACATCTTTAGTTTTATAAAGCCATCTATAGCTTTGCAAGAATGCAACATCTTCATAAGGCAAAATGTTTTGTCTATCCAAAACAAAAATTAAGTACATTTTGGCTGTCCACATCCCAATCCCTGGAAGCTGAATTAGCTCTTTTAAAATGGCATCGTCTGTCATTGTAGAGAAATATGTAAAATTTAGAGTCCCATTTAATACTGCAGTCACAGCACTTTTTATGTATTTTGCTTTTGCGGACGAGGTTCCAATCGTCCTTAGTTCATCAGTAGACAGCACATCTATTGATAGAGGGGTAACATGCCCATTACATAATGCTTCTAATCGGCTAAAGATTTTAGCTCCTGCTTTTATAGATAGCATTTGTTCGACAATTTCATGGATGAGAAAAGGAAATGGATCATCCAAGTGCGGCTCGTAAGAAATACTTCCGACCATATAAATGACCTTAGCTAAACGTTTGTCTTTTCGGCAAAGATACTGAACGGATGGGGTACTCTCGGTGAGCGTGACCAATTTTGCCATTAAGTTTCTCCTCTGAGATATTTAGAAATTTCGCATTAAAAAGTTATTGTGCTATACTTAATTTATTATACCACACTGCAAACTACCCTTACTACAAAATGTATATTACCTCCTTTTATGATACGATAACCTGTGGAAACAATAAGTGGGAATAGTAATATTGGCTTTATCTGAAAAACAAATACATAATGTTATGAGAAATATACATATTAAGGATATAATGCTGGAAATCCTTCTTCGCAAGGCACTCTGACATCTTGGATTTCGCGATCGGAAAAACTATAATTAACTTCCTGGGATACCAGATATTATCATTACCCGATATAGTATTGCTGTCTTTGTGGATGGAGATTTCTGGCATGCCAAAGGACATCAGGATCATCCGGGAGAGCAGATTGGTTCTAACAAGGAATACTGGCAGAAGAAACTGAAGAATAATGTGGCACAAAATCAGGAGATTAGCAAATGAACTTGCGGAAATGGAGTGGATTGTACTCAGGTTCTGGGAAAGTAACATTTAAACAGAACTGCAGAAATGTGTGGACATGGTCTGCGAATATTGTGGAAAATCTGCAAGTTAAAAGGTAATCACTATGAGTCGAATAACTGAAATTGCCCGGATCCTGGGCTGTACGGGAAGCAATGTCTGCTACTTGCTTCCCAAGGGACGAATCAAAGAAACACGGATTTCTGCCGGCTGTGTGGTGTCGGATCAGGTTGTCCAGGACTATCTGGCCGGGCCGAGAAGATTGCCACGTCCCGTCAAGAATAAACTTCACAAAGGACAGAAGTTCAGGTATTGGACTGTCCTGGATCCAGATGCCGGGAAAAATAAAAACGACCAGAGAACTGCCCTGGTCCAGTGTATCTGTGGAAAAACGAAAAAACTTGCTATCATTGATTTGTTGTATGGACATAGCCGGTCCTGCGGTTGCCATAGGACAGAACATCCCACCCAGGGGCAGCAAACAGGACGAGAAAAGGGCCAGGAAATTCTGAAACAGATTCAAAAGGCGGGTTTCATTGGTCGGTACCTGGACAAGCGTGTCAACAAAAACAGCCATTCCGACCATACCGGGGTGTGCTGGCGGGAAAACATGCAGAAATATTATGCCTACATTATGGTGAATCGGAAGCATATTCCATTGGGGCATTATGAGAAATTAGAGGATGCCATCGCTGCCAGGAAGACGGCTGAAGAAAAGTACTTCCGGCCCCGGCAGGAGAAAGTGGATGCGATAAAGAAACAGATGAAAGACTGAAGCAGGGTAAATATTGAAATGATAGGATGCTCATCATGAGCATCCATTTTTTTGTGCCAAAAAGTACTTAACGATAACCTTTTTGTCCTGTTACTCCTGAAGACCAAATTTCAGGAGGTGTCCATCATGAGGGACGAACAGAAACGACAGATTATTGCCCTGCGCCGGGATGGGGCGGGGTATAGGAGCATAGCCAATCAATTGGGCTTATCCATCAACACGGTGAAATCCTTCTGCAGGCGGCATAGCCTGGCAGCGCAGCCAAAGGAATCCGTCTGTGAGCAGTGCGGCAAGCCCGTCATTCAGAATCTGGGGTGGAAACGGAAGCGATTCTGCTGCGATGCCTGCCGGAACAAGTGGTGGAACGCCCATCTGGAACTGGTGGAGCGGAAGGCGGTCTATACCTTTACCTGTCCCAGCTGCGGGAAAGAGTTCAGCACATAACAAACCTTAGCCGGTATGGGAGCTCTCATGCCGGCTTTTTGTATGCCAGAAAAAATTTTTAAAGTTTTTTTTGAGAAAACGTCAGAACATCCACTCTCCCAAGGCTACAGAGTGGAGGGGAAAACGATACTAACCCTCAGAAAGGAGGAAAAGCCATGAAGCAAAGAGTTAGCATCAGCGTTTCTGCGGCAAAGGGTGGTGGGCATATCGCTGCCGTGCGGTCTGTGTCCGTGCGGGAACGGATCCTGC